>Ga0315290_10001722_pt1 | contig 15107 bp, 9 predicted proteins | sample YL17G12_0_MG_FD_203627 | JGI IMG/M metagenome (GOLD analysis project Ga0315290, IMG submission 203627) | Sediment microbial communities from Yellowstone Lake, YNP, Wyoming, USA - YL17G12_0 | ecosystem: Environmental > Aquatic > Freshwater > Lake > Sediment | place: USA: Wyoming | collected... | reverse complement strand
AGCCTGTTGGGTGCGGGCGTCCACGACCGCGATTCCGCGGGAAAAAGCCGGGGGTGCGTCCAAGCACGCACCCTACAACGTGTTTCCGCATCAGAAACGAATGACAGATCGGTCATGCGCACTCCTCTCGGTTGACCCCCTACGACCCCTTCAACGCCGCGAGGCGCTGCCTGGCCAGCGGCACCCGTCGGCTTTCGGGGTACTTCTCGAGCAACTCCTGGTACATCTTGACGGCCTGGGTCTTCTGGCCGAGGCTCTCGAAGCAGCGGCCGGCTTCGTAGGTGGCGTCGGCCTGCCAGGTGGGATAGTCCTTGTAGCCGTAGGCGACCTTGAAGAAGGTCCGCACCGCCTCGCTGAACTCTTTGTTCTCGAACTGGACCTCGCCGATCATGAACTGGGCCCGGGCGGCGACCTCGCGCCCGGTCTTGGCAACGACCTCTTCGTACCGCTGGATGGCCTCGGCGCGCCGGCCCTGGTTCTGCAAGGCCCAGCCCAGCTCGTAGAGGGCCTCGGGGGCGTTCGGGGCGTCGGCGAAGCGGGCGGCGCACTGGGCCAAGAGGTCGGCGCTTCGGGGCCACTGTTTCAGTTGCCCGGCCGCCTGCCCGGCGTGCAACAGCGCCAGCATCTCGAAATCCACGCTGGAGTACTTCTTCACCCGGCCGTACGCGGCCAGCGCCTCGGCGTACTTCTCTTCCTTCATCAGGCACTCGGCCTGCATGAAGGCGGCGTCGGCAAACAGGGGGCCCTCGGGATACTCCTTCACCTGGTAGTCGAACGTCTTCTGGGCATTGGCGTAGTTGCCCAAATGGTAGTAACACCACCCCAGCTTGTGCGCGGCCTTCTCGCCCAGGGGCGTGCCATGGGCCGCCTGGACCACGTTGTAGTAGGCCTTCGCCGCCGCGGTATAGTCCTTCTTGTTGTAGGCGGACTCGCCGAGATTGTGCTCGGCCTCGTGCGCCAGCGGGCTGTCGGGCCGGGAGGCCATCAGCTCGCCAAACACCCGGTTCGCCTCGTCCTCCCGGCCGGAGAGCTTCAGCGCCCAGCCGAGCTGGTACCGCACCTTGTCGGCCGCCGCGTAGGCGCGGTCGTCGGCCAACAGGGCGCGAAGCGTCGAGGCCGCCGCCGCGTGCTGTTTCAGCTCGATCTGGGCCAGGCCCAACAGGAACCGGGCGTCGGACCGGTCCTTCGAGCCGGGATCCAGCCGGAGCATGGCCTGGAGGTCTTCCGCGGCCGCGGCGTACTGCTTGAGCTGGTGCCGGGCCATTCCCCGGGCATAATGGGCCCGGGCTGTCACCTCGTGCTGCCCATACCGCGTCAGCAGCCGGCTGAGCGTCGCCTCCGCACCGGCCGCGTCCTTCTCGTTCAACTGCGAGCAGCCCAGCTCGTGCAGCGCGTAGGGGGCGACCGGGTCCTCGGGCCACTGGTCGACCACGCGGCGGTACTGCTTCGCCGCCGCCGCATGGTCGCCTTCCAGCCAGTGAAGCTCGCCGAGCCGGTAATGGGCCCGGGCCGCCAGCCGGCTCGACGGAAACTCCGAGATCACCCGGGACGCGGCGGCCCTGGCCTTGGCCGGGTCGCCGGCCTGGCGATGGGCCTCGGCCAACAGCAGGAGCACTTCGTCGGCCTGGCGCCACTTGGGCTGCGCGGCCAGGGAGGCCTCGAGCGACCGGATCGCCGCCTCGGCCTGCTTCAGCTCCAGTTGACTGCTGCCCAACAGGAAGCCGGCCTCGGCCCGGTTGTCGGGCAGTTGCAGCGCTGCGGCCAGCGGCTCTAGGGCGGCGACGGCCTGCGCATGCTTCTTCTGGGCGACAAGGGACGCCGCCTGCCGGACCTTCCACGATTCCGCGTCCGCGTGGCCGCCGTACTGCCCGAGCAGTTGGCGATAGAGCCCGTCGGCCTCGCCGAAGTTGCCGGCCTGCATGGCGGCTTCCGCCGCCACGTGGAGCACGTCGGGCCGAAGGGGGTGGTCGCGGAACGTGGCGAGGAACTGCTTGGCATAGGCCGCGGCCGCGGCGAAATCGCCTTGCCCCAGGGCGCCGAACCCGGCCATGTACAGGGCCTGCGGGGCTGCGGGGTCCTGGCGGTGGCTGGCCGCCACGGCGGCGTACCGGGCCGTGGCCTCCTTGCGCCGCTCGGGGATTTCGTACAGGGCGTCGGCCTGATCGAGCAGGAGCTGGGCGGCAAACGGCCCCCCGCCTGCCCGGGGAATGGCCCGCTCCACCACCGCCAGCGCCTGTTTGGGCTGCTTACGCTTGATGAGGCTCTGGGCGAGCCAATGGGCCGCCTCCGCGCCCGCCGGCCCGCCGGAGTCGACCAGCCGCGACAGGAGCTGCTCGGCCTCGCCGTGCTTGCCCGCCAGGAACAGGCTCTTGCCGGCCGCGAGCCGGGCCCGATCGACGTATTGCGACTTGGGAAACCTGTTGGGAATCGACGCATACGCCGCCGCGGCCCGGGCGTAGTCCTTCATCTGCACCAGCGCCTCGGCCTGCCGCAGCGCGGCGTAGTCGGCCATGGGGAACTGCGCGGCGTCGGCGGCGGCGGCAAATCGCCTGGCCGCCTCGGCGGGGTTGCCCGCCGCCAGCAGCGTATCCGCGCGGCGCATCGACACTTCCGCAGCCAGGCGGTGCTCGGCGAACTGGGCCAGGAAGCGATCGTAGGTCTTGCCCGCCTCCTCGGCCCGGTTGGTCTCTTCCTGGGCCACGCCCATCGCGTACAGGGCCTCCGGAGCCAGCTTGTGGCCCGCGTGCTTCGCCAGGAACTGACCGTACTGGCGGATCGCTTCGTCCTTCTTCCCCCGGGCGTAGAGGCACTCGCCCAGGTAGTACAGGGCGTCGGCCGCGTGCTCCCCTTGCGGGTACTTGGCCACGAGGCCGCTTAGGGTTTGGGCGGCGCGGTCGTACAGGTCGGGCTTGCCGGAGCGGGCCAGCGCAAACTGGGTCACCCCGAGGTGGAGCAGCGAGGCCTCGAACAGCTCGAACTTGGGGTCCCCGGCCACGATCGCCTGAAAGCCGCGAAGGGCCTCGTCATACTGGCCAAGCTGATACTGGCAGACGCCGAGGTAGTGCCGGGCCCTGGCGGCCCGTGCGTCCGTGGCGTGGCTCTTCAGGAAGCTCTTCCATTCCTCGGCGGCCAAGTCGTAGACGCCCCGGTTCTGGAGTGCCACGGCCGCAGCGTATTGGCGGGTGGCGGCGTCGGTCGATTGCCCCTCGACTCTGGAGGGCGCCGCCCCCAGAAGAAGGGGTAGCAGGATGAGGCCCCCCCATCGCGCCACCGAAGAACCGTTCATCGCGCGGTACCTCTTCACGCATCCAGTGCAGGGGCTCAGCCAGACGGTCTGGCCTTGTCGATCCTACGCCCCGTCTCCGTTGTCGGTTCGTCCCAGCAGGAGTTCGGCCCGCGGGGCAGAACCTTCCCTCAATCATAGGTGATTCCCTCCGCAGTGGGTAGCAGCGGGCTGGAGAACCGGCAAGATCGGAGGATTCAGCGGGGAGTTGCCACCCACCACGTGGGGGGCGCCGGCGTGCCGGGCCCGAGGACCGATTGTCCGCCGAGCGGCAATTCCGTATGATGTTTGGCTCTGCCGCCCTTGCTGCCGGGTGGACGACTCGGTTGGCACTGCACCCTACTTCTGGCTTCGGAGGCTCCTGGCTTGCCGGAAACCCTGCTTCCCGTTGAGTTGTGGCATTGGTTTGGCTTTGGCGGGTTGGTCGTCGCCCTGCTGACGCTGGACCTCGTGGTTTTCCATCGCCACGTCCACACCCCAACCCTGCGGGAGTCGGCGGGCTGGAGCGTCTTCTGGATTGCGCTGGCGCTGGTCTTCAACGGGGTGATCTGGTGGTGGGGGTTTCGCGAGCACGGCAACTCGCACGCGGGGGTCAATTTCCTCACCGCGTACCTGGTCGAGAAGTCGTTGTCGGTCGACAACCTTTTCGTGTTCGCCGTGATCTTCCGGTTCTTCCAGGTGCCAATGAAGTACCAGTACCGCGTGCTGTTCTGGGGCATCCTCGGTGCGGTCTTCTTGCGCCTGGCGTTCATCCTGGCCGGGGTGGAGCTGATCCATCGATTCGAGTTCCTCCTGGCCGTGTTCGGGGTGTTCTTGATCTACTCGGCCGTCAAGCTGGCGATGGCCCACGACAGCGAGGTCCACCCGGAGAAGAACGTCCTGCTGCGCACGGCCCGGCGGCTCCTTCGCGTCAGCCGAGAAGATCACGGGGAGCGGTTCTTCGCCCGGGAGAACGGCCGGCGGTGCATCACGCCCCTGTTCCTCGTGTTGTTGGTGGTGGAGAGCACGGACGTGGTGTTTGCCGTCGACAGCGTGCCGGCGGTGATCGGCATCACGCGGGACTCGTTCGTCGTCTTCACCTCGAACGTGTTCGCCATCCTCGGCCTGCGCGCGCTGTATTTCCTCCTGGCCGGCGTGATGGACCGGTTCCGCTACCTCCACTACGGGCTGAGCGCCGTGCTGGGGTTCATCGGGGTGAAGATGATCGCCGAGTACGCCGCCAAGGTATGGATGAACAGGAAGGACCTGGACCTCATCCCCTCCTGGGTGTCGCTCCTGGTGGTGGCCGGGCTGCTGGCGATCTCGATGGTGGCGTCGATGGTCGCGACGCGCCGCGAGCAGCGCCGCGGCGAAGGAGGATAACAGTCCGTAGGGTGGGACGAAGTCCCACCAAGTATCGGAGAATTGCCTATTGCGTTGGCTCCCGGTGGGACTTCGTCCCACCCTACCGCTACCGCGGCTGATCGACCGGGGGGTTTGACGAAGTGAAGCACTGTCTGGTCACCGGCGGGGCTGGATTCATCGGCAGTCACCTGGTCGAGGCCCTCCTGGCCCGGGGCGATCGGGTCTCGGTCATCGACGACGAATCGACCGGCTCGATCGAGAACCTCGCCGCCGTGCGCCGGCACCCCCGCCTCAGCTACCACAGGGCCTCCGTGGCCGACCGGCCGCTGGTCCGCCGCGTGGTGGCGCAGCTCGACGAGGTGTACCACCTGGCCGCCGCGGTGGGCGTGGCCCTGATCGCCCAGTCCCCCATCCACACCCTCGAGACGAACGTCTACCTGACCGAGCTTCTCTTGAGCGAGCTGGCCCCCGAGGGCCGGCCGGCCCGGCCCGTCAAGATGTTCCTGGCCAGCTCCAGCGAGGTGTACGGCAAAAACCCCAAGACCTGCTGGACCGAGGAGGAAGACCTGGTGTTCGGGCCGACCGTCCGGCCGCGGTGGTCCTACGGCGTCTCCAAGGCGCTCGACGAGTTCCTGGCCTTGGCCTACGGGCAGGAGCGGGGGCTGCCGGTCGTGGTGGGCCGGTTCTTCAACGTGGTCGGGCCGCGCCAGACCGGCGCGTTCGGCATGGTGCTCCCCCGGTTCGTCGACGCGGCCCTGGCCGGCGGGCCCCTGGTCGTACACGACGACGGCCGCCAGGTCCGCTGCTTCGCCCACGTCGCCGACGTGGTCCGCGCGGTCTTGGACCTGATGGCCGCGCCGTCGGCGGTCGGGCGCGTGTTCAACGTCGGCAGCGACGAGCCGATCTCGATTCTGGAGCTGGCCCGGCGCGTGCTGGCCGCCGTGGACCCGGCGATCGAGATCCGCTTCCAGAGCTACGCGGAAGCGTACTCGGAGAGTTTCGAGGACGTGCGCTCGCGCGTGCCCGACCTGGCCCGGCTCCGCGAGACGATCGGTTTCCGGCCGCAACATACCCTGGACGACGTGATCCGGGAGGTGATTGCCTTCAAGCTTCGAGCGAAGGGAGCGACCCATGAATAGTGTCCCGTGGCGGCAATCGCGTGGTGCGGCCCGGCTGGCCCGCCTTTTCGGCGTGCTCGTGATTCTCGTCGGAGCGGCCGGCGGCTTTCCGGCGCGCGGCGCGGAGAACGCGCTGACCCCCGAGGAGCTGGCCGAAGGATGGATCCTGCTGTTCGACGGCCAGACGCTGTTCGGCTGGCAGCCGGCCGGCAAGGCCGACTGGAAGGCGTCCGACGGGGTGATCTCCGCCAGCCAGGGCGAGCGGTGCCTGCTGGTGACCACGAGCCAGTTCGCCAACTTCGCCCTGAAGGCCGACTTCCGCGCGGACGCAGAGGCCAATAGCGGCGTCTTTCTGCGCACGCCCCCAAGCCCAACCCCCGCGGAAGTCGAAACCACCTGCTACGAGCTGAACATCGCCCCGCCGGTGCATCCGTTTCCCACGGGGAGCCTGGCCGGGCGCAAGCGGGCCGAGGGCGTCGTGCCCAAGAGCGGCTGGCGGACCTTCGAGGTCACCCTCGAGGGGGCCCGCGCCCAAGTCCGGCTCGACGGCCGCGAGGTGCTCGAGTACACCGACCCCCGGCCGGCCGCCCGAGGCCACGTCGGCCTCCAGTTCAACCAGGGGAAGATTGAGTTTCGCAACGTCAAGCTCAAGCCCCTGGGCATGAAGGGCCTATTGAACGGGAAGGACCTCGCCGGCTGGAAGATCCACGCGGAGAACAAGAGCCAGTGGAGCGTCACCCCCGAGGGCTGGCTGCACGTCCGCAACGGCGGGGGACAGTTGGAGTCGGAAGGGCTTTTTGGCGATTTCACCCTCCAGCTCGACGTGTTTGTCAACGGCAAGGGGCTCAACTCGGGCGTGTTCTTCCGCTCGATCCCCGGCCAATGGTGGAACGGCTACGAGAGCCAGATCCACAACGGCTACAAGGACGGCGACCGCACCAAGCCGGTCGACTGCGGCACGGGCGGGATCTTTCGCCGGCAGAACGCCCGCCGGGTCGTGGCCAACGACGGCGAGTGGCTCACCAAGACCATCCACGCCGACGGCAAGCACATGGCGGTTTGGGTCAACGGCTTCCAGGTGAGCGATTGGACCGACACGCGCAAGCCGCACGAGAATCCCCGCCAGGGCCAGCGGGTGGCGCCCGGCACGATCATCCTTCAAGGGCACGACCCCACGACCGACCTGAGGTTCCGCAACCTGCGGATCGCCGAGCTGCCGCCGAGCGGCTGAGGGCGGGTGGGTGGCATGCCTTCACCGGCACAGCCGGGGTAGGCATGCAGGCCCACGCTCCTGCATGCTTACCCGACGCTGGGCGTCGTGAAAGCATGCCACCTTTATGCAACGATCGGGTGAAGGCGTGGTGTTCAGTGAGGAACAATATGCACGCGAGTGACAATCCTGGCAGTCGTGGTGACAGGTCGGACGAAGACCTTGGGCGTCACGAGCCTCACTTCCCTCCCATTCCCAAGGAGCTGGAATATCTCGTCGAGCCGGCGATCGAGTATGGGAGAAAGTACCAGTTCGACGACGCTGTTCAATGGTTTCTGGAGAACGCCGAGGAATCAGACTTCGAGACTCTCGCGGCTCTTGCGGAGCGCGCCCGACTCTCCGCTGACTATCCTCGCCTTATGGAATGGTTAAACGAGGTTGGCGACGTTCTGGATCGGATTGTGGATGAGCGTTATCCATACACGATAGATATATCTGAACAACTTAGGAAGGAACTCTTGCCGCCAATCAACCCAGATGTGGCGGAACGTTGGAGGGAAAAGGGATTGCGACAACTCGCCGAAGCCAGTGACCGCTCAGATTTGGCGGAGCGTCGCAGCGAAATGAGATTGCGGCAACTCGCGGAAGCGAATGATAGGGTACATCACATGGACATCTATTTCCTCTTCGGTCTGATGGATGCCTGCGACATGAAGTTCGAGTCGGAGTAGGGCTGCCCGTCGTGCTGACGATCGGTCATGCTTGGATCATCGGCTGCGTGGCATGCCTTCACCGGCGCAGCCGGGGTAGGCATGCAGGCAAACCTCCGGTTCGGCGCGGGTCTCCCCGGTTCGGCGCGGGTCTCCCGACCCCGCCGCTTGCGCGACCGAACGTCTCCGTGCAATTCCCGGGAGACCTTCGGTCAGCCCGTGTGATGCGGTCCGGAGACCGCACCACAACCGGGCTCGTCAACGGTTCGGTCCTGCGGGTTCGAGCGGCACCTCGCAGAACGTGAGGGCGGCGAGGCCGTTCTGCCCGAAGAGCAGGTTCTTGGAGTTCCACCTTCTGTCAACCAGGTAGGTGATCGTCTTCGCGTCGGCGTCCGGCGCCAGCGTGAGCTTGACCGTGTTGCCGGACACGGCACCCTTGACGACACCGCCCTTTTTCCCCTCCAGATAGAATTCACTGACCAGCGCATCGGCCCACGCCATGGGCTGGTCGAACTCCAACGCGATTTCATCCCGCTTGGCGCTTGCATAGCGGGCCTTCTTGAGATCGGGAGGCGTGACGGCCTTGTGGAATACCTTTTTGTAGTTGTCGCGCTCCACCAGGGGTACCATCAGCCGGGCCATTTCCGCGTAGCCGGCGGCAGGATAATGGCAGCCTCCTTCCGGCTTGACGCCGAGGGTGGACATGACGCTCATGTTCGAGTAGAGGCGCGGCAGGAGCCTCTGCACGTCACGCAGCTTGTCGCTTTGCCTGGTGCCGCCCTGGCTACAGGCATTGGGCCAGATCTGGTAGAGATAGTAATGCTGGATATTGGGCATATCCTGTTTCCAGGCCGCCGACATGTCCAGAAAGTACTGCTGGTACGTTACCGAGCCGTAGTCGCCATCGGGGCCGTCGGCGCCCTGGTCGGCCTCGCCCTGATGCCACAAGACGCCGCGGACGCCGTGGGTAAGCCCGGCCTGCTTTACGCGATTGAGCAGGCGTCCGTAAATCGTGGCCGCATCCGTCGGATTGGCCGGGTTCCGCTGATGCTGGTCGATCCGCGTTCCCCCGACGGCGCCGTTGATGATGCAAATCGGAATCTTCCGGCTTTCCACCAGGCTCCTGGCAAGGTCCATGCCCCAATAGCCGATCTCCCATGCGCCGCCTTTGCGGCGGACGGCGTTGCCCCACCCCTTGCCGACGTCCCCGCCCATGGAGCCGAAGCTGCGGATCCAGTCGCTGGAGTAGTCAAACTCGCCCGGCCCCCAATCCGTCGCTACCGCGTTGGATTGACCGTCGATTAGGTAGGCGTCCCCGCACACCAGGTTGGCAGCCGTATGCAGAACCGTCTCGGTGTTGCCGCTCTTCGAGCCGAACTCCACCTTGTACTTGATGAGGCCCGGCTTGAGCTTGACGGTGAAGGCATACGTTTTGTCAGTCTTGAGCTTCCGGCTTTCGGTTTGGATGACTTGATCGTCGGCATAGACCTTCAGGAACACGGAGTCGGCCTTCTTGCCGAGGGTTCCGTTGTAGTAAAGCGTGCCTTCGTTTTTGTCGTCGCGGGCAAAGAACTGATTGTCGACGGGTTTCTCATCCTTGTCCGGCGTCCTGGGTACCCAGGCGTCGTTGACGGGTTCCCTGACCACGATCTGGAGCGTCTGCGTGGCCGGCGTGCCCCCGTTGTTCACCGCCGCCGTCACGGCCAGCTTTCCGCTGTTTTGCGCGCGTTTGAGGATCAGCTTGCCGGGCTCGATCTCCTTGATCACCGCCAGGCCCGACGCGGTCCATTGGTATTTCAGCTCGCCGGCGCCCTTCGCCTGCATCGCTTTCAAATTGGCGATTTGCGATACGACCTCGATGGTCTCCCGGCCATCCCACGCCGCCGGTGCTCGAAGCGCGAGAACGGGCTCCGGAACGTCTTCCTTGATCGTGACGGGGACGTCCAGGGTCTTCACCGCGTCGGCGCAGACCGCCTTGAACCGGAGGGTGAGCGATTCGTCGCCCGTCACGCGGCCGGCGTCCAGCGTGAAGGTAAACCGGTCCACGGCCGCAACGGATTCTCGTCCGCCCCTTCGGATGAGCCAATAGACCTTCTGTGCGCCGCCGGCCCTGGCCGTCACGACGGTGCTCTTGCCTTCCAGCAGGGCGAGCTCTTTCTCCGAGACCGAGAAGTCCGTGCCCGCCTGCACCAGCGGCCCGACCGCCGTCTGCAGGGGCTTCTGGTTCTCGTATTGCAGTTTCACCCAGTCGGCGGAGCGCGTGACCTTGGAAATGCGGACCTCGTCGATATCGCCGCCAAACCTGTAGTGGTCATACCAGCCGCCAATATACATCCTCGCAGGACTCTTGATCGCCAGCGGGGCGCCCGTGGACGTCGAGACGCCGTCGAGGACGCCGTTCACATAGACCCGCGACTCGCCATTCTTGAAGGCATGGGCCACGTGGATCCATCGGGACGTGGCGAGGGTGCTGCCTCCCTTGACGTCTGCGCCGGAAAAGTAACATTCGATTTTCAGATGCGGCGGACTGAAGAACTGCAGCATCACCTTGCCCTGGCCCGCCTCGTTTCCCCAGGCGAGGACGGTCGCATTCGGCTGCTCGGCCCTGAACCAGGCTTCCGAAGTATGGGGACTGGAGCCGGTCGGATAGGACGTGACGTTCTCTCCGCAGGTGATGCCCTTGCCTCCGGGGAAATGCCGGCACTTGCCGATCCTGCCGGAAGAAGGCGTGGTGCCCGTGTCCTTCGACTCCAGCGTGCCGACCACGTCCTTCGCCGGATCGTCCATGTGCCAGACGCTGAGATAACCGTTGGACGCATTGAATACCGCCGCTGCCTTGGACTCGCTCTGGGCATCGGTGTTTCCCCAGAACATTTTCAGCTCCTGGCGGGCGTTGCCCTGGATCGTGGGCATGCGAACCCAGATGCTGGCCGTGCCCTGGGCCGCGTCCCACTCGTCCACCTCATACGCCAACGGCGTGCCCGAGCCGTCAGCGAACCGGATATCCTCGCCATGGGCCTTCGCCTGGCTGAAATCGAACCATTCCTTGTCCAGACGCACCAGCAGCGGAAAGCCGTCTTCCGAAGCCGTAGCCGGCAAATTCGCGCCTTCGGGCGTGGTGAGGATGTACATGGAGCCGGAATGTTGCCAGCCCCGATACTTGGCGGAAGCCTCAGCCGGCTTGTCCTCGGCGGTGCCCGGCCGCGCCAGCGGGGCCAGTAGCAGGGCAAGGGTGAAGGCTCCGAGAGTGTGGACTGGCGTTCTATTCATCGGGGGAATTCTCCTTGGCGCGTACATCGGCAACCTTGCGGCCCTCGGCAACCGGCCGAGTCACCAGTCCCCGATTATAGTGCCGCCGACGGGCGTGTCAAAGAGGGTTCGGGCCCGGTGGCATGCCTTCACCGGCGCAGCCGGGGTAGGCATGCAGCCAGCCGATCAGGACGTAGAGGGGGACGTTCAGCACCACCAGGATTACGAGGGTCGCGATAGCCATGTGTCCCTACCAGCCGAGACCTTCAATTGCCGATGAGAATCTCGGGCATGATCATCACCGCGCGTTCCTGTTGGAGGAGGTCGAGCCGGCGCAGGGCCGCGGTCACGGCTTCGAGGCGATCTCGCTCCAATCCCTTCAGGTGCGGCAACGCCAGATCGAGAAGCGAGGAGGGCCTGCCCGGGGTCATGCCGATCCGCATGCCGATCCGGTTGTCCTCCCGCTCGCCGTCGGAAAAATCCTCGAAGAGCAGCTCGATGAAGCTCTTGGGCTCGGGGATCACGCGGACGTCGTAGTCCTTGAGCTTCGCCTGCTTGGCGACGTGGCCGATGGCGTCGTCCAGCGTGCCGAGCTTGTCGACCAGGCCGAGCTCCAGGGCCTGCTTGCCGGTGAACACGCGGCCGCCGGCCAGCTCGTCGATGGGCTTCTTGAGGCGCTTGCCGCGGATGGCCACGACGTGCCCCTTGAACACGCCGTAGACGTCGTCCATGAACTCCCGCATCCGCTTGCGCTCGGAGTCGGTGAAGACCTTGTCGGAGCCGAGCATGCCGGCGCTGGCGCCGCGCTGGTTGGCGCTCCAGGTGACGCCGATCTTGTTCCACATCTCGGTGGTGGCGAGCTTGCCGCTGACCACGCCGATGGAAGCGGTGATCGTGGTGGCGTCGGCGAAGATCGTGTCGGCGCCGCAGGCCACGTAGTAGCCGCCGCTGCCGGCCACGGCGCCCATGGAGACGACGAAGGGCTTTTGGGCCTTCAGCCGCTTCGTGGCGTCGAGGATGATCTCGCTCGCCGCGGCCGATCCGCCCGGCGAGTTCACCCGCAGCACCACCGCCTTGACCGTCTTGTCGTCGGCGGCCTTATCCAGGGCCTTGCGGAGCGTGGTGCTGTAGGCGCCCTGGAAGACGCCGAAGGGGCTGGCGTCGGCCTTGCCGGTCATGATCGGCCCTTCCACGTAGACGATGGCCACCGCGTCCTTGGTGGAGGCCTTTCGCTTGCCTCCCTCGAGCAGGTCGGCCCAGAACTTGAACAGGCCCAGCGGGCTGGAGAGGTCCATTTCGCCCCGCTTCTTCTTGCCGTAGCGCAGGTCCAAGGGGACGTCGGCGCCGTACTTCGCCTTGAGCTCGGCGACGAACTCGCGGCGGTGCTGGACCTTATCGATGATCCCGGCCTCTTTGGCCTTGTCGGCGGTGTACAGGCCGCCGTCGATCCACGCGCGGACCTTCTCGGGCTTGACGCCCCGGCCCCGGGCGACCAGGTCCACGTAGGAGCTGTAGAGGCTGTCCAGCATCCAGTTCTGCATGCGCTCGGCCTCCGGGCTGGGGCCGGTGCGCATGAACATTTCCGCGGCGCTCTTGTACTCGCCGCAGGTCATGAAGTCCGGCTTCACGCCGATCTTGTCCAGCAGGCCGCGCAAGTAGGGCGATTCCCCGTAGAAGCCCATGACCATCACCATCCCCGTGGGGACCATGCTGATCTTCGAGGCCCCGGAGGCCAGGGCGTAGCCCCGCGTGCTGAGCGCGTCGAGATGGGTGTGGATCTCCTTGCCCGAGGTGCGGATCTGGTCCAGCACCTGCCGGAGCTCCTCGGCCTGGGCCAGGCTGAACCCGACGCCCTCCATCAACAGCACCACGGCCTTGACGTTCTTGTCGTCCCGGGCCTTCTTCATCCGCGCCACCAGGTCCGTCAGCGGCACGCCGCCGGCCGAGCCGAACAGCAGGTCGTCCCCTATGGGCGCCTCGAGGACCGGGGCGCCCAGGGAGAACACGGCGATCACCGGCTTGGGGACCTCCTTCCCGTCCTTTTTCGCCGACTGACCGTAGGCCGCCGGGGCCCAGGCCAGGCCCAGGGCCAGCACGACCACCAGATACCTCTTGGCAGATCTCATCTTGGTTTCTCCCGATGTGCAAGGTCCTGCCCCATCCTACGTCGGCCAGCCGTGGCTTTCCACGCCATCGTCGAGTAGTTCGCCAAGGGCGAACGATTCTTGGCCCCATAACCCAACCAACGGGCTATGCCATACCACACTGTAATGGGTAAGCCGCGGCCCGTCTTCCGAGAATGTTGGCTCATCCTAAAGCAGCGTGCGTGGCACGAGTTGGGAGCGCAGGCCACGGCGCGGAAACCAGTACGGGTTCCTCTTCTCTGTTCCGGCCTTGACGTTCACTCGACCCCCGTTTCCCCGCAGGCAACAGCGCAGGGGCCGTTCGTGCGCTGGAATCAGAGAAGAGGAACCCGTACTTGTCTTCCGTCGAGTGTCCATGGGCTTAAGTGCGCTTCTTCGGGATGAGCCGGAATAGTTGTCCCCCCACGAGCGCCCCGTTACCATGGGACCGCGACCGACCGGCGCCGGGTGCCACTGGCCGGGTGCCACTGGCATCTCGCCAGTGCCCCGGTGCAGCACTGGCGAGACGCCAGTGCCACCCAACCTGTCCAATGCGATTTGGCGGACCACTAGCCCGTCGGGCGAGGGGCATCCTTCGGCGGAGTGCTGTCATGGAGCGCCTGGTAAGTCTCCTCGGCCTGGGGACCATCCTGCTTATTGCCTGGCTGATCTCGGAGAATCGCCGGAGGATGAACTTCCGCCTGATCCTGAGCGGCATCGGGCTTCAGTTCCTGCTGGCCGGGGTGCTCTTGTGGACCAAGCCGGGCCAGGTGTTCTTCGATTGGGCCCGGCTGTTCATCACCCGGTTGATCAGCTTCTCCGACGCCGGGGCCGAGTTCGTCTTCGGCAAGCCCTTCCGCGAGCACTACGTGGCCTTCTCGGTCCTGCCCACGATCATCTTCGTGGCCACGGTCATGGCGGTGCTGTTCCACCTGGGGATCATGCAATGGGTGGTCAAGGGGATGGCCTGGGTGATGGTCCGCGTGATGGACACCTCGGGCACGGAATCGCTGGCGGCGGCGGCCGAGGTCTTTGTGGGGATGACCGAATCGCCGCTGGTCATCCGCCCCTACCTCGAAACCATGACCCGCTCGGAAATCGTGGCCATGATGATCGCCGGGATGGGCACGGTGGCCGGCGGGGTGCTGGCGGCGTACGTCGGCATGGGGGTCGACGCCGGGCACCTGATGGCCGCCTCCCTGATGGCCGCACCCGCCTCGCTGGTGATCGCCAAGATCATGGTCCCCGAGACCGAAGACTCGCCGACCAAGGGGGTCGTGCGGATCGAGGTCCCCAAGACCGACGTCAACGTCCTGGACGCCGCCTGCCGCGGTGCCTCCGAAGGGCTCCGCCTGGCGTTGAACGTCGCCGCCATGCTCATCGCCTTCATCGCCCTGGTGGCCTCGTTCAACTGGCTTTTGGGCCTGGGCTCCCAGGGGATCAACCAGTCGCTGGCCTGGCTCTCCCTCGACTACCGCATTGCGGACCTCTCGCTGGAGCGGCTCCTGGGCTGGGTTTGCGCCCCGTTGGCCTGGGTCATGGGCGTCGAGTGGAAGGACGCCCAGACCGTCGGCATGCTCCTGGGCAAGAAGCTGGTCCTCAACGAGTTCCTGGCCTACGCCGACCTGGTGCAGCTTAAGGAGCAGCTCTCGCCTCGTTCGATGGTCATTGCCACCTACGCCCTGTGCGGGTTTGCCAACTTCGGCTCGGTGGCGATCCAGATCGGCGGCGTCGGCGCGCTGGTCCCCTCGCGCCGGCCGGTCTTCGCCCGCTACGGACTCCGCGCCATGATCGGCGGCGCGTTGACCACCTTCATGACCGCCACCATCGCCGGAATGCTGATCTAGGGGAAATACTTGCTGATTCCCGGCACCGGCAGGGGGTAGTTCCCGGTGGCGTCGGGCTTGGTGGAAGCGGGCATGTCGAGCCGGACGTCGGCCAGCTTCGGCTCGAACTCGAAGTCGGCGGCCAGCATCTGCTCCCACGTGACCGGCGTGCCCGAGTAGCAGGCCAACTGGCCCATGACCGCCATGATCGTGCTGTCGACCATGGTGTGGCCGTCGTTGATCA
>Ga0315290_10001717_pt1 | contig 15122 bp, 13 predicted proteins | sample YL17G12_0_MG_FD_203627 | JGI IMG/M metagenome (GOLD analysis project Ga0315290, IMG submission 203627) | Sediment microbial communities from Yellowstone Lake, YNP, Wyoming, USA - YL17G12_0 | ecosystem: Environmental > Aquatic > Freshwater > Lake > Sediment | place: USA: Wyoming | collected... | reverse complement strand
TTCTGTTACAAACAGTCGGGATCATGCATAGTTTTTTCACACCTCAATTTGAACTTTACTACGGAATAGGCCTGCTTATTACATTCTACGCCATTTTCAGACAAGATATCCGTGGATGGTTCGCTATTGTGCTGATGGTAGTTCTCGAATTTTTTGCGCTTACCAGTCATCCTTTGGTCTTCATGTTGTTTGCATTTCTAATGCTGTTTGATATTCAAAAAAAAGAAGCACGCGACTGGAAACGATATATCCTTTTCGCCCTTGTATTCGGAAGTGTGTTGTACTTTAAGTTCACCACTTTCAGTGCTTATGAACAGGGGAAAGTAAACTGGCAATTCAATTATAGTGAAAATAAACAATACTTAAATTTAACTTCAACCGACTATCTTCTGAAACTCGGGCTTTTTCTTTTGCGTTATTATGCCGAAGTGGTCGTGCTTTGGATCATCGGCATCCTTATGCTGTTACGCCATAATGCGTTAATGAAAGCGCTGATGGTCACATTTTTTTTTATTGGATATGTGGCGCTGGTAAATTCAGCATATACTGGCATCGAATACAGCCGGTATATCGAGCAGGTCTATTTCCCTTTGGTTTTTATTGCGATTATTCCTGTAATCTACTATTACCCGCGCACTGCCCGCCCCGGATTGAATAATGTTTCCTTTTTATCACTTGCCGGCCTTATCCTGTTCAGGATTTTAATGATCTATAACGGCAGCAAGCCTTTTGTGCTACGAACGCAACAGATGGAAAACATGATAGCTTCGGCCATACAGATGGGAGGCAGTAAGTTTATTGCTTCTGAAAAGCAGTTCGGGCGACCGTATTCCATGATCAATTGGTCGTATCCATTGGAATCGCTCTTGCTTAGCACATGCGATGGGAAGTATAGCTCAATTACGATTGCACCCCAGTCCGATATTAACTTCCAACAAAACGACAAGAAGCTGAGACCCTCTAATTTTCTTTTCAGGATGTGGGAAATACACAATTACTCCTGGCTGAACAGCAATTATTTCACGTTAAAACCTGGACCGTATAAGCCGCTTTGCGATTCGCTTGCAGCACCTAACGATTATCAATACCTTATTGGCAATATCAGTATCAATATCGATCCTGGAAAATATTATAAGGCCTTCGACACTGTATATATTCCTGTAACCATTCGAAATCTTTCCGACTTGCCATTGCGTTGTAATACCGGCGACCGCATAAGCTTATCCTATTTTTGGATCCGGAATAAAGAAATGGTGGATTGGGATGGTTTGCATACAGAGTTAGAAACTGATGTTTACCATAGTCTAACGCAGAACATGGCAGTTGCGACTCCTTCACACAAGGGCAGATACCGGCTGATGGTCGACATTAATGTGGAAAACAAGATGTGGTTCGGGTTGAGCACCCAGGCAGATATGCTGATCTATTAGCAGGCACCGGATATCATACATTCATATCTTTCAAACGTGCCAGCATGGTTTCGAGTTTGTCGATAAGTTCCTTCTTAATTGCCAAAGTTTCACCCGATGAACTGACATTTTCAGCATAATTCCTTCCCGGATGTGTAGCCAATAAACCCTCGAGCCGCGTATTCTCTTCTGCCAGTTCGTCGATGCGTAGTCGCAATTGATGCATCTTTCCCTGGTAATCAATAATGCCTTTTTCTAAATCTGCTTTGATTTCTTTTTCGCGGCTTTTCATTTTCTTCACTTCTGATTCGAGAAACTCCATGTGTTTGATTTTACTGTTAAAAGCCTCTTCGCTCTCGTCCAGCGTTCGGCGTATCTGATCCATTCTTATTGAACGAATTATCAATATCACCAGCAAAACGATTACCAGTATCCCGCTGACTGCCAACGCGGTCAGAAGATGTTCCTTATCGAAAAACGGATTTGAAACAGACGGGTTAACAACTTCTATTGGTCGCTGGGATAACAAGGTATCCGGAGTGAGTTGGGAATTAGCTTTTAAAACAGAATCGTTATAGCGGTGTGATTTAAGAAGTTTGTTATCGTATATCATCACTTCTAACAACGCTTTATTCATTCTGTCCATATTCAACCATGTACGGATAGTTGTTGTATCTTGCAGCAGGAGGTAATGCTTATAGGCTTTGTTACGAAGCTCCAGTGTAACCGAATCCTGATAAATAGCCGATAAATCATCTATGAACGCTAAAGTCAAAATAAAAATCATCAGAATTTTTTTCATTGGATATGATCTTAAGATTATACAGGACGTTTTGTAAATTTGCAATTTACTATTTAATCTATCTATGATAAAACATTTTATTATCAACTTAGCTCTTCTCTTGTTAGTTTCAAGTTCAACTTTAGGAGCATCAAAAGGATACCGCATTAGTGTGCAACTTACGAGCAGCAAGGATTCGGTTCTTTATCTCGCTCATTATTACGGCGATAAGCAATATATCGATGATACCGCTCACATAGCTAAAGATGGTATTTACCTATTCGAAGGTAAGAAAATTCTTCCGGATGGGATGTATATTATTGCCGGGCAAAAGAAAAATAAGTATTTCGATTTTTTTATTACCAGCGAACAACATTTTGACTTTCAATGCGATGCTTCGAATATAACAGGATCTATGCGCATAAAGGACTCTCAGGAAAACAAATTATTCTTTACGTATATTGCTTATCTGGCACAAATGCAAAAAACTGTGCAACCATTGCAGACAAAACTAAAGGAATACGCCGCATCTCCAGATTCACTTGCAGAAGTTCGCAAACAGATTGAAGATATAAATAAGGAGGTAACAACCTATATCGCAACGCTTATCAGGGAACATCCCGGATACCTCTCTGCTACTTTTATAAATGCGAACAACGAGCCCGACATCAAGCCTTTCCTGATCAATACAGAAGGAAAAGTCGATTCTTCTCGTCTTTTAGGAACTTACAGGCAGCATTTTTTCGATAATATTGATTTTACTGATCCCAGGTTAATCTACACCCCGGTTTTCACCGAAAAAATAAATCTGTTTCTCGACAAATTAGTGTTGCAGCATCCCGATTCAATAAATAAAGCATGCGATTTAATTATTCAAAAGGGTAGTGCAATCAAGGATGTTTATAAATACCTGGTTTGGTATCTCGCTCTACGCTACGAAGCATCAGAAATTATGGGTTTTGACGCTGTATTTGTTTATATCGTGGAGAAATATTACGAGAGCGGATCGGCAGAATGGCTTTATCCAACAGTAAAGGACAATATTCTCAAACGGTCGAATACACTGAAACCTTTACTTATCGGAAAGCCGGCACCCAATATGATTTTAATGGATACCACCAACCAACCGGTTGCTCTGTCAGCAGTAAAAGCCCGCTATACACTCATTTTCTTTTGGGAAAGTACCTGTGGTCATTGCAAGACTGAAGTGCCCAAGGCGATAAAGCTCTACCAGGACATGAAGGACAAATACGATTTACGGGTTTTTGCTGTTAGCAGCGATACATCTGTTACTGCATGGAAGAAATATTTACGGACAAACAATCCGGGCTGGATCAATGTAAATGGTAACTTGAGTTTCACACCAAACTTTCACGATCTGTACGATGCGCATAGTACTCCAATAATGTATTTACTCGATGAGAATAAAATTATCATTGCAAAACGAATTCTAAGCGATCAGATTGGTGATTTTATAAAGCTCTGCGAAAAGCGGAAAGCTGATTCTACAAAAGGCAAAGGAGGATAAAAGCAAAACGCAGCCACCCTTTTGAAGATAGCTGCGCTGAGCACATGTGAAATCGTCTCTATTTTATAGCATCCACAATAGCTTTGAAAGCTTCAGGATGGTTCATGGCCAGATCGGCCAAAACCTTACGGTCGAGGTCAATATTGTTGGCTGAAATCTTGCCCATGAATACCGAATATGATAAGCCATATTCCCTTACACCTGCATTGATACGGGTAATCCACAAACTCCTGAAATTACGTTTTTTGGTACGCCTGTCGCGGTATGCATAAACCTGTCCTTTTTCGTAGGCGTTTTTGGCAACTGTCCATACATTTTTTCTCCGGCCAAATTGTCCTTTGACCGCATCGAGAATCTTTTTTCTTCGGGCCCTGGAGGCCACAGCATTAACTGATCTTGGCATTTTTGTATTGTTTTTTTTACTTCAGCGTCCCTCTAAAGGGAACTTTTGGAGCTGATCGTAAGGTTAAAACTAATAAACTAGCACTGAAGCATTGATTTTACAGCTTTCACATCGGCGCTATCTACGATGGCGGCGTAACCCAGATTGCGTTTACGCTTGGTCGATTTTTTGGTCAGAATGTGACTCTTGTAAGCATGCTTCCGTTTCAACTTGCCAGTACCGGTGAGCGTAAAACGCTTTTTAGCACTGGATTTCGACTTCATTTTTGGCATTTTACAAAATTGATTTTGAGGGGGTTTATATTGATTTGAATTAGAATTCGTATTAAAATTTATTATCAGCCTTTTTTTGGTGACAGAATCATAATCATTCGCTTTCCTTCGAGTAGTGGAAGTTTTTCAACTTTGGCCAATTCTATTAGCTCCTGGGCAAATTTCAGCAATTTAATCTCACCCTGATCTTTATAAACGATAGAACGTCCTCTGAAAAACACTTCCACCTTGACCTTAGCTCCTTCCTGAAGAAACTTTTGAGCATGCTTCAACTTGAAGTTAAAATCATGCTCATCCGTATTTGGACCCAATCTGATTTCTTTAACGACAACTTTAGCCGTTTTAGCCTTAATTTCCTTTTGCTTCTTCTTAAGTTCGTACAGGAATTTTTTATAATCGATAACCCTACATACAGGAGGATTAGCAGTAGGCGAAATTTCTACAAGATCGAGTTCAAGATTCTCGGCAAAAACCAGTGCTTCTTTTATATTGTAAATACCTGGTGTAACATTTTCGCCAACCACCCTTACCACAGGTGATTTAATCTTATCATTAATTTTGTGGAGGTCCTCCCTACGTTTAAATGGAGCCCTTGGTCCTCTAACCGGTGTTGCTATAATGTAATCTCCTTTACTTTAATGAATACTAAATATTAATTTCGTCCAACTGGTTATTGGTCTGTCAGCCGTTTTATTTCTTCGTTAATAAGGTTTACAAATCCATCAATACTGAAAGCTCCCAAATCGCCTTCACCTTGTTTACGAACAGCAACTGTGCCGGTTTCTTCCTCTTTTTCGCCAACAACAAGCATATAAGGAATTTTCATTATTTCGGCATCCCTTATCTTCCTTCCGGCTTTTTCGTTCCTTTCATCCACAAAAGCGCGAATTTCTGAATTCTGCAGCAAATGTAAAACATTTTTCGCATACTCTACGTATTTTTCGCTGATAGGCAATACGATAGCCTGATCCGGGGTAAGCCATAACGGAAACTTGCCAGCCGAATGCTCAATAAGCACAGCGACAAAACGTTCCATAGAACCAAAAGGAGCACGATGGATCATAACAGGGCGGTGCTTCTGATTGTCGCTACCGGTATACTCCAATTCAAATCGCTCTGGCAAGTTATAATCTACCTGAATTGTGCCCAATTGCCATTTACGGCCGAGAGCATCCTTCACCATGAAATCAAGCTTTGGCCCGTAAAAGGCAGCCTCCCCGATTTCTATAACCGTTGTTAAGCCTCTTTCGCCAGCTGCTTCAATAATAGCGCTTTCAGCCTTCTCCCAGTTTTCATCGCTACCGATATATTTTTCGCGGTCGTTAGGATCGCGCAGCGAAATCTGTGCAGTATAATCCTTAAAATCAAGTGTCTTGAAAATATGCAGTACAATATCAATTACAGCAATAAACTCTTCCTTTAGCTGGTCGGGGCGACAAAAAATATGTGCATCGTCTTGTGTAAATCCGCGAACCCGTGTAAGACCATGGAGTTCGCCACTTTGCTCGTAACGATAAACAGTTCCAAATTCGGCAAGGCGTAAAGGCAAATCTTTGTAAGACCGGGGTTTGTAACTGTAAATTTCGCAATGGTGAGGGCAGTTCATGGGTTTGAGCATAAACTGTTCACCTTCCACAGGAGTTGATATTGGCTGAAACGAATCTTTACCATATTTCTGAAAATGACCAGAGATTTTGTAAAGTTCTACGTTTCCGATATGAGGGGTTATGACGGGCAGATAACCGGCTTTACGTTGCAAATTCTTCAGGAATGTCTCCAGTCTTTCACGCAACATTGCACCCTTGGGAAGCCACAACGGAAGCCCCATCCCAACTTTGGGTGAAAACGTGAACAACTCAAGTTCTTTTCCCAGTTTGCGGTGATCACGTTTTTTGGCTTCTTCCAGCAACACAAGGTAGTCGGCCAGGTCTTTAGCTTTCATGAAGGTGATTCCGTATATCCGGGTAAGCTGCCTGCGTTTTTCATCACCCCGCCAATAAGCGCCTGCAATGTTGAGCAATTTTATAGCTTTAATGAATCCGGAATCAGGCAAATGCGGTCCGCGACATAAATCCGTAAAATTACCTGTATGGTATAACGTAATCTGCCCATCCTGCAAATCGTTGATAAGTTCCAGTTTATATTCGTCATTTTTTCGCGTGAAATGTTCGATTGCTTCGGCTTTAGATATCTCTTGCCTGATATAGCCATGCTTTTCGCGGGCCAGTTCTGACATTTTCTGCTCTATTTTCAGGAGGTCTTCCGGCGTGATGGTCCGATCGCCAAAATCCATATCGTAATAAAACCCATTTTCGATATTAGGACCAATCCCAAATTTAACACCCGGATAAATCAATTCTATGGCTTCTGCCATCAGGTGTGCCGAAGAATGCCACATGGTAGATTTTCCTTCTTCATCGTCCCAGGTCAGCAGGCGCAAACGTATATCGGTATTAAGAGGTCGTGTAGCATCCCACACTTCATCATTCACCATTGCTGCAAGCACATTACGCGCCAAACCTTCACTTATGCTCCGGGCAACATCAAGGGCTGTAGTTCCTAAAGGGTATTCCCTGATTGAATTATCGGGTAATGTTATGTGAATCATATGGTTATGGTAGTAGTTAGAATAAGTTTGCAAAGATAGCTATTTTGGGACAGACAGGTACAAGGAGGTCTTAATATTTCACAGTTTAAACCATCAGCGCTCCCGGCATTGCTACGAGGCAATTAACAGTATTATAGTATAAAAAGATTTTTTTTGATATGTCAAAGGCAAATTCTTTTAACTTTGTTATAACAGTAACCACGATTTACTATCTCACAGAAGGTGATGAGCAAATTAACGGAAATATTATAAAATTTTCATCCAATAAGGGAATTAAAACCATGACACAAGGAAATAAAAATAATTTTTCAAAAGATATTCTTATCATCGATAACATTGAAACCGAAGTAAATAAACTAGCACAAAAGATAAAGGAAGATATCTTTTTTCTGCTTAGGCGCAAAGGTGCTGTTGTGGGTATAAGCGGCGGAATTGATTCGTCTGTGGCATTGGCGCTGGTAGTAAAGGCACTCGGACCCGAGAATGTTCTCGGGATAATGATGCCGGAAAAAGATTCGAGTTCCGACAGTAAAATATTTGCTTTAAAATTAGCTGCAAAATTTTCAGTCATGGCCATTGAAGAAAATATTACAGATGCACTTGAAGGCTTTAATTGTTATAAACGACGCGATGAAGCTGTTGCAAGGGTTTTTCCTGAATATGATCCTTCGACTTATAAGATGAAGATTGGGTTAAACAAAACCGGCATTAACCAGAATCTTCCCCCTCTTTTTTCGCTAACCATTATTGACAAAGACGGTAACCGGAAATCTCAAATCATCCCGGTTAAGGAATACCTTCAGATAGTTGCATCATCAAATTTTAAACAGCGGTCACGTATGGCAATATTATACTATCATGCTGAAGTAAAAAATTATGCAGTAATCGGAACCCCTAATAAACACGAAGTTGAACAAGGTTTTTTTGTTAAGTATGGCGATAGTGCCGCCGATCTGATGCCAATTGGAAACCTGTACAAAACCCAGGTATATCAAATGGCGGAATTTTTAGGTATTCCTGATGAAATTATTAAGCGGACTCCAACGACGGATACCTATCCGGCTGAACAATCCCAGGAAGAGTTCTTTTTTCAGTTCCCCTACAAGGAATTGGATTTATTCTGGTATGGTTTTGAAAATGGTTACCTGCCAGAAGAAGTAGGGCAGGTAATGAATAAAACGGCTAAAGAGGTAGAGCTTATTTTCAATAATTTTAAGCGGAAACAGAAATCAACAGCGTACTTAAGAATGTCGCCAATTAAGGATTTTTAGACAGCAAGATCCTGCAACCCATATATTTTGTTCAGAATTAGTTGGAGGTAAAAATACATTTTAAGAGCTTACTATAATAAGCTTCCCATGATGCATTTTTATTCAATGCCAAAATGCTTTTTGACCAATCTGTCTTTCTCACGCACAGTTGGATTATTCATCTTAACGAAGCCAGGATTATGACGAAAGAGCATCTTTTGAATATTTATGTTTGAAACCACTTTGGCCGGGTTCCCGATGATGACTGAATTGTCTGGAAATTGCCCACGAACAATACAACCAGCTCCAATTATACAATTATCACCTATTACAGTATTTATAAGAATTATACAATTGATCCCAATAAATACATTATTACCTATTTTTATTTTACCATATAGATATCCATCGAGTTCGTCCCCTAAACACTTAACAGATCCTTCGTGTGTGATAAATTTCACACCACATGAGATTTCAGCACGATCACCGATTTCTATCAAATAGGGTTCTGTTGAAAAGGACATGGTTTTGATATTACAATTTTTCCCAATCTTTATCCCCTGCTTGCGTAAATAATTGATCCTTCGCTCTAAACTGCTTTCTGCCAGTATCTTTTCATGTAAACGCTTAAGTATCGCTCTTAATTTCATTTGTCTTCGAATTTAATACATTCTCACTTTCTTGTTCTTTCCTGTGACTATTCCACTATCTGCAATTTTATATTTGCTTCCGCACAAGGGGTGTTTTTCTACCATCTTGCCGGATTGAAATTTACAAACAAATATAAGCAATTCTTACCATTCTACACCTGCAAATAGAGATATTTCTGTTTAGTATTTTATTCGCGAACAAAATAAGTTGTACTTTTGTGAATAGGGTAGCTATGAAGCAGATACTATCTTAGAATAAAATATATTACATTCTTAGAATAAAATATATTACATTAGGGTATCTCTATAAACTAATTGATTAGAGGTACCCTTTAATATATTGCATATGATTAATAAAGAAAGTAGTCAAAAACTAAAAAACTACATATTCAGGTTTACTTAATGCTAATTGACACTATGCTGGTAAGGCTAATTTGATTTGTTGTTATGAAATTTCTGAAAATATCTTTTCGCTTAACAGTTCTTCTATCAATGGCACTAATGCTTGAACAATGTATGAACAATAATGTTTCCACTGACAAAGATTATAACATTCTTTTTCTTCACCATAGTACCGGAGCGGTTATTTTTGAGGGAGGCCGTAAATCTATAAATATACTGGGCCATAAGATAGGGGTGAAATCCGATGTTCTTAAATGGTTCTATGATTACAATAAATCTAAAGGAGTATCCTATCAGATAACTCAACAGAATTTTCCTCATGCCAAACCTTATGGCTGGAATAATTACCCTTTTGATTATTATACGATTTGGGTTAAACATGCTGGTGAGCAGCCATATATGGAGGAACCAACCCTCGAGATCCTTGCAAAGAAGTATAATATGATAATTCTTAAACATTGTTTTCCCGTGGGGGACATCAAAGAGGACATTTATAAACCCGATATTGATTCGCCTGAAAAACGTATAGAAAACTACAAACTTCAATATCTGGCATTAAAACAGAAAATGATGGAATTCCCGAACACCAGATTCCTTATCTGGACAGGTGCCGTCAGGGTTGAATCGGAAACAAATCCCGCCAGTGCAGCCCGCGCGAAAGCATTTTTCGAATGGGTCCGAAAAGAGTGGGATACTGAGAATGATAATATCTACCTGTTTGATTTCGAAAAACTTGAAACTGATGGCGGGTTGTACCTTAAAAAAGAGTATGCCATCACTTTGGGTAACTCTCATCCTAATAAGGCTTTCGCCAAAAGGGTAGCCCCTCTTTTCTGTCAACGGATTGTTGATGTGATTGAAAACAATGGGACGAAAACATTTCTAACAGGCGATAATAGATGATAGACCGGATTTGCCATTAATATTCTTCCGGTTTTTACATCTTCTAAATCTGATATAGTAATGCATACCAACAATTGACACTTTTATGTGTTTTAATAAAAAACTATATGATACAGGTTGAGCAGGTATTGAAACCGGTTCATAAATCCAGGGTTTTGCTGATAATTTTATTACTATTAAATTATTGACATTCAATGTTAAAAAAATAATTCTATGATTATGGAAAATACTATTGAGATTAAAAACAAAATCAGAAAATTCATTATTGAGACAACATATGTCCCTGAAGGCCAGGTACAAAACGACACACTGATCTTTGTACAGGGGATTTTCGACTCCATGGGATTTATTTCGCTTATTAATTTTATTGAAGAAACATTTGCTATAAAAGCAAAAGACTCTGAATTACTTGAAGAGAATTTTGAGTCGATTGATGCTATCGCCAACTTTATCGGTCGGAAATTCAACTAGTCATATTTATATGTGCGGAATAGCCGGGATTTATAATTATCGTTCGACCAAAGAACCTTCAATTGAATTGATCATCAGGAATATGCTCTCTGTCATCAGGCATAGAGGTCCCGATGAGAGCGGCATGTATCTGGGAGAAAATGTTGGCCTGGGAAGTGTGCGGTTAAGCATTATCGATCTGGCATCAGGTCAGCAGCCTATATCTGATGAATCGGGCAATTACTGGATTGTTTACAATGGGGAAATATTTAATTATCCCGAATTAAGGATTGATATTGAAAAGAAAGGTATCAGGCTTAAAACACAATGCGACACAGAAGTTTTGGTGCAGATGTACGCCCTTCACGGTGCAGGTTGTCTCAGGTACCTGAACGGCCAGTTTGCTTTTTGCATCTGGGATAAGAAAAAAAAGGAACTATTCCTTGCCCGTGACCGTGTAGGCATCAGACCTTTATTTTACTGGACACGAAATGGGGCATTCGCATTTTGTTCCGAAATAAAAGGACTATTTACCCTTGACCGGATTGACAGGGTTATACGTCCCGAAAGCCTGGCACAAATCTTCACTTTCTGGACCACACTTTCACCCGACACTCCGTTCGGGAGTATTTATGAATTGCCACCAGGTCATCACATGCTGGTAAATGATTCTGAAATTAAAATTGAGAAATACTGGAGCATGGATTTCCCGGTCGATGGGAGCAATCTTTCAATAAACTTATCCAATACGGTTGACGAATTTACTGACCTATTCAGAGATGCCGTAAAAATAAGACTTAGAGCTGATGTTCCGGTTGGAGCCTATTTAAGCGGAGGACTTGATTCGAGCGTGACCACAGCTTTTATTCATGAAATTGACCCGGGAATTCTGAACACTTATTCGATCGGCTTTAAGGATAAGGCGTTTGATGAAACAGCATACCAGTTGGAGGCTGCCAGGTATTTCGACACACATCATACTGCTTTTGAATGCACATCTGCAGAAATAGCTGATCAGTTTGCAAACACCATCTGGCACACGGAGTTTCCAATTCTGAGGACCGCTCCTACGCCAATGTTTTTACTCTCGAAAAAAGTACGGGAAAGCAATATCAAAGTTGTTATTACAGGCGAGGGTGCTGATGAATTCATGGCAGGATACAATATTTTTAAGGAATCAAAAATCAGGAGGTTTTGGGCCAGGGAACCCAATTCCACGTTCAGACCCAAACTGCTGGAAAAGCTCTACCCATATCTTCCCATGATGAAAAACCCAAATAACATGGCATTGAAGATGTTTTTCGGCTATAAACTTACAGAAACAAATGATCCACTTTATTCTCATTTACTTCGCTGGCATAATACTTCAAGGATAAAAACCTATTTTTCTGAAGATATCTCTGCAAAAACAGACGGCTATAACCCCTTGGAAGCTATTTACCCAAAGCTGCCAAATAATTTTATGAGGTGGAGCGATCTGGCAAAATCTCAATATCTTGAAGCAACTATTTTTATGTCTGGCTACCTGCTTTCTTCGCAAGGGGACCGCATGGCAATGGGCAATTCTGTTGAAGGACGTTATCCTTTTCTCGATTACCGGGTAATTGAATTTTGCGGAAACTTACCGGATAACTTTAAGCTTAATTGCCTGAATGAAAAATTTCTGTTAAAAAAAATGAGTGCAGGAATAATCCCTGAATCTATCTCGAAAAGATCCAAGCAAGCGTACCGGGCTCCTATTGCAAGCAGTTTTTTCAATTCGGCAGCTCCAGCTTATGTTGCTGAAATCCTTTCTGAGGGTACGTTGAAATCCTTCGGATTATTCAATCCCGATAAAGTCAAAGCACTTATTACCAAAACAGAAACGCAGAAAAACATGTCGGAAGTAGATCAAATGGCTATTGCCGGGATAATTTCGACGCAACTGCTTTACCAGATGTTTATCAAAGACCCGATAATCCCAGATATCGGAAACCTGGCAAATTTTAAAATTGTTCTGGAATCGGAAGTAGTGTGCTGATAAAGTACAAAATATCCAACTTACTGTCCAACGATTTTGAACTCGGTGCGGCGATTCATTGCTCTTCCTTCGGGCGTATCATTTTCAGCCGTTGGCTGTGTTTCACCATAGCCGTGATACGTTATTCGCGAAGCGGCAACTCCATGTGCAGCCAGGTAATCGAACACCGATTTTGCTCTTGCGTCTGATAACTGGAGGTTGTACACATCTGATCCTTCATTGTCAGTATGTCCTCCAATCTCTGTTTTGAGATTTGGATTTGTCTGCAGGAAAATTATCAGTTTATCCAGCTCCACACGCGATTCATGCCGCAATGTATGTTGGTCGGTTTCAAAAAATATATTATGCAAAATCATTGTTTGCCCTAATGCAAAAGGCTGGAGTTCAACAACGATGATTTCCGGCTTAAAACGATCCTTTCCCTGTCCTGTCGAAAAATGCAAAGAATAGAACATATATCCCTTTTGGGATACACTCAACGCATATTCCTTCCCGGCAGGCAAACTCAGGAGAAATTCTCCTGTATATGCATCTGACAGTGAACGCACAACAACTTCACCGGTTGAGAGGTCGGATAACTCGAATGAAGCCTGAAGGCTGGTTTTGGTTTTGGCATCTGTTACAATTCCTTTGACGTATGATACCGGATTGGGCTTTGCTGAAGGGGGGAGCAGGAAACTGTAAATATCAGTTTTCCCTTTCCCGCCAAGATAATCGGAAGAAAAATAGGCCGTATCGCCTGTAGCACTCACCACAAGGCTAATATCATCGGCAGCGGTGTTCAATGGATATCCCAGGTTTACAGCTTTGCTCCATATGCCATTGGTATCGGTACGGCTCACAAACAGGTCAGCGCCTCCCATGCCTGGATGGCCTTTGGATGCGAAATAAAGTGTCAGCCCATCTGGATGAATGAACGGTGTCATTTCGGCTTCAGGGGTATTGATGGAATCTCCCAGGTTCTCAGGAATGCTCCATTTACCCTCTGTCAGCATAACCGACTTCCAGATATCTGAATTCCCTTTCCCACCATTTCTTTTACTTGCAAAATAAAGTGTTCGCCCATCAGATGCCAGGGTTGGCTGCGAATCCCATTGCTCCGAATTCGCAATTGGGCCGATGTTCTCTGGCTCACTCCATTGGGTTCCTTCCCGTGTGGAAACATAAATATCACAACTTCCATAGCTATCGATGCGACTACAGGCTGCAAAAAATAGTTGTGAGCCATCGGGCGAAAGACATAGTGCACCTTCATCCCCTGGAGTATTTACAGGTGGTCCTAAATCCTGAGCCATTCCCCATGCACCATTTTTGCGGACAGAATAAAAGAAACTCTCGTCTCCACGCTGGCCCGGGCTGCGCCGCGTAAAAAACAGGCGGTTTCCATCCACACTTTGCGCATTGATATATTCGAAGCCATTTGTATTAATGCTGTCGCCCATATTTACAGGTTTAAAAGGCATCGGATGTTTTATGGACTCAATCCTGAACAGGCAAAGTGCTTTGTTTTTAAATGCATGCCTCATTTTAACCGAATCTGCAAGTTGCTGGTTAATGTATTTCCCGTAATACTTATAGGCATCATCATATTTGCCCATCCCAAACTGGATATTGGCGATGATAAAATAGACCTGCGGATAAAATAATGAATCGGCAACAATAGCTTTCTTATAGGCGATAACGGCTTCAGTGGGCCGGTTGGTTTCGGATTTGAGATGGCCCAGCAAAAGGTAGGCCTCGGCATAGGTTGAATCTTCGGTAATAGCAATTTTTAAATCGGCCAGGGCTGAACTATAATTTCGTAAAAAAAAAGCTCTGTTTGCTCTTTCGAATGAATTGATGGCTTTTTTGGACCGGCCAGATTCCTGTGCATATGTAACAATCGCCATTGTTACCAGGCAAATAATCAGCAGGAATTTACGAAGAAGAGAGGCTGAAACCATAGCTAAATAACGCTGAAACATCGATAAAAGTACAAAAAATCAAACGATTTAACACGATATCAAACGGCCTAAGGAATATGCATGAATTTGTGACTCTGCAGCGAGATGTTCCAGCGCGGGTGCTCCAGCACGTATTCCACGATAAGGGGTATCACTTTATCCATTCTGCTCCATTCCGGCTGAAGGGAAATGTAACACTTTTCGCCTACGAGCGCGGCATTCTGCTCTGCCCATTCAAAATCCAACGCTTCAAAGACAATTACTTTAAGTTCATCGGCAAGGGGATAGATTTGACCTTTAGGTGGGCTTTTCTTTTTAGGCGACAGGCAAATCCAGTCCCATTCGCCCGAGAGCGGATGTGAGCCGGAAGTTTCGAGATAGGTTTGCAGTCCTGCCGCTCGCAGCCCTTTGCTGAAATAATCGAGTGGATACATCAGTGGTTCGCCACCTGTTACAACAATAGCTTTAGCCGGGCAAGCAATGGCGTTATGAATAATTTGATC
>Ga0315290_10001712_pt1 | contig 15133 bp, 21 predicted proteins | sample YL17G12_0_MG_FD_203627 | JGI IMG/M metagenome (GOLD analysis project Ga0315290, IMG submission 203627) | Sediment microbial communities from Yellowstone Lake, YNP, Wyoming, USA - YL17G12_0 | ecosystem: Environmental > Aquatic > Freshwater > Lake > Sediment | place: USA: Wyoming | collected... | reverse complement strand
ACATTACACCAAGTTTATCTCTTATTTGAGAAACAATCATTAGAATACAATTAGTGTTAGAAATATCTCCTGCTGCCATACGAAAAAACTCAGAAAGATACTTTGCTTTTTGTGCTCCAAAACTTCCTTCCTTTTTATCTGTATCAATAAATTTTTTCATTCTATCTTGTTCTGCTTCATCACTCAAAGCATCTAATGAATCTATTACATAAAGAATTACATCATACTTGTCTTTATCTTTCATTGTTTTGTATAAGTTTTTATGAAATTCTTCTACTGTTCTTGAATTCCTCCATTCAATAAAATCAATTGGAACATTAAACTGTTCTGCTAAATCAAAATCAAAAGCAAATTCGGAATCATCATAAATAATTTTAACATTCTTTTTATTCTTCTTATATTCTTGATAATAGAGAACATTACACAGTTCTACAACTGCCAATGAATTGTGACTTATCATTCCATTTGACCAAAATAAATGATTTGATGGAATGTGGAAATCATATACTATAGTTTTTTCATTTTTAATTTCTTTTGAAACTATTTTTGCAAAATTATAATTTTGCAAATCTTTATAAAAGGATAAATCTTCAAAAGAAGAAAAAGAAGTAATAAATTTTTCTAAATCATTAAAAGATAAATTTCCCTCTCTCCAGGTATTTTTAAATCTTGGAAATCTTGATCCACCATTAATTTGTCCATTCTTTTTCCATCCATGCTTTTTTCTTATTTCCTTTATTTTATCCCAAATATGTGGAAGAAAGTTAGGAACTCCAAACATACATTTTTTCGGTTTAATATTTAAATTATATTTTAATGAGTTTATTTCTTTAGTATATATTTGTAAATCTTTAGTAGAAATTCTAATTGTAAAATATTCATGTTGATATTCTTCATTCCATTTTCCATTTTTTGTAGAGAAAATTCCAAAGTTTAATAACATAAGTTGTACTTGTGATGCTAATTCTTCTGATGCTGTATAATATTCTAACATTGCTTTACTTTTATCAAACCACCCATCACAATCAATTAAACTTCTTAAAAATAAAGCTTGATGTTCTTTTGTTGATTGTAAAATACACCTTGGAATAATCTTGTTTCTTGCTGTAAAAAATTCAGGATTATCGAAAATTCTACATAAAAATTCAACAAATTCCTTTCGACAAATATACTTATTTGCTCCAAAAGGCAAATTAAGATCATTACAAATTTTTTTCATATTTGTTATAAAATATTTTTTTGTGTTAGAAATACAAATAGAATTATCAGTTACAAAATTTCCATCTGCAATAAAATATCCAATAAACTCAGATAAGTCATTGTTCATTTCAAAAGGAATATTCCACTCAATTAAACTATGTGCTTTTTTACAAATTGGTTGTTTTGTTTTTTCTAGAACATTGAATTTATAAGGTATTTTTGAAAAAAAGTTACTTCCTTTTTGAATTATAATAATATCATCTATTTTAATATCAAATAATTTTTTCATTTCAAAGTTGTTGTTATTCCAAGTCATTATCGGATGGTCAAAGGTTCCTTCAATTTCAAATCCAAATTCAGCTTTTACTTTTATTGTTTGATCTACTTCTTGTGTCCAAAAATACTTTGTTTTAACTATTTGATTGTTAAAACTAGATACTGATTTATAAAAAGGAGTTAGGCCATCTTTGGAGCAAAGTTCATCAATTTTAATCATCCCATTTTCAGTAAAAACATAAGCATTTTTAATACACTTTCCTGTTGACTTATCTCCACAGATATTTACAATCCTTCCTATTGGATAAGCCTTATCAATATTTCCTGTAAGAGCAAGATTGAGCATGTCAGATCCAGATGAAACAAATTGTTTTACTTTATTTTCTGTCTTTATTGTTGGGGTTAATACCTTCTTTGATTTAGCCTGTAGTTGTAATCTTGGCATTTAATTTTCCTTCCTTAGAAATAACTCAGGGTAGAACTCATAATTTGATTGAGTCTACCCTGAGTTTTTCATTTAGCTTGTAGTGGATCTTATTCCCCCAGCAGTTCTTGATAATAAGTTATAATAGCTTCTTTTATCTCATCTTCATCCATATCTTCATCTATTTGATCTTCAATTTGTTTTGCAACAGCCCATTTAATTAGTTTCTTTTTACTAAGGTCTTTAATTTCAGCTTCAATGTCATCAATATCCAATTTCTGCTGTTCTGATTTCTTTCTATACTCTCCAAATTTCTTACCTGCTTTTCCTGATTCCTTTTTAGTTCCTTCAGAAGCCTCTATTTCAGATTGCATTGCTTCTTTAAGATCATCATAATCAGAAAAAATCAAGAACATATCAATTGGATTTTCCCCATTCTTTTCTGCTGCTGCTATAATCTCTTCCAATTGTTCCAATACTTCCTCTGGAATTGCTGTATCCCTATCCAGCAATTCAAATCCAGCATGATCTGGAAATGTTCCAGTATCAGTTTTCTTTTTAGTTTGTTTAAAATAAACTGTCTTTCCCTCACCATCTTCAGATACATCAGAAATATCAATAATGGTTTTCTTTCTTTTATCTCTAACCAAAGATTGCATTTCAGAATGATCCATTTTCTTAGATGAATTCCAAATTCCTATTTCATATTTTGGATCTTCATCTTTAGACATTTCTTCTGTTCTATCCCATACAAAATATAAGGACCGATCAGAAGGATAAAGTGCTTTAATTTCATCAGTAGGTTTATCTGTCTTTCGATAAAGTAACTTCTGATATTCACATCTAAAACATTTATCATTTAATCTAGCCATACAAATATATTGGTCATTATTCAAACCAACAGAATTATGTACAGAAAGTTCCCTAAAATACTTTTCCTTTCCTTCAAAATCCAAAGGTAAAATTTCAAGAAAATTATCTCCATCCTTAGCCCGGAACTCCCTAATTCCAAACTTCTCCATTAGTTCAGAATTAAAAATAGATTTTCCCCTACCAAAAGAGGAGCTTCTTGTTTCCCTATCATCATAAACCTTTTCTAACAATTCCTGATTACGCTTTTTAAATTTAGAACGTAAATCTAACTTGCCTTTTCTCTCTTTCATTTTAATTCCTTTCTTTTAAGATCAAGATCACCATAGTAATTAGAATTCCAAAGTTCCCAAGCTATTTTGATATCATACGACTTCATTTTAACTGCTTCTAAAATATTTTTGTAATCCTCCCATTCTCCTTCTGCTTTTATTTGTTTCTTGTATTGTATCTGCCATTGCTTTGAAGAGGGAATTGCCAGTTTCACCATAGTATCAGTTACTTTAGAGTCAGTCAACCCGAAAGATTTGGGATTTTTCCTTATTTCTTTTGCAATTTCAAATTCGATTGCTTTACTTTTCATCTTTTCTTGTTCAAATTCCATTTTCTTTTCAACCATTATCTTTGAATATTTTCTGATTAAATTTCCTTGTTTCTTTGCTTCAAGATGTAAATTATATAAATCAATATCTAATTCTTTTTGAATATCTTCTTCATTATCTTCATTTAAACTAAAAGGTTCTGAGGGGGTTTCCCCCCTCAAATTTAATCTTCCCATAATATCTATTTCTCCTTTCTAAAGGAAATCTTCCTTCTAATAGTTTCAACACCAGAGGCAAGAACATCCTGAACTTCTTCCATCTGCTTTATAATTGCTTTCCTCAAAGCAGGACTTTCACTTAAATCTTTATTGTCAATTCCAAATAGAATTCCTCTAGCATCTTTCATAATTTGTTGTAGAGCATCATCTTTGAATAGATTCTTAGTTTGAAACTCATTATAAAGTGTTTCAATTTTATCCAAAGTTCTTGTATGAAGTTTTTTATTTTCTCCTTCATCTTTTTCTTTTAGAATTGTTGTAATCTTTGTCACTGCTTCAAGAAATCCTTCTCTCAAATAAAGAATACATTCCTTTCTGGTTTCTTCCATCATATTTCTAAATTTAGTTTCTTCTTCTTTAAATACTTCAGGAGAAACTTTTCTTAATTCACCTGGAACAGCCATAGAAAGAAATCTATAACTCATTCCAAACTTTCTTTTAATATCCTTTGGATAATCTTCTCGATTGAAATTATCTCCTAGTTCAATTTCAGCAGCATCAATATAACTTTCAAAATGACTAGCAAGAGTATTTACTGCTGATTGATTATCTTGAATTATATCTTCCAATTTCTCAGTTAGTTTTTCAACATTAGAAATTGGAACAAGGTAAATACCCTCACCTGGAAATGGTAGAGAATGTGCTTTGCAGGTATTTCTGAATTTGTTAATTGTACATTGAATTTCTTCCATAGCAGACTTATCAACCAAACCCTTATTCATCCTAATCCATTCAGACAAACCTTCATTTGCAATCTTTTGAATTGATTCTGTAGGAATCTTTTTAGTATTCCCCCAAGCATGAGTTTCTGTTGCTAGAATAACTGCATTTTCAAATACATTATTTGTATTCATATTATTTTCTCCAATCTTTTAGTTGAAAGTTTTAATTAGCCACAGATTGGAAGCCAGCGCTGGGATACTACTTTTTCCTTTTCAAAATACGTCGGCTTTAATTCCCTTGCCATTTCATGACCTAACATGTCCTTCAGAAATTGAGTCTCCTCAGTGCAAGATTTACCTATGAAATTGAAGGTTTCAATCGAGATTGATCCATCCTCTTTAATTGTCATCAACACCTTCTTTTGCAATTTCATTTTAATTCCTTTCTACATCAAGATTTCATATTGGACATTATTCTTTTCATCAACCGTTCTTTTAAATTTCAGCTTTTTCATTTTCAATTCCTGTTCAGTTCTAAAATCGGTATATCTCTGTTTGAACAAACCACCATCTTTTCCAATAACTCTTTCCAACCCACCAGAATTCCAAAAATCCATTTTCAATTCATATTTATTCTTTAAAGTTTTAACTACTCCAATTTCATACTTACAATTTGGAAGTTTAATTGCATGGTCACATTTACTATCTTCTAAATTAGTTCTGCTTGAATACCATTCATAAGATTTTTGATCTCTAACCAATTGACCACCAAAGCTTCTGGCAGTCTTTGCAAGAATATCCAATGAATCACACTGAAGTTCAATTTTTGATATGTGAGAAATGGTAGTCTCCAATGCTGTTTAGGAGTTTAGATTTAAATTTTTCATCTGACATTGAATCTATTTTATCAAAAACTTTTTGAACTGCTTCTTTGAATTCTTCTGTTTCTTGTATTGTATTAAATTCTTGTTCTTCTTCAAACAATTCAATAAAACAAAGTCCACAATCAACATGTTCTTTCATATTAGTATCTTTTCTAAATTGTTCATCGTGGCAATTACAAGGACATTTCATATTATTCCTTTCTAGGGGGAAGTTTCCTTCCCCCCATTTATAATTTACCTATCTCTTTCTTTTTCACAAACAGTACAGCGCCAAGCTGGTTTCTTTTCATTACTTATAGAATTATGTGCCCTCATATTCTTACCATACTCTTTATCTTGAAATTCATGTTCACAAGTACAAAACAAAATCTTACTTCCCTTCCTTTTTTCATCTGCCATTTTATTTTATCCTTTTGCAAAATGTTTCTTACCAATATTTTTCTTCAGAACATCAATTTCTAAATCAAAATCACTAGAGGCTTTTTTAACAGGTTCATTCAAATCAAACTTTACTGTTCTCTTTAACCCCCTTTTCCCATTTTGTCTAGTAGAAACTCCATTTGCTTTTCTAACTGTCTTTCCAAATTCTTGTATGGCTTCCATTTCCTTTTTCCTGAACTTATAAAGAATAGGAATATTAGCCATACAAGTTTCAATTGATTCAAAATGAGAATCTTTAGCTAACTGTTCTATTTCAGCGCCTGTCCAATTTTCCAAAGATTCAATAAAAGAATCTTCAATAGAAAGTTCCGATTTCCATTTCCTATTCATAATTTCTACAATTTCTTTTCTCTCTTCAAAATTAGGAAAATCAACAAACCAAATTGCATCCCAGCGCCCAGCTCGAAGAAACTCGGAAGGCAATCCAGAAATATCATTAGCTGTAGCAACTACAATTGCTTCTGATTTTCTATCATTCATCCAAGTTAAAAAATGACCCAATTGGCCTTTTCCTACTCCACTATCACCTACATATGAATTATTCCCTGTACCAGCAAACGCTTTATCCAATTCATCTAGTAGACAAACCGAATTAGAGAAAGCATCTATTGTTTTAGTAGCTAATCTGGATTTCTTTTCAGTTTCTCCTACAATTCCCCCCTTCATTGCTCCAATATCAACATTAATTAGAGGAACATTAAAAATAGTAGCAATGGCCTTTCCAATAAGGCTCTTACCTACCCCAGGAATGCCGATTAACAACATTGACCTTAATTTTGGTTTATTCTCATTCCCTATTTCCCAAGCAACTTTTCTAGCCATAATATATTGTTTTAAATTTTCAAGACCACCAACATCTTCCATTTGAGTTGGCTCAATAACATCCATAAAACCTGTTTTCTTAATCATTCCCCTTTTAGTTTCTAATACTGAAGTCTTATCTAATTTATGCTCTCTTACCAATTGCAAAGCAACCGCATTCTCTCCTTCCTCTAATGAAAGGCCAATGCAAGCATCTGCTACTGATTCATCATATTCAACTTCAACTTGTTCAGCAAAATCTTTTACAATTTTTCTAAAATCTTCTTTTGAAGGAAGATTAAATTCTAATACTGTAATCATTTTATCCAAAGGAGCAGGAAACTTTGCTTCTGTTCCTACCATGCAAATTGTAATTTGTTGATTCTTCAATAGAATCATTTTATTAAGGATCATCTGAACCAATTCGATGGATTCCAAAAACTGTTCAAAATTCTCAGCAACAATTAAAGTCTTTTCATTTACTAATGTTGGAATCCTTTCAATCAATTCCATTGGATTAGTAAGAGCAGGATCAACATCAATCAAACCATCAATTAAATTCCAATTGAATCTATTGATTTCACCATCCACTGAAATACTTTTTACTGCTCGCTTTACTTCAAAAGTTTCAACAAACAGTAGAGGAAAGCCACTCCTTACGTAATCAGAAATATTCATAGTTATTTTTCCTTTCCATTTAAATTAAGATTAACTTCTTTATTAATCTTTACACATTCATCTTGTACTGTCCAATGCCAAACTCCTTTTATTTCAGAATAAGGTTTATAATTCTCTCTTGCCCACTGTCTGAAAGTTTGTTTTTCTTGTTCAGTCAATTCTCGGAATAGATTCATTATGCTATCCTTTTTTGAATTGTAAATTGTTTACCGTCGAATTCAAATAAATCATCAGACTTTGTTAGGAAACATCCAATTTGTTCATCTGTTTCTTTATTATATTTTACAAAAATTAAACTAAAAATGATTTTCAAATCCTCAAAAGGATCTTCCATTTAATCTCTCCTTCTTAATCTGTTTCTTTTAGTTATTGAAATTTTGTTAGTGTCCATTGGTAAATCAATAATTCCTGTTTCATCCTCTATCATATTTCTTTGAATGTTGTCAAGAGATTTCTGTAATTGTTCTATTTCTATTTTATCAGAAAGTATAGTTTCTTCTTCTTCGTTATATTCAACTCCAATTTCAGCAGAATATAAAACATAATCATATTGAGTTCCTAATGGAACTCGTATTGTTCTTGAAACTTTAAATGACCTTTTCATTATTTCCCTTTCATATAGAAAATAGGGTTGGTTTTAAATCTGAATTCAAAATCAATAATCCTAGTAGAGAAATCAAAATTTCCTATGAAACCAATATTTATTTTAATTCGATATAAACTATTGAGATTGAATTCAGATTCTTTTGGTAAACAGAAAATAGATTGTCCTTTATCATATAACTTTTCTGCTTTTAATTTATTGATTTTGATAAAGGACATCTATTTTTACCAGTTAAATTGAAGTTGCTTTTGCAAGTATAACCCTTCTTTCAGGGTAGAAAACCTGAACGAGTCTTTTCTTATATCCATTTCCAATGTTAATTCCATTATAAAGCAATATAGCTTGTCCTTCTATTTGTGTTTTATACTTTAATTCATACGCTCCTTTCTTCCCCTTACCAATTTGAACTTCAAATCTTAGAAAATATGTCATAGATTATACCCTTTGACATTTTCATGTCCTTGATTGAATGTGTTTTCAATCAAGTCTTTTGTTTCTTGTGAATTGAGAATATTATAAAATATATTCTCAACTTCTTTGTTATAAGGGTTTTGAAATAAAGCATCATCCAATTCGATATTCAATGTTATAATCATTTTGTTCTCCTTTTACTTGTTAGGAAGTGATACCATATCTTTCCAGTTGACTCCTAAACTCCACTCCGTGCCAAGCTTTGCTTTCTTTGGAATTGGTAAACGATGATTAATCATAATTTCATCTACCAATTCAATTAAATCTAAAACTTCAGGTTTATAAACTAAAAACATAATTGAATCATGAATTTGTGCTATCATAACTGACTTGAATTTGTTTGTCAAGAGATTTTTATTGATTCTAATAATTGAATCTAGCAAAATATGAAAAGAAACTGATTGAATAGGAAAGTTAATTATTTCATTCCTAGTCAATGGATAATTTCTTCTAAAACCTAATGGAGTTTCAATATATCCATTTTGATAATAAAGATTTACAATTCCATCTTGCCATTCTTTTAATCCTTTATATCTATTAAAGAATACTTCCTGACATTCTCTTAAATGTCTTTCAGAATATAATGCAAAGAAATCGAAGAAAGGTTCTTCTTGTCCTGATTGCTCCCATTTGTTTTGAACAAAATTTCTATAAACGTCAAATTTTCTAAATTCTCTTGCCATTGAAGCAGGACCAGCACCAAACATATTAGCAAAAGTCCAATTATTTTTTACAATATGCCTTTCCTCAGAAAAATCCTTTTTGATTTCTTTAAAATCTTTATTCCAGCCAAATATAACATTAGTCCAATGGCTGTGCATATCCATATCATCATTTAAATCTTTTACTAATTGTTTATCTTCTGAAAGATTAGCAGCAGTTTTAACTTCTGCTCCTTCATAGTCAACTTCCATCAACCACCAATCCTTTTTATTTAAAGTAACTATTATTTTTCTAATTATATTCCAAGGAATATCTGGAATTATATCCCCATGATGTGGAATCGTTTGAAACGCAGGAGAAGATGCACTTGATCTGAAAGTTTCAGTAGTATTCAACCACATATCAGGATGAAGTAAAGTGCAATTAGTATTATTTCTAATTCCTTCCTGCATCCATCTTTGTAATTCTTCTAAATAAGTTCCCTGTGCTTTTACTAATTTTCTATGTCCTAAAAGATATTTACAAAATTCAATTTCTTCCTTTTCAGCATAATGAGTAATAACTGAAACATCTGTAGAAGATTTTCCTCCTTGAGTTTCTTTTATTGGATTAAGTTTTAAATGATTATAAAGAAAATCTGCAATTTGTTGAGGGCTATTTAGATTTAATTCTTTTGACATCTTCATCCTTTCTTTCTCTTTTATTATTTATACAATATTTTAACCATTCTTCTTTGCTTCCTTTCTTTAAGAAAGGTCTGGCAATTTTTAATATATTAATTGTATTAAAATATAAATCAAATCCTTCTCCATGATTGCCCCATATATTTCCAAAATTAAGATAGTCTGCTAAAGTGTCTCCAAAATTAAGACATCCTGCTAAAGTTTGAACACTAGAAACATAACCATATTTTAAAACCTCCTTGCCGTTAGAGAATATCCAATCAATATTACCCTTTTTATTTACTTCCTCCTCTATTTCTTTTTCCCATTGAACTAATAAATTTATTTGATTAGATTTGATTAATGTGAGTTGATGTTCATTATACCAAGAAACTTTTCCTCTATCTTTTATACATAAACAATACCCTTTAGTATTACCTCCTCCATATTTTTCAGCAAATGAATAAACTATTATGGCTTCACAGTCTGCATCAAAATGATTCATTGATGGTCCTAAGTCTTTTGCTATTCTAACTAAATCTCCTTTATGAAATTTTTGTTTCATATTATTCCTTTCTTAATGTAATTGTCCTTTTTAATTCTATAATTTTCTCTTTAAAATCTAAATTATCTATGGTTAATTGTGTTGATCTTTTAAGTATTAAATCAACAAATTCATCTACCAAAGTATAAATTTCATTTTCAGACATTTCATATATTTCTACCTCTTTCAGTTTTAGAACTTCCCTCCCATATTCATCTATATTCATTTTATTCCTTTCTTAATGTAATTGTCCTTTTCAATTCATCCTTAACTTGTAAAATTTGTTTTTGAATTTTTAAAGTTTTTGGTTTTACTTGTAAAAGATTCAAATAGTCTTTTACTTCTGGCAAATCAAAGATTTGATTTCTAATCTTTCCCTGTTTTTTATTAAATAATTCATCCAATTCCCATAAAGTATTTTCATTTACAGGAATACCGAATTCAGTCATATTAGCAAAAGCTTCATGGCCCTTTAATAGAAATTCATAACACCATCTGAATTTACCTTCATTTAAAAGCTTTTTATCTAATACTTCATAATTTGCATAAGTAGTCAAAACATCTTTTCCTGTATATTCAATCAAATCTTGTGGATTACATTCAAATACTTTGTTTTGTTTTTCATCCTTATCCATAGTCAGAAATTGTTTGACTTTGTTGCTATATGGTTTTACCCCAAATCGAACCAAGTTCTGAAAGTCAAGTGAAGTACACCCCCCTCTTTCATCGACTACATGAGTAGCTAGCATAGTGTCAAAGGTGTTTTGGATTACTTGTCCTGATTCAGACCTTTCAATTTTGGTTCTATTTCCAATCCAATATCTTGTACAAAGCTCCTCATATTTAGCATTTTGAATTATCTTTAAAATCTTTGGATTACTAAGTAAATCATCAACTACTATTTCTTTTAATCTGGAAAGTTTTCCTTCATACTCAGGTAAATAAATAACCCAAGATTGATTTCCAATTCCAAATGCTAATGAAGCTATTTTGAAATAATCATCAAAGGGCTTTAGATTTGTTGTTTCATAATCATAAGCAAATTTACCATGATTATATATTATATCAACTAATTCCAAAAGTTGAGATTCTTTCTTTATTTGTTTAATACTACTATCTTTTAATATATCTCTGTCTTTTAAAACTAATTTTACATTTGCTCTTGAATGAAATTTGGAATGCCACAAATCCAAAATCCTTTTCATATCTCTTTCAAAAGCATAAGCTAATTGCTCTTGTCTTAATATTGCTGCTGGGTGATAAGTGGCATAAACAATACAATCAAATTCATAACAAGGAATAATTCTATTTCTCATTTTACCAATTGATTCTTTGCTACCCAACAAATCCATCACACTGTTAATTGCTGATTCCCCCAAAGCAATAATCAACTTGGGTTTAAGTTGATTTAGATTTTCAATTAGTTTAGAACGGCAACATCTCAAATATGTATCTGACATTTTATTTCCTGACGGCCTACAACCAACAGCATTTATAACAGCAGCATCTTTTTCTAAACTAATTTTACCTATTCTTCTAATTGTACTTCTAAGATATTGCCCTGATTTACCAATAAATGGAATTTCTTGAACTATTTCATCTGCTCCTGGAAATTTGCCAATAAATACTAATCCAGATTTTTGATTTCCATAAATAGGTAAAGGTTTACCAGATAAACCACATTTATTACAATCGTAAACAACAGCTTTGCCTTTCTTTTTAGTTTCTATTTCATCAGGAATATTAGGTAGGATCATTTGATTTTCCTTTATGGCAGGGTTGTTAAATGGATAATTATAATACCAATTAAAGCAGGGAATATCCAATTCCCTGCTTCTCAAATATTACAATTTAATCTTCAATATCATTATCGAACTTTATGATTGCTACCAACTGCTTTACTCGTTTTTCTATATACTCTTCGTCATCTTCTCCCTTTGATTCAAACAAGGGAGTTACTTCTTTTACAATCTTCTTAAAAGAAATTCCATCCAATACCATCTTTTCAATTTCCTTGTAGATGGACTTTCCCTTTTCCTTCTTTGCTTTTGGTGCTTCTTCCTCAACTTCTTCCTCCTTCTCAGAAAGAAATTCAATTAGCTTTGCTCCCAAACGCTTTACTGACTTCTTTTCCAAAATAGAAATCTTAACTCCTAATTCTTTTGCAACATCAATTAGGGCTTCAATATCCTTTGCCCTAACCAATTGATTTACAAAAGTCTGGTCAATTTCCACTACCTCTACTTCCTCCTTTTGAATTTCCTTTTTATTTATTTTAACCTTTACAGGCTCTTCCTTTTCTTCAATTTCAATTCCCAATTTTTCTGCAATTAGACCCATAATCTTTTCTTTACTATACCCAGGAAGAGTTTTAATTCCCATTTCCTTTGCTTTCTTTTTCAGAAAAGGAGCAGGAAGCTTTGCAAGCTCTTCCAAATCATTTGTTTCAGTAGAAGGCTTTTCTTTTACAGGCACTTCTTCATCTTCATCACTAAGACATTTAAGCATCTTAGCTTTTAGGTTTTCAAACTTTTGAATGCCTCTTGTGGAAATACCTTCAAATGATTCTGTGCTTTCCTTAAAGATTTCTTTCAAATCATCGACATCTTCTGCTTTATTTATCTTTTTAATCAATTTGGAATTATCAACTTCTTCTTCAGGCTCTTCCTTTTTAGCCTTCTTTTTAATAACAGGCTCTTCCTCTTCAATTGGCTTCTCTTCATATTCTTCCAATATTTCAACCATTGCTTCCTGTAGTGTTTCAAATTCCTTTATCTTAAAAACCTTCTTTGGAAATAGATCTTCGTTATCTTCAAGGATCTCTTTCAATTCACTCATTTCTTCCGCCTCTGAAATTGTATCCAAAAGCCGTTCCAATTTCTTAGCAGAAACTTTTACCTTTTCTTCTTCTAACTTTTTATCCTTCTTTGCTTTTGGTGTTTCTTCCTTTTCTTCTTCTATTACTTCTTCCTCAAATACTTCTTCAGGCAAATCTTCATACCAAGCAACAAAATTTTTACTATAGGTCTTATCAGCATCCACTGCTGCTACAACCGCTCTTATCAATTCATCTTCATCCATCTTGGCAATTTTCTTTTCACTAATACCAACTTCTTCTGCAAACTTTTTAACCAATTTGATTTCTGACATAATAATCTCCAATTTAATAGATTTTAGTTTTAAATAGATTTTAGTCGCTACTTCTGATTCTCTGTATGTTGCTATGTTTCGCCACCTCCTTGATAAAATTGTTTTAGCAAACTCCCACATATAGAATACTTTTAAATGCCTCTGAAAATAACCCCCCTTCCCATATTTATTTAACCCCAAAATTACTACTTGAATATCACCAACCCCTATAATTGGATAGTAATTTCCTGAATAGGTATACTTTTTTAAAGCCCTAATTCTATACGATAAATCATAAAGATAATGTTTCCATTTTGGAAATAGAATTTTCATTTTTTAAATCTTTTGTCTACTACTATTCGGGAATTACCCCACATTTCATTTACTTGGGAATTATCCAACATTTTATTTACTTGGGAATTACCCCACATTTCATTTACTTGGGAATTACCCAACATTTCATTTACTTGGGAATTATCCAACATTTCATTTACTTGGGAATTATCCAACATTTTATTTACTTGGGAATTATCCCACATTTTATTTACTTGGGAATTATCCAACATTTCATTTACTTGGGAATTATCCAACATTTCATTTACTTGGGAATTACCCCACATTTCATTTACTTGGGAATTACCCCACATTTCATTTACTTGGGAATTACCCCACATTTCATTTACTTGGGAATTATCCATTGTTTGTATAACACAATTTGCAATTTTGTTAATTTCAGCATTATATAAAATATATTTTCCCCCAACTAATATTTTTCTTTTCCCAGAAAAAATCATATTTTTTATTATTTTTGTTAAATTCTGAATAGTTTTTTCTTCTAATTCTTTTGTCCACCATGAAGGAACTTTATATTCATCATATTCATTTATTTTAAATTTATAATTATCAATTTCCCAAAATTTCCCATGTGGAATAAATTCTACCTTAACAAAATTATCCATACCATTATCATGGAGATTAAATAAATCAACAATATCCTCATGACTATCGAGAAAAGCATTGTGGAGTAGTTTTCCATTTCTAGTTACAATAGCAGATTTAAAGTTACACATAATTTTTATTCCTTTCTAATTGGAAATAGAATTTTCAAAGTTTTTCAATTCCCTTGTAGATGATTTAAAACAAATTGAAGGTAGGAGGAATATTAACCCCTACCTTCAACTTTGTCAAGAGGAAAATTTCAGATTGTATAATATCGGGTAATTAGCCTACTTAGACATTTGGGGCAAATATAAATATGAGGTTTTCTAGCTGTTATTTTAAATCTTTTTAAATCTTTAATAGTTCTATTGCATATTGTGATAATTTCCTTTGTTTCTGTATCTTGATAATCAATCAAATGATAAAAAGAATATATATTTTGTTTATTATGAATGATATTTTTCATTTTAATTATCCTTATTTATATAACAAAGAGAAGTAAATATAATTCCCAAACAAATCCCAATAATTCCCAAACAAATCCCAACAAAAATCCCAATTATAAAACTTAACATTATCTTTTCCCTTCTATTTATGAATCATCAGAGTAATTACCAATAGCCCAACTTCTATCTTCTCTATTAAATTCTGCTTCCAATAAATTAGGCAGATTTTGAGATAGCCAATGATCTATTTCCTGCCAAACAAAATCTTCATCAGGCTTGTAATAATTTCTATTATTTCTTTCTGCTCCTTGTATTTTATAAATGATATATACATTTGGTGTAATACAATAGGGAAAGATGCTTAAAGGAATACCAGCAATTCCTAATTCTATCTTATTGAAGATTTTCCATCGGATTGTATAATACTCATATCCATTATGGTATCCATTTTGATCCATAGAATAACGATTAAATATTGCAATTAAATGAGATTCCTTTTTATTCCTATAAAATGGAATCTGTGGTTTAAATTTTTCAAGTAATTCCTCAAAGGCAATTAAATCTACAAATTTCAATTCATATTCAGTATTTTTCATTTGATTTTTCCTTTCTATAGGTA
>Ga0315290_10001710_pt1 | contig 15140 bp, 11 predicted proteins | sample YL17G12_0_MG_FD_203627 | JGI IMG/M metagenome (GOLD analysis project Ga0315290, IMG submission 203627) | Sediment microbial communities from Yellowstone Lake, YNP, Wyoming, USA - YL17G12_0 | ecosystem: Environmental > Aquatic > Freshwater > Lake > Sediment | place: USA: Wyoming | collected... | reverse complement strand
AGCGTGATCTTGTCCGTGCCGCTGTCGTAGGAGAACGTGTAGTTGTTGCCCGCGCCCTGGGTCAGCACGGTGCCGTTCTTGGCCAAGGTCACGTTGCCGGCGTTGTTGGCCGAGGTGTCGTCGACGCCGTAGACGGCGTCGGTGAGCTGGATCTGGAAAGTGGCTTGGGTTGCCGTCACCTGCACGGCGTTGGTCAGGGCGTCGAGGTCCGAGCCGCCGCCGTCCAGTGGACTACAGACCGAAGAGCTGATCGACAACAGGCGCCGCTGCTCCAGAGGCTCCACGCCGCATCGCAACGAGCGATGCCGCATCCCGCGCTGCCGACCGGAGGATTTCCCTTTGCCTTGCCCCGTGATACGGTTCCAGAGATTCCGCAACATGATGTCGTCTCTCGGAAGAAGGTGATGCTACCAGTCAAACACCCACAACGGTCCGTGTTTCACAGGCCTGGATCCAACCAGCACCGCGCGGATCGAATCGCTGAATGTAGGAGCGACTCTTGGACTAGTGGATAGCACATTTCGCCTGAAATGCAAGAGGTCGGAAGGTCGAAAAACACAAAATTGTATATTATCAGAATTGCCTGTGACAATTGACACAAACGGCGCGATCGGCCCGTCATGAAACGAGCCGGCGTTCAACAGACTCGGCGAATTCTGGCTCTCATCGCGGCTGGTTCTGAATTCTGTCTAATCCTGGGGACATAATTCAGCGGACACGAGAATCTGGCCAAACCGGGATCTTGTTGACCAAACGTGTCGAGGCTGCGGCCAATATACAAGACAAGGAACCGTCAGCCGTCAGCCGTTGGCTGCCGACGGCCAGGGCCCTGCTCCCGGCCGTGGCGGCGTGGTATGATGGGGTAGAGTGCGGTTGCAGCCTCGCGGCGGAGAGCAGGAGACAACGACCTTGCTGATCGGACCGGTTTTTGCGCGAGAGGCGGTCATCGCCCCCCGCCGGGTGAGGACCTATGTCGCCAGAGTGGCATACGGGGGGGCTATCCTGCTGCTGTTGGGCACGGCCTGGGCCGTGCTCACCGGGGCGCAGCGGGTCCGCGACATGGGCGATTTCGCCCGTTTCGGAATGAGCCTGTTCCAGGTCCTCGCCCCGCTCCAACTGGCGATCGCCCTGTTCTTCTCCGCACTATTGGCCGCCAGCGCGGTCGCCCAGGAGAAGGACCGCCGCACGCTCGAGCTGCTTCTGCTGACCAAGCTGTCCAACCGCGAGCTGGTCCTGGGCAAGCTCATGGCCAGCCTCCTGAGCGTGTTGATGCTCCTGGCCGTTGCCTTCCCGCTGTTTATCCTCTGCGCTCTGTTCGGGGGTGTGTCGTTGCGTCAGATCGGCCGGGTGTTCGCCGTCACGCTGGCCAGCGTCCTGGTGTGCGGCAGCCTGGGCTCGACCATCGCGCTGTGGCGCGAGAAGACGTTCCAGGCCCTGGCGCTCACGATGCTCGTGGTGGTCACCTGGCTGGTGATCTGGGAGGCGATCGCCATGGGGGTTTTGGGGACCGGCTGGTGGGGGCTGTCGGCCGAGACCTGGGCCGCCGGCTTCAGCCCGTGGGAGGCGATCCTTGAGGCCAGCCGCCCCTACGTCCAGGCCGATCCCGCCTTGGGGATCCTCCGCACGCCGATTGCCCTGTTCCTGCTCGTGGCCGTTGCCCTCGCCCTGGTGCTCAACGGCGTGGCCATGGCGATGCTCCGCGTGTGGAATCCGCCTCGGGAGGCCCAGGCCGCCGTGCGCGAGGATGAGACGTGGCACCGGGCGAGCATCTGGGGAGAGGAAGAGGAACACGGCCCTGCCGGGAAGGCTGCGCCAGCGCCGCCCGATCGCCCGGCCGCTCGAAGCCGGCCGGTGTGGGACAACCCGGTCATCTGGCGGGAGATCGTTACCTGGGCCTACGGCCGGAAGATCCTGGTCGTCCGGCTGACCTACGTAGCCCTGTTCGCGCTGGTCGCAGGATGGCTCGGGTGGATGATCGGGCACGGCCAGACGATCCCCCGCCCGACGGCCATGGTGACCCTCGGGCTGCTCTCGCTCTTGAGCTTGGTCATGGTCAACGCCCAGGCCGTGACCGCGATGACCAGCGAGCGCGACTGCCGCGCGTTGGACCTCCTCCTGGTCAGCGACCTGACGCCCAAGGAAATCGTCTACGGGAAGATCGGCGGCGTGCTGTACAACACCAAGGAGATGATCGCCCTGCCGATGCTTCTGTGCGGAGCCCTGTGCTATGCGGGCGTCCTGAGCGCCGAGAACCTTCTGTACGTGCTCGGCGGACTGGCCGTGCTGCTTGCCTTTGCGGCCATGCTGGGAATCCACGCCGGGATGATCTACGCGAATTCCCGGGTGGCGATCGGCACCAGCCTGGGCACGGTCTTCTTCCTCTCCCTGGGCATGGTCACCTGCATGTGGATCATGGTCTCGTTCAGCGGCTCGTTCGGCGCCCAGTTGCCGCCGTTCGTGGCCTACATGGCGGGCGGAGGCGTGGGGCTCTACGTGGCCCTGGGCGCCAGGAATCCCTCGCAGGCCATCGCGCTGGCGTCCTTCCTCTGCCCCTTCGCCACGTTCTACGCCATCACCAGCCTGTTGCTCAACCACACCCTGGGGGTCTTCCTGGTGACGGCCGCAGCCTACGGCTTCGCCACGGCGGCGATGCTCATCCCCGCCATCTGCGAGTTCGACGTCGCCACCGGCAGGACGACCGCGGGCGAGTAGTCCGCCCGGCCCCTAGCCCCCATTTCTCACCGGCCGGGGAAGCGGGCCCAGGGTGTTCCCGTAGGACGGGTTGGTAACCCGTCCCGTATTCGGACGGATTGACAATCCGTCCTACGGCGCTGAGAAATGCGGGCTAACGGCGATACCCCAGCGACTTGACCACTCCCAGCATCTCCTCGTACGTGATGAAGCGACGCCGATGGCAAGCCTTGTAGCTGTCGATGGCCACGGCCAGTTCCCGCGCCTCTGGCGAGAGATCCTCGTGGCTGTTGGCGAACTGACGCCGCTCGACCGCGGGCGGGGCAACCGTAAGACCCTGCCCACGACGCTCGACAAACGATTGCTCCGCAAGCTCCAAACCTTTGGACATAGCCTTACCCCCTCCAACGAAGGGTTTCGCTCCTGATGGTTCCCCGCAGCAATCATACCCCGGGATCCAGGCCCCCGAGCCGGCAGCCGGCAAGAATGCCGACAAGGCCAAGGCGGTAGACCTGGAGAACAAAGCGGAGAAAGCGGTTTTGACGCGCAGGCGGGTCAGCGCTGGGTGTGGCCAAGGTCGAGCCGGGCCAGCTCGATGCGCTCGATCAGCTCCAGGCTGGGCTGGTGCTTCGGGTCCAGCGCGAGGGCCTCTCGGGCCGATGCCGCGGCACGCGCCGGGTGACCCGCTGCCAACTCGGCCTGGGCGAGCCCAAAGAGGGTCTCCGGCCCGGCGTGCGGTCGGGTGCTGGCCGCCGCCAGGCTTTCGACGGCGTCTTCGTAGCGCGCCAGCGCCAGGTAGGCCAACCCCTGTTCGTACAGAACCTGATGGGGCTCTTCACCCGGGGCGTACTGATCGGCGAGTCCTTGGAGGGTGGCCAGGCCCCGTTGCGGTTGCCCCAACTCGGTGTACAACCGGGCGATCTGAAGGGGAACCTGCCGATCGGACGGGGCCAGGGCAAGGGCCCGTTGAAAGCTGGCCAGCGCCTCCTGCGGCCGCTGCCTGGCCTGCATGACTCGGCCATAGACGGCCCAGCCTTCCGCCAGTTTCGGGGCCAACCGGATGGCCCGAGCGGCCGATGCCTGGGCCGTATCGGCGCTGCCGGTGGCCAGGTGCATCTCGGCCATCCGAACGTGGAGGGTTGCCTCTTCCGGATGGCTGCGCAGGGCCTCACCCAACTGGGAAATGGCGTCTTGCCGGCCCCCGCGGTTCCAGAGGGCCTCGGCATAGCCCCGCCTGGCGTCGGGATTGTCGGGACAGGCGCGGACCGCCTGGGACAAGAGGGTCTCCGCCCGATCCCACTGGCCTCGCTCCATCGCAGCCGCCCCTTGCTCGGCAAGCTGCCGGCTGGCCGCCAGCCCCCGGGAGTTTAGGCCCATGCCCGGCAGACGACATCCAGCCAAAGCTGCGCTACACACGATCGCCAGGCTTGCCGCCGTACGGGGACGCATGATCCCCACCTCCGGGCCATGGGTGGGCGTGAAACCAGGTCTATCCGGGCGTTTTGAGGAACTCCAGATCATATCACACCTGGTCTGCCCGCACCAAGGCGAGTTGGCCCGATCGGGGTGGTTCTGCGGCCCACCAGCGCCGGGTAGAATGGCGTTGGCCTGGCCAAGAGGAACCGTTCATGCCACGGGAATTCAGAAAACTGGGGATCTCGTTCCAGTATCCCGAGAACTGGACCCTGGACGAACACGACGCCCTGGCCGGGCGGGCTTCGGTGACCGTGTTGAGCCCTGGGGGGGCGTTCTGGTCGATCAGCATCCACCCGCCGTCCGCCGACCCCTCAAAGTTGGCCAAGGCTGCGGTCAAGGCCATGCAGACGGAATACGAAGGACTGGAGACGGTGCCGGCCAAGGAGGTCGTGGCGGGCCATGACTTGAGCGGCTATGACCTCAATTTCTTCTACCTCGATCTGACCAACACCGCCACCGTGCGCTGCCTGCGGACCAGCCGGGCGACCTACACCGTGTTTTGCCAGGGGGAGGATCGCGAATTCGAGCACTTGCGGCCCGTGTTCGCGGCCATGACGGTGAGTTTCCTCAGGGGGTCTGGCTCCCCCTAATCGTGCCAAATCCTCTGGCGGTTTGTCGCATCTTGTAAGAGTTACACGAGCCGGGCACCCCGTGGCCATCGTGACCGCTGCGAGGCAAGAACCAAGCAAGTCGTTCTTCGGAAAGGAGTTGAGGCGCGCGCTCCGGCGGGTACGGCACTTGGAGCTGGTTTGGCACGAGGACTGCTACACTAACGAGACCATCGGTCCGTTCACTGCCGACCCGCGCGGCCCCCGCACCCGGGGGCCGAGCGGCCGTCATCCAGGTCCTAGAGACCGTGAATCTTAGGAGGGTATCGCCAGCCGTCGGCGACAACAAAGACCCGCTACGGGAAGAGCCAGTTTTTCACGGTGAAAGGGCTCGGTTGGCTGCCTCCCCCCGCAGCCGCCCGAGCCCTTTCGGTGTTTGGGGTGGCGGTGCGGATGCTTGTGAGGCCCTGCAGAGTTCCGCTATAATCCCGGGGTTGCCTGGCTTTTCTTGTCCCGATCTGCGGAGAGTCCTGAGGAGACGGCTTATGGCAACCGCAACCCCCATCTCGGCGATCACCTTTATCGGCGAGACCGCCGGACTGATCTGGAAGGCGCTGGATGCCAAGGGTCCCATGAGCATGGCCCGGCTGGTCAAGGCCGTCGGGCGGCCTCGGGACGTGGTGATGCAGGGGATCGGCTGGCTTGCGCGCGAAGACAAGGTGGCGATCGAGGAGGATCGCCACACGCGGGTCATTTCGCTGCGCTGACGCCCGGCGGGCCGCTCGGGCTACGAGCCGCCGGCCGGTTTCTTTCCCTTGGCAGCGGCCTTGGCGTCGCGGGCGGCCTTGGCGTCCGCCTTCTTCTTCTCGATCTGCTGTTTTTGCTGTGGCGTCAGCAAGCCTTCGATCTTTTCATCGCGCTCCTTGGTGAGCTGCTCGATCTGCCGGCGCAGGGGATCGATTTTGGCCGTGTAGTCCCGCTGAATGGCGAGGATCTTCTCGCGCTGTTCCGGCGTGACGGCGTCCCCGTAGTAGTTCGGAACCCGCCCGGAGGGCTTCTTCGCGCCGGCCGGTTTCCGGGATGCCTTCCTGGTCGACGGCGCGCCCGCCGCGGGCGGCGACTCGTCCGCCTTGGCCTGCGCGTCCGCCTTCGCCGGTGCCGCGGCGCCGGGCTTTGCCGCGTCGTCCTGTGCCCGGGCGGGAAGCGCCCGGAACATCAACCCCGCCCCGAGGAGGGCAATCGCCGCAAGACCCGTAGTCCTCGCCAATACCTCGCGCTGCATGGTAACCTCCTTCTTATCGTGACAACATTTTGGACCCGTCGGTGCGTCAAGGGGCGATCATACTAGCCCCAATGGGGTTCTGCAAGCACCAGGCTGCGATTTTTTCGGGGGGCAGGTGGCAGCCCCGCCTGGTCGGGCAGCCGCCTCGCTCCATCAGGGGTCCCCGATGGAGGGGAGCCTTCCGGGCCTGCGATCGCCACCAAAGACCTCCACGATCGTGCCAGAGCCCTTGTCGAGCCACGAAGGGCAACGTAGTCTAGCCGTGTGGCATGCGAATACGACTTGGGAATATAGCTCTACGGGAGGGTAATATGCTTCCCCGTTGGTGTGGCTGGTTCTCGACTGCGGCCTTGCTTTGGGGTGGAATCCTGTGGCCGGGCGGCCCGGTCGCGGCCGAGCCCATCTCGGCCAAGAATGCCTCGTCGGCGACGCCCGGGCCCGTCCAAAGGGTGCCGGAAGTCGAACAGGCGTCTGCCTTGCTCCGGAAAGGCGATGCCGAGGGAGCGCTCAAGCTGCTGAAGGAAGCGGTGAAAAAGCACCCGGAGCTGCCTCCGCCGAACCTGATGCTGGCCAAGTGGTTCGCCGAGATGAACCAGATGACCTTGGTTCGCAGTGCCGTGGAGCAGGCGATCCTGGAAGGGCCCGACGATCCGGAAGCCTACGTCCTGCTGGCCGACATGGACTTGCGGGCCCGAATGGCAACCGAGGCCGGGCTGCTGTACGCCAAGGCCCTCGAGTTGGCCAAGGCGGCCAAGGAGGCTTCCCCGCGGATCGCGGCGATCGGCAAGCGGGCCCTGGCCGGGTTGGCTTCCGTGGCCGAAGGGCGCCAGGACTGGAAAGTCGCTCAGCAGCACCTCGAGGCCCTGCTGGCCGAGGGCGGGCAGGACGTGGCGGCACTTCAGCAGCTCGGGCGGGTTCTGTTCCGGCTGAAGCAGCCCGACCAGGCCCTGGAACGATTCCGCCAGGCAGCCAAGCTGGACCCAAACGCGGCGAGCCCCGAGGCCGCGTTGGCCCTCCTCTACCAGCAAAACCAGGACTCCCAGAGTGCGGCCAAATGGATGGTCAAAGCGATTGAAGCTGCCCCGAGAGACGCCCGGGTGCGTCTGGTTGCAGCCCAATGGGAATACGAGATCGGCCGCTACGACGACGCCGAGAAGCAGGCCCAGGCCGCCGTGCAGCTCGACCCCGAATTGCTTAACGCCAGACTCGTGCGGGGCATGGTTGCCCTGGCGCGCAAGGACTTCAAGACGGCCGAAGAATCGTTCGAGCGGGCCCACCTGCTGGCGCCGACCAACATCCTCCCCATCAACGGCCTGGCCCTGGCGCTGATCGAGAGCCGCGACGAGGCGAAGCGCCGCATCGCGCTGGAATACGCCCAACTCAACGCCCGACAGTTCCCGGAGCAGCCGGAGGCCCTGTCGACGCTGGGCTGGGTCCTCTATCGGCTGGGGAGGCTGGATGAAGCCGAGGCCAACCTCCGCAAGGCGGTCTCCAACTCCACCGGCCGGCTGAGCGGCGAGACGCTCTACTACTACGCCAAGCTGCTGGCCGACCGGGGCCAGAAGGAAGACGCCAAGCGACTGCTCCAGGCCCCCGCGATGAAAGGTGTGGGCAGGCCCGCCTTGGAGAAGGAGGTGCAGGCGCTGCTGGAGGAGTTGAGCAAGTAGCCAGCCCGGCGCGTCCCGGGGCGCGCAAAAAAAGATCATGGTATCGCGATCCATCGCATACCATGATCTCCATCCTGAAACGGGACGCTCTTATCCCGCCCTCCCGGCGGGCCTCCATCATTTCATCGTCAAAGGCGGACGATCCGCTGAAATCCTTTTTCCCGCTTCGCAGGGCCGGACCCGTGCCATGCGCGCAAAAGGAAGGCCACCCACGTGGATGGCCTATGGTTGCTCAGTCCGGCCAAAGCCCGCAGCGCTAGGACCGCCTCCGGCGGACCCACATCCCCACGCCGACCAGGCCCATGCCCGCCAGGCCGATCAGCGCCGAGGGCTCGGGCACCGTGTAGTCGTACGTCACCGTGACGTCCGCCGAGGCATTGGTCAGGAAATCGAACAGCATGTTGCCCGAGCCGGTAGCGCCAGACGCCGCGTTGGCGAGGACCGGCAGCACGATGCTCCCCGTCCCGATGAACAGGGCCAGATCGGCAGCGTCGGAAGTGACCGTCGAGTTGCTCTGGTTTCCGCTCAGCCCGTCGTGGGTTCTGCCGGAGGTCCCGCCGAAATCGACCGTGCCGTCGAACTTCGTCACGCTGTCGATGGTCGTTTGGATGGGCGAGGCGCCGACGAGGAGCGAAGTATCGGGCCGCTGGACTTCGACATTGGCCCACAAGTACATCAATACGGTCGCCGGCTTGTTGCCGCGATGCTCGAACTTCGCCGAACCCTCCACGTGAGCGTCGAGGTCGATCTGCACGCTATTGAGCGTTCCCAGCGCCGGGTTGAACTGGGTGATGGACACCGAATCGGCCCAGTCGGTCTCCGTCACCGGGACCGAGCCCGAGTAAGAGATCGTTGCCGAGAAGGCGGGAGAGCCGAACGCCATCACGAGCCCAACCACCGCGAGCCACACCACCACCGGGATTTGCCTGCGCATGATCTATCTCCTGCTGCTTCGTCGACGCTGTCACCGGCTCACCGCGTGGACAATGAGGTCGCACAACCCCACCGACCTGCGGTAGCGGCACTAGGACACACATCGATTATCCATACCCACCCACCGGCCTGTCAAGCTATTTATGCCTGGGGAAACGGGGAAAGCACCTGAGAACTTGTGCCAATCTAACCACGGGTCGATCACAACCCAATCATGGGGGTACCGCCTCACCCGCCATTCCCACCGATCCAGCGATATCGTGGAGTGAGCGAACCCGACGCGTGAAGACCACCATGATAGGTGGTATTATGCAACCCACTCAGTGTACCAATCTGTCTTACAGCCCCCATTTTCCGAATCTTTTCAGCTTTTCCAGAATTCCCAGATTATCCAATGTCAGGAATCGCCCTTCGGCGGCCTATATGTCTAGGGGCCGTACCACAGCCTTGACGAGACATCTTGAAAGGGTCGCACCGTGAGACGTTGGGGAATGCTGGCAGTCGTCATATTGGCTACGGGCACTGGGACCACGAGGGGGGCGATCGTCGGGCCGGACAGCTTCGGCTACCGAGCGACGAACGACGTCCCGTACGCATTCGTGGACATCAGGGGGACCGGGAGGAGGACCCTGGCCGGGCAGGACGATGCCAGCGTCACCGTGCCCCTCGGGTTCTCGTTCAACTTCTACGGCAGGGACTTTACGCAGGCGTCGTTCAACCCGAACGGGCTGATCTCCTTCGGTGGCGGGGCGAACTGGTACGCCAACCGGTCCCTGGCCACCTGGACCTTCGGGCAGGGCTTGGCGGCGATCTGCGTTCTGCACGACGACTGGCAGTTCCGCCAGGCCGGCTCCGACGGGGCTTACTACCAGACCGTCGGCTCGCCCGGCAGCCGGCAGTTCATCGTGCAATGGAACATGACGTACGGCATTCCCACGTCTCCTTCTGCGGTGACGTTCGAGGCCGTGCTCTTCGAGGGCAGCAACGACGTGCTGCTCCAGTACGCCGACGTCGATTCCGGCGACTTCCGCCGCAACGGCGGCTCGGCGACCGTGGGCATCAAAGACAACCCCAGCCGTGGAGCCGGCCGCTATCTCCAATGGTCCTACAATGCCCCTGCGATTTCGGACGGGGAGGCGATCCGCTTCACCACGCACCACACACCCGAGCCCGCGAGCCTGATCGTGTGGTCGCTCCTGGCCGGGCTGGGCGGTGCGCATTGGTGGTATCGCCGCCGCAGGCGAGCCGGCTGATGGGCTTGGGCGTCTACTCGGGCAGGGGTTTCCCCTTGGTCTCCGGGGCAAGCCAGATCGCCGCGAGACCGAAGATATAGACGAGGCTGATCACCGCTCCGGCGATTTGGTAGCCGCCGAAGAAGCCGGCGATCTGCCCCGAGCCGAGGATGACCCCGATCGCCGCCAGGATCCGGCCGGAATTGAAGCCCAATCCCTGGCCCGTGGCACGGACCCGCGTGGGAAACAACTCGGGCAGGTACAAGGGGAGCCAGCCGTAGAACGACGCCGTGATTCCGCCCACCAGGGTGACCGTGGCGAGGAACCACCAATCGAAGGCCTTCAAGACGAGGAACATGTACAGACAGGTGACCAGCGAGATCAGGCACATGCCGAAGTAGACCGGCCGCCGGCCCCACCGCCCGCCCAGCACCGGGGCAATCAGGCAGCCGAGGATGGCGCCGAGCGACGACCAGATCTGGGTGAGGGACTTGGCACTCGGGTCGAGCGGCGCCAGCGTCTTGTCGACCCAATAGGGGACCCACTGCACCGAGCCCCACGTGCCCAGCAGGGGAATCGCCGAAAGGACGATGGCGATCAACGTCTTGGAACGCAGCGCCGGGGCAAAGATCTCCTTGATCGGTGAAGATGCGCCTTTGCGCACGGCCGCCTTCCATCGCTCGGACTCGGGCACGAAGATGGCGATGAAGAAGACCAGCAGGGCGGGGGATGCCCCCGCCACCATGATCCAGCGCCAAGAGGTCGGCGTCACGGGGAAAACGTAGCCCAACGTGGAGATCATCAAGAAGCCGACGTTGGCCGCCGCCCCGATCACGCCGGCCAGGACCGGCCGCGCGATCCCCGGCCAGGATTCCACGACCAAGGCCACCCCCAGCGACCACTGCCCGCCCATCCCCATCGAAGCAATGAACCGCAACGCCATCAGGTGCCAGGGCACTTCGGCCCAGTAGGCCGCGCCGGTAAACAGCGAGTAGGTGAGCACGCTGAGGACCATCGTCCGCACGCGGCCGAAGCGGTCGCCGAGCCAGCCGAACAGGATGCCGCCGGCCGCCGCTCCCACGAGGAACATCGCCCCCAGGACTCCCAGCAGACGAGCGACCTTTCCCTCGCGCTGTCTGGCCGAAACCTCTTTCTCGTCGGCGCTCTTGCCAAGGTCGTCCGTTTGGTCGCCGGCCAGCTCGCTGCCGATCAGGTCGGTCAGCGCCGGGCGCCCCATGATCGGCGGCAGACCGATCTCCACGCCGTCGAACATCCAGCCGAACACGGCGGCCGCCAGCACCAGCCACTGGCCCCGCGTGATCCGCCGAGTGCCTCCGGGATCGAGAGCATGGGGGCCGGGTCCTGTCCTGTCTTCTCCCGGGACGATCATCTTCGTCTTCCCCTTTCTTGTCGCGGCGTACTGCGATCGAGGAATGGCCGGCAACCGAGCCCACCGGCCCGCCGATCTTACCATGCGCGGCGGCGCCCGACAAGCACGAGTTTTCGCGTTGGGCCGTTCCGCCCGGGCCGAACCGATCCCTCTTGTCTCCCTGCCGCTTCTCGATAGGATAGATCCTCGAAGGAAGCGTTCCTGCCCGTCCTCGGGGGACTTGCCGATGAAGAAGATCAGTGTGGCGGAAGCGCGGCGGCCCGAGAATGCCGGCCGAGAAGTGGCTCTCCAGGGCTGGATCCGCACCCGCCGCGACTCCAAGGCCGGCTTCAGCTTCCTGGAGCTCAACGACGGCTCTTCGCTGGGCAACCTCCAGGTGCTGGCCGACGCCTCGCTGGCGAACTACGAGAGCGAAATCAAGAAGCTCTCGCCCGGGTGCAGCGTGACCGTGCGCGGCCTCTTGCGGGAATCGCCCGCCAAGGGCCAGGCCACCGAGGTCCAGGCCGCCGAGGTCGTGGTGCACGGCACCGCCGACGCCGAGACCTATCCCTTGCAGAAGAAGCACCACTCCTTCGAGTTCCTCCGCGAGATCGCCCATCTCCGCCCGCGGACCAACACCTTCGGCGCGATCGCCCGGGTCCGCAACTCGGTCTGCCGCTCGATCCACGAGTTCTTCCAGGAAGAGGGGTTTCTCTACGTCCACACGCCGATCATCACGGCGAGCGACTGCGAGGGGGCGGGCCAGATGTTCCGCGTCACCGCCCTGGACCCCGCCAATCCGCCCAAGATCGGCCCCCAGGTCGACTACGCCCAGGACTTCTTCAAGCGCCCCGCGTACCTCACCGTGAGCGGCCAGTTGGAGGCGGAGACCATGGCCTGCGCCCTGGGCCGGGTGTACACCTTCGGCCCGACCTTCCGCGCCGAGAACTCCAACACCACCCGGCACCTCGCCGAGTTCTGGATGGTCGAGCCCGAGGCCGCCTTCTTCGACCTCGACGACAACATGGACCTGGCCGAGCGGTTCCTCAAGCGGATCTTCGCCGACGTCCTGGACCGCTGCGCCGAGGACATGGAGTTCTTCAACCAGCGGATCGACAACACGGTGCTCCACACCCTCCAGCAGATCGTCGCCAGCCGCTTCGTCCGGCTCCCCTACACCGAGGCGATCGACATCCTCGCCCAGTCGGGCCAGCCCTTCGAGTTCCCCGTGGCCTGGGGCCATGACCTCCAGGCCGAGCACGAGCGATTCCTTACCGAGAAGCACTTCCAGTGCCCGGTGGTGCTGTTCAACTATCCCCGCACGATCAAGCCCTTCTACATGCGGCTGAACGACGACGGGCGCACGGTCCGGGCCATGGACGTGCTGGTGCCCAAGGTCGGCGAGATCATCGGCGGCAGCCAGCGCGAGGAGCGCCTCGACGTGCTCCGCCAGCGCATGGAGGAGCAGGACCTAAAGCCGGAGAGCTACTGGTGGTACCTCGACCTCCGCCGCTACGGCACGGTGCCCCACGCGGGCTTCGGCTTAGGACTGGAGCGGGCGGTCCAGTTCATCACCGGCATGGGCAACATCCGCGACGTCATCCCCTTCCCCCGCACCCCCGGAAACGCCGAGTTCTGATGGTGTGGGGTGCTAATCGTGTAGGGTGCGTGCTCTGCACGCACGCTGGGTGGCACTGGCGTCTCGCCAGTGCCTGCGGCCCAGAATGGCGGGTGGCACTGGCGTCTCGCCAGTGCTTGCGGCCCAGAATGGTGCGCTGCGCGAGATCACGGGGGGAGAGCAACTTTGCGTCGGGCGGGCGGCCGGCGGGTGGCACTGGCGTCTCGCCAGTGCTTGCGGCCCAGAATGGTGCGCTGCGCGAGATCACGGGTGGAGAGCAACTTTGCGTCGGACGGGCGGCCGGGAACCTGGCTTGAGACTTGGACTTACGTCGAGTAGACTGAGCCAAGAAAACCCCTCTTATGAGGCTCTGTCCAATTGAAGCGGTCGCTTTTGACGCAAGGTGTTGGCAATGCAAGGCTTAGGGCAGGACGCCCGGCGACGAATTCGGCGCGCAAAACGGGTGTTGCACTTAGGTCGCCGCATGGATCGAAGCCAATGGCCCAACTCCTTTACCCGCAACGAGTAAGGAGCCACGATCCGGCCTGGCCTTCGACGCAACCGGATTCCCGCCATCCGCAATTGCGGCGTGCGCGCGCCGCAATTGCGGCCCGTGCAACTCCGCCGCGAAATGGCAAGAGAGGGAAATTCCGTAGGCTGGGGCGCAGCCCCAGCTTGGTCGTGTCTCCCCACTGCTGGGGCTCCGCCCCAGCCTACTGGCTCCGCGCCAGCCTACTGGCTGCTGGGGCTCCGCCCCAGCCTACTGGCTTTGTGGGGCCGGTTGCCAACCGGCCCTACGGAGAGGACCGCGGACCTCACGCCCGGCCGAGCGAGAGCACCAGCTCTTCTTCCAGCCTGTTGAGCAGATCGCCCTTCTCGTCCACGCGCAATCGGATCCCGGTCAAGTCCCCGAGCCCGTCCGCATCCTGGACCGGCTCGCCGCCGAACAGGTGCTCCCGGACCTCCCAGGCCCACCACTGGGACATGGGCAGCCCCTCCCCTTGCGATTCCTCATCGTCCTCCCCGCGGAAAAGCCCCGGCGGGGCGGGCCTGTGAATCTCGACGCCGATCCGGCCCGTGACCCAATGGGCCAGCCCGCCAAAGGCATTGCGGGCCTCGTGCTCGACATGGGCCCCGTCGCTCAGGGCCAGCCACGCCCGACCCTCGCCCAAGAGCCCGACGGGCTTGCACTGCTGCTCGAGCTTGACGAGCCGTTTCCAGGGGACCACCACGGCCTGCTCGTTTTCCGGAACGGCCTTCAGTTTCTCGCGCCCGGCCCGCTCCCTCTCGGCCCGGGCCAGGGCGTACCGCACGCGCACGCTCCCCGGGAACCGCCGGACTGCCTCGCGGAGCAACTCGAGGGCGTGCTCCAGGTCGCCCTCTTCGAGCCAGAGCAATCCGGCCTCGCCCGCCGCCCGGGCATCTTGCCTGCCCGGCTCGACCAGCCGCTCCAACAGCCTCCGGGCCTCGTCGCGAAGCGCCCCGGCCGTCGGCCCGCCCCGCCTCAATCCTGCCTTTCGCCCCCAGCGTCGCAGCAGGTAGACGTCGGTCAACAGGATCGACACGTCCTCGGCCCGCAACCCCCTCTCGACCGGCGCCGGCTCCTTGGCCTCCTCAACGACCTCCTGGGCATGCTGCTCCTCGACTCGCGTCAAGTAGGGCCACACCACCGCATCCGGCCCCGCGAATTGCCGCTGTTCCCGGGGGACCTCCTCGACAGCCTCGGGCTCCCGTGGGGCCCGCTCTGTCGGCGCCGCTTCCTTCGGTCGCTCCGGAGCCTGCTGGAGAGCGTGCGATTCCCCCGGGGCTTGGTCTACGGGCGCCGGCGCCTTGGGCTGCTCAGGGGCAAGCCGGAGACCCTCCGGCTCGCGGGCACGCAGTTCCGCCGGCGCCGCCTCCTTGGGCTCCTCGGCGGCCTCGTCGACATGGTCCGGCTCGGCCGGGCCCAACTCGGCCTTCGCCGGCCCCTCCGGCGTCACAGCAGCCGGCCGCGGTGGCTCGTGAATGGGCTCCTTTGGCGCAGGGACCGCCGGGGCCTGTCGCTCGGGAGCCGCAATCTCTTCCGATTTCCCACGGGCCTTCAGCACGCGCTCCAGGCCGGTCTTCGCCACCTCATCGCGCGGGAAGCGCCGCACCGCTTCCCGGTAGACATCCTCGGCCTCCTCCAGCCGGTCCTGGGCCTTGAGCACTTGCGCCAGGCCGTTCCGCGCGACCGCGTCGTTCGGGAAGCGGTGGATCGTTTCCCGGTAGACCTCCTCGGCCTCGTTCACCCGTCCCAGGGTCTTAAGCACTTCCGCAAGGCCGCCCCGCGCGACCACATTGTC
>Ga0315290_10001709_pt1 | contig 15141 bp, 16 predicted proteins | sample YL17G12_0_MG_FD_203627 | JGI IMG/M metagenome (GOLD analysis project Ga0315290, IMG submission 203627) | Sediment microbial communities from Yellowstone Lake, YNP, Wyoming, USA - YL17G12_0 | ecosystem: Environmental > Aquatic > Freshwater > Lake > Sediment | place: USA: Wyoming | collected... | reverse complement strand
GAGCGAATTGCTGTACGTGACCCCCGCCACCTTGCGCAGCATGGGCAACCGCTCGCGGTAGCCCTGGAAGGCAATGGTGTCCGCCCACGAGATGCCGCGAATGGACTTCTCCAACTCGGTCGCGGTCTGCCCGGACGCGTACGTGCCGCCGACGCGCGCACCCATGCTTGTGCCCACCACGCAATCGATGGGGATGTGCAGCTCGTCGAGCAGCGTCAGTACGCCGACGTGCGCGGCGCCCTTCGCGCCGCCACCGCCGAGCACGCCTGCCCGCCTCGCCGTACCGCGCGCTTCAGAAATCGACTGCATAGGGTTGCCCGCATTGATCCGGCACGACGGCATCGTACCGTATTGCTTTGCGGCGGATCAGGCGGCACCCTGCGTCGCAGCTGCGGCACCACCCGCGGGCCGCCTGCTCGCCCGATGACAGCACTGCGAGGCACGACACGTGAAGATCTCGAAAAGCGACCTGAAAGTCATCCGCGAATTCGCCAGGCCGTATCGCGTGACGAACGGCAGGAAGTTCCGCCTGCAGGACTACGACCCCGCGGACACGCTGCACCTCAGCGGCGAGGACAAGCCGAGGGCGCAGCTGGGACTGCAGCGCGGCGTCGAGTACCTGGCCGGCCTGCAGGACGTTCTCTATGCGCAGGATCGCTGGTCGGTGCTGCTGATCTTCCAGGCGATGGACGCTGCCGGGAAGGACGGCGCGATCAAGCACGTGCTCTCCGGCGTGAACCCGCAGGGCTGCCAGGTCACGTCGTTCAAGTCGCCCTCCGCCGAGGAACTGGACCACGACTACCTGTGGCGCTGCATGAGGGCACTGCCCGAGCGCGGCCGCATCGGCATCTTCAATCGTTCGTACTACGAGGAAGTGCTGGTGGTCCGCGTGCACCCGGAACTGCTCGCAGGGCAGAAGCTGCCGCAGCAGTTCGTGACGAAGAAGATCTGGAAGCAACGCTACGAGGACATTTGCAACGTCGAACGGTACCTGGCCCGCAACGGGACCCTGATCCTGAAGTTCTTCCTGCACGTTTCAGAGGACGAACAGAAGAAGCGCTTCCTGGAGCGACTGGACGACCCCGACAAGAACTGGAAGTTCTCCATGGCCGACGCCCGCGAACGCGAGCACTGGGGCGCCTACATGCGGGCCTACGAGGACATGATCCGCCACACCGCCACCGAGGAGGCGCCGTGGTTCGTGGTGCCGGCGGACAACAAGTGGTTCACGCGCGTGGCCGTCGCCGCCGCGATCATCGACGGGTTGCACTCGCTCGAGCTGCGCTACCCGAAAGTCGATGCCAGGAAGAAGCAGGAGCTGGCGGCGGCGCGCGCCGAACTCACGCGCAAGTGAGCAGCGCCAGCGCCTCGACGTGGTGGGTGAGCGGGAAGAAATCGAACGGACGGATGGCATCGACGCAATACCCGCTCTCCTCGAAGAACGTGAGATCGCGGGCCAGCGTCCCCGCGCTGCAGGAAAGATAGGCGAGGCGCGCCGGGCGCAGCTCGACCGCCAGCGCCCGGGCCACCTCGAACTCGAGCCCCGAGCGCGGCGGATTCACGTAGGCCACCCGCTCGGCCGGCTGCCGCTGCCACCAGTCGCGCACCTGCGGCAGCCTCTGGATGCACGTGCCGCGCAGCACTTCGGCGCCCCCGGCATTTCGGGATGCGCAATGCACGGCTCCACCCGCCAGCTCGACCCCCAGTGTGGCGGCGCCCGCGGCACGCCAACGACGCATCGACGCACCGATGCCGCAATAAAGATCGAGGACCGCGGTGCCCGCAGCGGGCGCAAGGTGATGCATGGCGGCGGCCATGGCCCGTTCGTGCAGTGCCGGCAACAACTGCTGGAACGCCGTCGGGCCGTGATGCAGTCCGAGCGCATCGACCGACTCACCGCTGCCCCAGGCCAGCGTCCAGCCGCTGCGCGCGAACATCCGGCGCCCGGCCGCAGGATGACAATGCACCCATAGACCGTCGAGCCCGATCTCCGGCAGGCCGGCGGCGACCGCCGCCAGCGCGTCGGCCTCGAACTGCCGGGCCTTCACGATCAGGGTCGCCTGGGCGCCGGCCACGTGCAGGTACGCGAGCGGCAGTCGCTCCTGGGGCGGCAACGTCTCGATCAGCAGCCGCACGAGCGCATTGACGCGCGGCGTGTGGACAGGACAGTCGTGGATGGGAATCAACTCGTCGCGCCGCATCAGGCCGAATCGCCAGCTCCGCAACTCGTCCCAGCGCGCAGTGAGTGTGACCCGGTCGCGGTAGCCGAGACGCGCATGGTCTGCGACCGTTTCGACCGGCAGCAGTCGATCGGCCCAGGGCTCGAGCACGCGCCCAAGGTGGGCGCTCTTCTGCGTGAGACTCCGCTCCAGCGGCCAGCTGCGGTGACGGCAGCCGTGACAGGCGGGCTCGCAGCCGGGCGGCAATGATTCGTGTACGCTCACCCGCGCATGTTGCGACGTTACCTTGGTTACGACAACGGAGTCTCGAGGTTTGACCGGAATGCCGAGCTTCGCTGACGTCCGCGCGGCCGCCGCGCGCCTCGCCGGCCACGCACAGCGCACCCCCCTGCTGACCGGCACGCCGCTGGACGCAAAGGTCGGTGGCCGCGTGCTGCTCAAGCTCGAGACCCTGCAGCACACCGGCTCGTTCAAGTTTCGCGGTGCCTGGAACCGTCTCACGCAGCTGAACGCTGCGCAACGCAAAGCGGGGGTCGTCGCGTTTTCATCCGGCAACCATGCCCAGGGCGTGGCTGCTGCCGCGCGCCAACTCGGCATTCCGGCCACGATCGTCATGCCAGGCGACGCCCCGGCCGTGAAGCTGCGCAATACCCAGACGCTCGGCGCCACCGTCGTGCTGTACGACCGCCAACGGGAGAGCCGCGAGGAGATCGCAGCGAAGATTGCGGTGGAGCGCGGTGCCGTGCTCGTGCCCTCCTTCGACGATCCGGACATCATCGCCGGGCAGGGAACGGTCGGCCTCGAGATCCTCGAGCAGGCTGCAGCGATGGGTATCGGCGTCGATGACGTGGTGGCGTGTTGCAGCGGCGGCGGACTCGTGGCCGGCATTGCACTGGCCGTGACTGCGTTGTCGCCCACCACGCGCATCTGGTGCGCCGAACCGGCCGGATTCGACGATTACCGTCGCTCACTCGCAGCCGGCCAGCGCCTGCGCAACGAGCCGGGCGCTCATTCGATCTGCGACGCGCTGCTGGCGCCGATGCCCGGCAAACTCACGTTCGCGATCAACGCGGAACTGCTGTCCGGCGGTCTGGCCGTCACCGACGACGAGGTGCGCGCAGCGATCGGCTACGCGGCCCGCACGCTCAAGCTCATCGTGGAGCCCGGCGGTGCGGTGGCGCTGGCGAGCGTCATGTCCGGCAGACTCGAGACGCATGGGCGCACCGTGGCAGTCGTGTTGTCGGGCGGGAATATCGAGGACGCGCTGCTCGCCGAAATTCTGTTGAGCCAGGCGATTCAGATCCAGCCGTAAGCGGCGCCGATCACGCCGAGCACGAGCGCGATCGCTGCGAGCGTCCCGACGAATCGCCAGCGCGCCTGGTGAGTCGGCGCGTCGAACGCCTTGGCCGCCGCAAGAAAAAACCACAGGTAGCCGAAGACGACGATCAGCGGCAGGCCCCAGGGTACATCCCAGAACCACCAGTACCAGTTGAGTACGCCCCAGGCATTCAGCACGAGTTCGGTGACGACCGCGAAGACCGCAAGGTTCAGTGCCCAGAACCAGCGGGCATTCATGCCTGCGACGCGTGCCGCGCGGTCGGCCGGCAGCAGGCGCGCGTACACGAGACCGCAGACCAGGAACATCATCGACGTTTCGATGTTGAGCCCCACCAGCAGCTGGTAAGCCGTCGGCCCGTTCTCGATCCAGAGGGCGTGCACGCCCGTCCAGTGCAGGATGAACGAATTGAGGATCTCGTTGATCCAGTCGGCGAACCAGACGGCGAGGCCAGCCGCCACTGTGTCCCAGCGGCCACGCCCGATCTCGGTCGCGTACAGGTACATCACGACGACCAGGAAGAACGGAATGTGCCAGGCGAACGAAGTTGGATCGCGCAGCTGTGCCAAGGCCGCTTGTGCGGTCGGAGTCATGGGCGTCCCCTGTCTGTTGTCCTGTCGCAGGTGCTAAGGTGCGCCGTCAGCCGCGTGTGGCAATCAGGAGATTTACGGGTGACCCACCTCGATGCATGGTTGATGGGATTGCTGGCGCTGCTGGCCGCGGGTGGGCTCACGTGGATCGTAAGTGTCGTGCAGCGCAACGTGACGATCGTGGACACGCTCTGGCCCCTGCTCTACGTGCTGGCTGCCGTCACCTACTCGATTGAATTGGCCGCGCCTGGACCGCGAACGAATCCGGTGTTGGTCTTGGTCGCCGCCTGGGGTCTGCGGCTCGCCGGGTATCTCGCCTGGCGCAACATGGGTCATGCCGAGGACCGCCGCTACGCCGCGATCCGCAGCCGTAACGAGCCGAACTTCACACTGAAGAGCCTGTATCTCATCTTCGGTTTCCAGGCGGTGCTCGCCTGGCTGATCTCGCTGCCGCTGCTAGGCGCGATCGGCGGCGCCACGCCTGTTGGCCTGCTCGACTGCGTTGGGGTCGCGCTCTGGCTCATCGGCATGGTCTTCGAAGCGGGTGGCGACTGGCAACTTGCCCGATTCAAGGCCGACCCGGCCAATGCCGGCAAGGTGATGGACCGGGGCCTGTGGCGCTACACGCGCCACCCCAATTACTTCGGGGATTTCTGCGTCTGGTGGGGTCTGTACCTGATCGCACTTTCGGCAGGCGCGTGGTGGAGCATTGCGGGACCGCTGCTGATGTCGGTGCTGCTGCTGAAGGTCTCGGGCGTGACGTTGCTCGAACGGGACATCGGCGAGCGACGCCCGCAATACACGGAGTACGTCCGCCGGACGAATGCGTTCTTTCCGGGGCGGAGGAAGGAATGAGAACAAGAGCCCTCACCCGGCGTACCGCCGACCTCTCCCACTGACGTGGGCGAGGTGCAGACTCCCTCACCCGGCGTACCGCCGACCTCTCCCACTGACGTGGGCGAGGTGCAGACTCCCTCACCCGCCCTGGCGGGAGAGTGTCGCTCGCGCCAGCTCTCAGGTCAGCAGCAGCTTGGTGCCCGCGATCAGCAGCACAGCGGCCAGTAGCGCGAGCAGTGCGCGGGCGGGCAACCGCTCGGTGCCAAGCCGCGTGCCGACGTAGCCGCCGGCGAGCACGGCAGCCGCGAGCCAGGGCAGGCCCGCTGGAAAGTGGGCTGACGCCGAACCGAGACCGATGAGCCCGGCGGCTGAATTGAACAGGATGAACGGCGCAGCCAGTCCCGCCGTCCTGCGCGGCCCCGCCCAGCCTGCAAGCAGCAGCAGCGGACTCAGGAAGATGCCGCCACCCGTGCCAGTGAGGCCCGAGAGGGCACCGATCGCTGCGCCGATAACGAGCGCCATGCCCGTCGGCAAGCGAATCGGCCCTTCCTCGACAGCATGCAAATGCGAGTACGCACGCCACGCCAGCACCAGGGCCGAGAGCAGCAGCACGACACCGACGAGCGCGCGATAGCCCTCGACTGGCAGCCTGATGCTGCCGCCCAGGATGGCTGACGGCACGGAAGCCGCGGCCAGCGGGAGCAGCGCCTGCCAACTGGTGAGACCCGCTCGCGTGAAGCGCAGCGTCCCGATGGCCGCAACGAGAAGGTTCAGCACGAGCGCCGTCGGGCGCATCACGTCCGGCGCTACACCGAGCAGAGCCATGATTGCGAGATAGCCGGAAGCGCCGGCGTGCCCGACACTGCTGTAGAGCGCGGCCACGAGCGCGAAGGCCAGCGCGAGGATCAGCAGTGTCTCGCTATCCATGCCGGACCGCTCCGGGTCGACTCAGGCGCGAACGACGGGCTGCCAGGAAGCGCGTGTCACTCTCCATTCACCGCGCTCGAGCTGCATTTCCAGGCGCACGTCCTGCACGTCTGCCGCCAGGTCGAAGGTATCGCCGTCGCCGGCCTTGCGGCCGAGCGTCCCGATCGTGAGTCGCACGCGGGCCATGTCCTTGTACGGAAATTCGATGCTCTCGATACGCGTCAGCAGGTGCACCGACTGGTTGGCGATGAAATAGCCGCGCAGGTTGCGGCTCAGTTCGACCGCGCTGCCACCGTCCGCGTCCTCGTACCGCGACGACACCAGGTCCATGAGCCCGGCGAGGTCGCGCTGCTCCGCCGCGGCCTCGCCGGCTGAAATCACGACGCGTACCTGCTGCTCGGCGGTCGTGCGAGCCGCGCAGGCCAGCAGGCTCAAGCAGGCGAGGACGCACGCCAGCCAGCCGCAAGCCCGGTATCCTGTTGGCGCCCACGGCGACGAACGGTGATGCATCATGCTGGCGCTACGCTATCACACGATCGGCAAACTCGCGGACCTGCGGCTGGAACACGTTCCCGCGCCGTTGCCCGCGGCCGGCGAAGTTCTCGTGCGCATACGGGCCGCCAGCGTCAATCCAGTGGACTGGAAGATCGCCACCGGCAGCTTTCGCGTACTCGTGCGGGGCGGCGTGCCGCGCACCATGGGCTCCGATTTCGCAGGGGAAGTGACTGAGATCGGCCCCGGGGTCACGGCGTTCGCACGCGGGGACCGTGTCCTGGGGTTCGTCAATCCCTTTACACAGACCGGGGGCACGTTCGCCGAGTTCGCCGCGGTGCCGGCCAATTACGTTCACCCCATGCCGGCGGAGCTCGAATTCCGGGACGCGGCGGCTCTGGCCTGTGTCGGCGCCACGGCCGTAAGCATGTGCAATCTCGCGCGAGTCGGCACCGGCAGCAATGTCCTGGTCAACGGCGCATCCGGCGGGGTCGGACACGTGACGGTGCAGGTCGCCAAGGCGCGTGGCGCGACGGTGACAGCTACGGCGAGCGCCGCCCGTCGCGACTTCGTGCTCGGCCTGGGCGCCAACCATTACATCGACTACCAGCGTGAACCAATGGAGCAATGGCCCGGCGGTTTCGCTGCGGTGCTCGATTGCGTGCCGAACATCCCGCGACGTCTGCACGGCAGACTGCTGGTGCGGGGCGGCCATTACGTCACGACCATTCCCGGGCCCGCCACTTTCCTCCTCGACCCGCTCACGAACGGGCTCGGCCGGGTGCGGCGTCACGGCGTGATGCTGCAACCCGACGCCGCGATGATGGAAGAGTTCCTGCAGTACGCGATGCAGGGGCGCCTGCAATGCACCATCGAGCGCGAGTACACGCTGCAGGAAGCGCTGGCGGCGATCGAGCGTTCGCGCTCGGGCCGCGTGCAGGGCAAGGTCGTGATCAGGGTCGCGTGAGACGCACCGTCGCAGCGGCAGACCTGCAGGGCCAGCGGCTGCGCGGTGCCGGCATCGCCCCCTCGATCACAGGTACGCCTGCACGTTCGAGGCGGCATGCATGAGCGAACCCACGACGACCGTCACACCGATCATGAGGCCGGCGAGCACGCGGGCGAGAAAGCGATTCGAAGCGTTGCAAGTGAACATGACTGAATCCTCCGTTGTCTGCGGAGGGGAAGTTACGCTCGTGCATTGATTAGATAAACGGCAATAATCATATTTCTCTATCCTGTTTTCCTGAATAATCATCGGCCGTTTCGCGAATGTCATCCAGCCGCTGGTCCAGCTCGCGTGCGATCTGCTCATCGCGCAGTTCCATGCCAGCCACGTCGCCGTCGGCAAAGCCGAGGATTCCCATGTCGGCGTAGGCCTTGCGGATGCGCGGTCCCCACAGGCCGATATCGCGGATGGTCGGGACGATGCGCATGAAGAGGCTGCTGCGGTACACGCGCATCAGCTCCGAGTGGTCGACCCACTCCTTGCACTCGTCCACGGGGAAACCGAGCACCTCCCAGACCTCCTCGCCCAGGAACCGGTCGCGCAGCAGGTAGCAGCCCTCGACCACGAACTCCTCGCGCTCGTCGCGTTCCTTGTCGGTGAGTCGCGGGTAGTAATCACGCAGCGCCAGGCGGCCGAACGCGACGTGCCGCGCTTCGTCCTGCATGACGTATGCAGTGACCGACTTGGCCAGCGGGTTCGTCGCATAGTCGCGGATGAGTCCGAACGCAGCCAGCGCCACACCTTCGATCAGCACCTGCATGCCGAGGTAGGTCATGTCCCAGCGCGAATCGCGCAGCGTGTCGTCGAGCAGGCTCTGCAGGTGCGGGTTGATCGGGTAGACCAGCTCGTACTTCTCGTGCAGCAGGCGCGAGAACGCCTCGACGTGCCGCGCCTCATCCACGACCTGCGTGGCCGCGTAGAATTTCGCGTCGAGTTGCGGCACCTGCTGGACGATCTTCGCCGTGCAGACGAGCGCGCCCTGCTCGCCATGCAGGAATTGCGAGAGCTGCCATGCCTGCAGGTGATGGCGCAGCCGGCTGCGTTCCTTGCGGTCGAGGCGCTGCCAGGTCGGCGAACCGTAGATCGACAGCATTTCGTCCGGCAGGCCGGCCGGATTCTCCGGGTCGATGTCCTGCGACCAGTCGATGCGCTCCGCCGCATCCCACTGCTGGCGCTTGCCCTTGCGATAGAGATTGAGGAGCGTGTCGCGACCGTCGTCGTATTCCCAGCGGAACGTGGACTCGAACTCCTGCGCCACGCGCCAGTCCATCGTACCCAGCTCGCCGACGTAATGGTCTGCGGTCGACATTTCCCGCCCTCTCAGCCTAGAGTTGCACGAACCGATAATGCGCCGTTTTCACCGCGCGCGTCTGCAGCCAGTAGCGCCACGTGGACCACGGCCAGATGGTGAAGTTCTTGCCTTCGGCCTGCTGGTACCAGCTCACGCAGCCCGAACTCCACACCGTGCCCTCGAGCGCACTCTGCACGCGCTCGTTGAAGCTCGCCTGCTCGGCGGCATTCACGTCGAGATAGTCGGCCTTGCGGGCCCGCAGCTCGCCCAGGCACTCCATGATGTAGTGCACCTGGCACTCGATCATGAAAATGATCGAGTTGTGCCCAAGAGCAGTGTTGGGGCCGACGAGCTGGAACAGGTTGGGATAGCCGCTCACGGTGATGCCGTAGTACGCCTCGGCACCCTCCTTCCAGTCCATGCCGAGCGCGTGCCCCGGCAGGCCCGTGACCGGGAAGTTCTGCATGTAGATGCGCGGATCGACGATGAACCCGGTGCCGAGAATGATGCAGTCGGCCGGGCGCTCGACCCCGTCGTCCGTGACGACGCTGTGCGCGCGCACCTCGCGGATGCCGGCGGTCACCAGTTCGACGTTCGCACGGTTGAACATCGCGTACCAGACGTTCGAGATGAGGATGCGCTTGCAACCCAGCGTGTACTGCGGAGTGAGGGCATCCGCGAGCTTGCGGTCCTTCACCTGGTGACGGATGTACAACCTGGCGATCCGCTGCAGGGCGCGCGCCAGCAGCGGGTGAAAGATCGGCCAGACGCGCGATTCGTTCGTCCAGTAGAGGCGGGCGCGGTGCACCTTGCGCCACCACGGCCAGCGCGCATAGCGGCGCCTGGCGCCCGCGGAGTACGTGCGCACGTCCCGAGGGATGACCCATGCGGGCGTGCGCTGGAACACGTACAGCCGCTCGACCTCGGGCGCAATCTCGGGGCAGTACTGGATGGCGCTGCCTCCCGTGCCGATCGACACGACGCGCTTGCCCTTGAGGTCGTAGCCGTGGTCCCACCGCGCCGAGTGAAACACCCTGCCCTCGAACGAATCGAGGCCCTTGATCTTCGCGATCTGCGGCCGATGCAGCGGACCCGAGGCGAGCATGAAATGCTTCGCGACTACGGAATCTCCAGAGGCGAGGCCAATCGTCCAGCGGGCGGTCGCGGCATCGAAGTGCGCCGAGTTCACTTCCCGGCCGAAACGGATGTACGGCCGCAGACCGTGCCTGTCCGTCGTCTCGAGGATGTAGCTCTGGATTTCCTCCCAGCCGGCGTAGCGCTGGGTCCAGTCGGCCTTGCTGTCGAACGAATACGAGTAGAGGTGCGATTGCACGTCGCAGGCCGCGCCGGGGTACGAGTTGTCGCGCCAGGTGCCACCCACCTCGTGGTCCTTCTCGAGGATCACGAAATTACGGATCCCGGCCTCGAGCAGCTTGATCCCCATGCACAGACCACCGAACCCGGCGCCCAGGATGGCCACCTCATATTCCTGCGCCCCTTGGCGGTCTTGCGTAGCGTCACTCATGCGGACCCCGGATGCAGCTCAAGAACCATCTGTACCAGGGACGGATCGTTGTCGTCCGTCTTCAGCTTGAAGCCATGCGCTCGGGCCAGCTCGAGCATGCGCGAGCCCCTCGCCCTGCCAGTCGTCGCCGCACAGCCCGGTCGCGCATCACTTCCATCAGTGTGCCGCCCAGGCCAAGACCGATGGCCGGCTTGAAGGCGGATTCGATGCGGTTCCTGGACACGATCACCTGGGGCGAGCCGGAAGTGCCTCGTGCATGCTAGCTTTGCGGCGGTTGCTGCGCATAGCGAGTGTCCGCAAGCGGGGTTCGAGATGTCCGTCGCCTTCATTTCCCACGCGGCCTGCCGCCTCCACCACATGGGTGACGGGCACCCGGAACAGCCGGCCCGGATCAGCGCCATTGCCGACCAGTTGCACGGGCGGGGCCTGTACGATTTTCTCGTCCATCACGACGCCCCTCGCGCGACGGTGGAGCAACTCGCGCGCGTCCACCCGCGCGACCACATCGAGCGATTGAGCATGAGATCGCCGGCGGAAGGCCTCACTTTCGTCGATCCCGACACGGCGATGTGCCCGGACACGCTGGAGGCGGCGCTGCGGGCCGCGGGCGCCAACGTGCTGGCCACCGACCTCGTCCTTTCCGGCGCGGTGCGGCGCGCGTTCTGCAACGTGCGCCCGCCAGGTCATCACGCCGAGCGCGCCAGGGCGATGGGTTTCTGTTTTTTCAACAATGTGGCCGTCGGGGCCGCGCACGCGCTCGAAGCTCACGGCCTCGAGCGCGTCGCAATCCTCGATTTCGACGTGCACCTCGGCAACGGCACCGAGGACATCTTCCGCGACGACCAGCGTGTGCTCCTGTGCTCGTCGTACCAATACCCGCTGTATCCCGACATGAACCCGCCTTCGGTGCCGGGACACATCGTCAATTGCCCATTGCCCCCCGGCGCAGGCAGCGAGGTCTTTCGCGCGGCGGTCAGCCACCACTGGCTGCCCGCGCTCGAGGCGTTTGCGCCGCAGTTGCTGTTCATCTCCGCCGGCTTCGATGCGCACGCGTCCGACCCGCTCGCCGAACTCGCGCTGTCCACCAAGGACTACGCGTGGATCACGGATGTCGCCTGCGCGGTGGCCGAGCGTCATGCCAGCGGCCGCGTCGTATCGACTCTGGAAGGCGGCTACGACCTGACCGCGCTCGCCACGAGCGCGGCGACCCACATCGAGCGGCTCATGGCAGACTGATATTTCATCCGGGTAATATTGACGGATTGTTTTTACCCGGGTAAATTAGCCGCCCTTACCAGCAACCAGCCAGGCGGCAGGCCATGACCCAGGCCGATTCCCCCTATTCCCACCTCGCCTTCGCGGGGGACCAGCGCATCGCCCGCGGCGCACTGGCCGAAGTGGCGCCGGCAGTCCGCGCTGCGGCGGACGCCGGCGAGCGTCGGCCGATCATCGTGCTCGACGCGGTCAGTTCGCAGACCGTCGACCTCGACTTGCGAGGGACGGCCGAGGAAATCGTCGCGCGACTCGCCAGCGTACCGTCGGCGGCAGGCGGCGACCCTGCCAACGCCAGCGAAGCGCGGGCCACCGGTCCCGGCCGGCCGCGACTCGGCGTCGTCTCCCGCGAGATCTCGCTGCTGCCGCGTCATTGGGACTGGCTCAAGACGCAGCGCGGCGGCGCGTCCGCGGCCTTGCGACGCCTGGTGGACGAAGCGCGTCGCCACAGCGGTGTGCAAGATCGATTCGCCGCGGCCCAGGAATCGGTCGATCGCTACCTGCGCGTAATGGGAGGCGACCGGCCGAATTACGAGGAGGCGCTGCGGGCGTTCTACGCCGGCCGCGATACGGACCTGCGCCGTCTCGTCGCCGATTGGCCCGACGACGTGCGCGATCATCTCGATGAACTGCTGCGTCACTGCCGGGAACTGGCACCCGCATGAGCGACAATGAAACGCCGCTCACGTTGGCCGGCAAACTCACGCAGGGCTCGATTCCACGGCAAGTCCTCGCCATGGCCGCACCGATTGCGATCGGCATGGTGTTCCAGACGCTCTACTACCTCGTGGACCTGTACTTCGTCGGCCAGCTCGGCGATTCCGCCATTGCGGGCGTGAGCACCGCCGGCAACCTGACCTTCCTGGTCATCGCGCTGACGCAGATGCTGGCCGTCGGCACCGTCTCGCTGGTCGCGCAAGCCATTGGACGCCAGGACCGCGACGACGCGAACCTCATCTTCAACCAGAGTCTCTCGATCGCGGCGCTGCTCACGATCGGCACGCTTGTCGCCGGGTTCCTCGTCACGCCGTTCTACATGCGCGCGCTCGGCGCCGATGCTGCAACGGCCGCCGCGGGAATCTCGTACCTGCGCTGGTATCTGCCCGGGCTCAGCCTGCAATTCGCGCTAGTTGCGATGAGTGCGGCATTGCGCGGCACCGGGATCGTCAAGCCGGCGATCCTCGTACAGATCCTGACCGTGGCCGTCAATGTCGTGCTCGCACCCGTGCTGATCGCGGGTTGGGGCACGGGCAGGCCGCTAGGTGTCGCCGGCGCCGGACTCGCCAGCACGATCGCCATCGCCTTCGGCGTCGTGCTGCTCTGGTACTACTTCCGGCGCCTCGAGCATGCCGTCGCCATCGATCGCTCGTTGCTGCGCCCGCGGCTCGGCGCATGGCAGCGCATCCTGCGCATCGGCACGCCGGCGGGCGCCGAGTTCCTGATGATGTTCATCATCCTGGGCGTCATCTATGCGGTCATCCGGCAGTTCGGGGCCGAGGCGCAAGCGGGTTTCGGCATCGGCAACCGGATCAACCAGGCGCTGTTCCTGCCGGTGATGGCCGTGGCGTTTGCGACGGCGCCGGTCGCGGGGCAGAACTTCGGGGCGGGATTGCACGATCGCGTGCGCGACACGTTTCGCTTCGCAGCACTCTTCGGCGGCGCGCTGATGGCGGCGATGACACTCGTGTGCCAGTGGCACCCGGACACGATGGTCGCGGGCTTCACGAGCGATGCCGCGGTGATCGGCGTCGGCCGGCAGTTCCTGCAGGTGATCTCGTGGAACTATGTCGCGTCGGGCCTCATCTTCACCTGCTCCGGGATGTTCCAGGCGCTCGGCAACACGCTGCCGTCCCTGCTCAGCAGCCTGACGCGGTTGGTGACGTTTGCCGTACCGGTCGTCCTGTTGTCGCGGTTGCCGGGTTTCGAACTGCGCCATGTGTGGCTGCTGTCGGTGGCAACCGTCACCCTGCAGGCGGCCCTGAGCCTCTGGCTGCTGCGTCGCGAATTCGCGCGCAAGCTGCGCCCACGCTGACCGGTGACCCCTGCCTAAAGCTCTTATTGCGCGGTCCGCACACCGCCCTGAAAATTTGACCATTGACTCGCCGGCGGGGATTCCCCGCCACGGCACCCGTCGGCAGGGGGTGCGCTCATGAAGTCTCACACGTGGTTGATGATCGCCATCGGACTGGCGCTGCTGCTCGCCGGCAGTGCGGCTTACGGGTGGACGGACGAGCCCGATGCGTGCGTGCGAGCCATCGCACAGGCGCGCATCCTCAGGGAGGGCGCTCGTGTGTACAAACTCGGGCCGGGCGACTCTCGTCAATATCTTGCAGACGCCGACCGGCCCGCCGAGCTCGCCCGACTGGACGTCCTGGTGACCGACCTCTGCAGCAAGGATGCCGACGAGCGCCGCACGCAGGACGAGGCAGCCAGCCGCCTGGTGATCGCGACGGGCCTCGAATGCATCATCGAGCGCGACAGGCTCGCGATGATGGAGCAGCCGACCGCGCGGACTCCGCAGGAAGACATCGACCGTAAGCGCGCCTTTATCGCCGAGCACTGCCCCGACGTGCCGCCCGAGGATTTCTGGCTGCCCGATCACCGGGTCCACGTGGAACAGCACCGCGGCGAACCGCCACTGCCACCTGAACCGAAGAAACCGCCGGCGCCGGCCAGTCTTACGCCTCACGGCGCGACGCCGAACGAATGATTCGGGGCAGCGGGCGCAGTTCAGAGGAACGGCCGGGCGCGCTCGAGCAGTTCCTCGAGTCCCGGCTCGTTCGCGTCCCACGGTTTGCCGGGATGGATGACGGAAACCTGGCAGCTCTCGGCTGCCTCGACCAGTTGGCGATACGTGCCCGCCTTGAGATCGACGATATAGGCCTGCTTGTTCTCGTTGTAGGCGAACATGCGCGGGTTCGCCTGCGTGCACTCGTTGCAGGTCGAGCAGCGGATCGTCTCGATGTAGGCCTCGTCTGGGTTTCGCGCGGGTTCCGCCTCGACGGCTGCAGGCGCGGCGACGGCACGCGCCGCCACCGACTCGACTGCAGGCGGCGGTGCGAGTGCGACGGCCTGTTCCTGCGCCTGGCGATGCTCGGCTTCCCACGCCTGCCGCTCCCGGGCCAGCAGCCGCTCGGCGCGTGAATCGTGAATGCCGGCCAGCTCCTGCAGCCGATGCCAACCCTCGCGGCAACGCTGCGCCGCGCGGATCAACCTTTCGTCTACGACCAGCCGGCACAGCAGGTCACGATCATCCACGGCGAGGACGTAGGGCACGCCACTCGACGCGTCAGGCGCCGGGCTCGCCAGCCACTGCTGCACGGGAAGCATCCCTTCAGTCCAGGACGACCGTGGCACCGGCGAGAAATGCTGCGCGCACCGCGGATCGCAGGCAACGTAGTCAATGAAGGTGAAGGCCACCTCCTCGGTCACCGACTGCAGGTCCTGGTCGGCGTAAGAAAGCCACTCGACCGGCCAGTCGCGCTCCAGCTGCGGGTTGTTCTCGAGGGAGAAGCGCGACGCGAAGTCCGGGCCCGCTCCCGGGTCATAGCTGAATGCGGGGAAGGCGCGCGACTGCATGGCGGCGGCGGCGACCAGGTAGCCCGGAACCTCGCCTCCGGCCGTGGACGACGCCGCGTAGATGCTGAACAGCGCCGGTCCCGGCTGGCGCAACCCCCGCCGT
>Ga0315290_10001701_pt1 | contig 15165 bp, 17 predicted proteins | sample YL17G12_0_MG_FD_203627 | JGI IMG/M metagenome (GOLD analysis project Ga0315290, IMG submission 203627) | Sediment microbial communities from Yellowstone Lake, YNP, Wyoming, USA - YL17G12_0 | ecosystem: Environmental > Aquatic > Freshwater > Lake > Sediment | place: USA: Wyoming | collected... | reverse complement strand
CCAGTTTTCAAAGAGGCAGTAAAGATAACATTGACCCCGATGATTAGTTCGTTATCAATACTACACTATGTGGATATGGATTCAGAAGTTTCAGTACTAGGGTATGGGGTCTCTTTGATTTTACTTAACGTAGGAATGTATTTTGTAGCACCTGGAATTGTAATTCATACAATTAAAAAGAAATTCTAAATCATTAAGTGAATCCAGATATGTATTTCAATTCTTTTTGATATTTAGTCATAATCCTCCTCCAAGAACTTAACTTAACTCAATATCCTACCCGCTTGGGTCACATGTAAATTGACCGTGATTTTTCAAATTGGACAGGACCATCATAATATATTCTGACACCTAGTGACTTGCATATCTCCATTATGTCATCAAAATTTTCAATATGAAACCCAAAATGGGCAATTGCACCTTTAGGTTTCATCTCAGAATTTTCATAAAGACAAAGTTTGATGGAGTCATTTCCTATAATTTTGGATTTGTCTTCGGGCTGTTCTTTTTTAATTTCAAAGCCGAAAAGATTTTTGTAAAATTCTACACTTTCATCTAAGTTCTTTACTGTCATATTGGCGTGATCCATCGAAGTGGCCTTTAATGTTCTAGACATGATATTTTGATGATTCACTAGACTTGATACTTACATTAAAAGCCATTATGATACAACTAAACATTTCCATAAAGACTTTAGAAATTGCGGTAGAAACCATGATCATTGAACACAGAGAGAATAATACCCGCAGATCCCATTACTAAACCCTTAACTTTCATAATATGCTAAATGGATTTGTAGATTTTAAGAGGATGTTTATTTATTGGTAATTAATTCATAAAATATGAGCCGACCTACTGGTATTACCATTCTTGGAATTTTACACCTGATTGGTGGAGCCGCATCATTGATTCTGGCTACAATGGGGGTTGCAATGCTTGGTGTGAGTGGCAGTATGGGTTACATGGGTATGTTCCCTGCAGCGCTAGGTGGTATATTTTTGATAATCTTTGGAATACTTGCAGCAATTGAATTTATACTTGCAGGTGCACTGTTTTCTGGTAAACCTTGGGGAAGAATTACTGTTATTGTACTTTCAATAATTGGCTTGATGATAGGTCTAATATCGTCGATTGTAGGAAATCTATTTTCAATATTGAACATAATGCTTGATGGCTTTGTATTGTGGTACATGTGGCGTCCACATGTTATTGCATATTTTGGAATATCCACCCAATCTCAGCAGATATCTACAGACACAAAAAAAGATTCCCCACTTGATATTCTAAAAGAAAGGTATGCCAAAGGCGAAATCGCTAAAGAAGAATTTGATAAGATAAAAGAAGATTTGAAGTAAATTCTATCTCTTTTCATGACTAAATCCTTAATTGAACAGGATAATTTAGAAAATAAACAATGACAGATAAAATAAAAATTACAGAACATAATGGTGGTAAACACATAGCAATTGTTGGAGATATTAACAGTATTTTGGTATCAAAAAATGACACTGGTGGCACATACAGTTTGTTGTAATCAAAGTGTTTCCTAATGGTGGGCCCATACTACCTGTTAGTCCAAGCCCTGCCTATTTTTGATAACAATTTTGCCATTTGGCAATGTTCCAAGAAATTGCCAACCTTCTGTTACCACTTTTTCAAATTCTTCTGATGTCACAACTCGCTGTTTTGTGATTTCTTCGTCTTGTCTTGAGTTGGTTTCATAGTCCAAAAATTCCTGACATTTTTTAAAAGATGTGTACATCTCATCTGTCAAATCTTTTGGTAGCATGCTCTTGTTTGTTGTGTATTTTGCCTCCATGGAACCAGTGTGTCCCATAAAGAAGACATGAAAGTCATGAGCTATTTTTCCTCTAGACTCTGCAATCAGCAACTGTGTATCAAAGAACGCTCTTAGCACATAAGGTCTCCGCCTGATACTCCAAAATGGAATGATCTGACAATTAAGCAAGTAGATGAGCATCTAAATAATAAAGAAAAAAAGCAAATAGTAATCAAACATGACTCTGCTAATTGATAATTATGAATTCAAAAATATCAAAAAAGTAGGAATAACAATACCATTATTCAAAAAAGAATGTACTCTGGTCTTTGAGGATTGTTTTGAGAAATTTTATACCCATGTACATATAACGACAAAAACAAAAGACTATCTTGAAATTTTCAACAAACTAATGCACTGGAGATCAAAATATTTTCCAGACAGTTTGCTTCCTTGAAAATCTCAAAGTTTTAAAATTTAGAAATGATTTTTATTATTTATTCCATAAAACATCGTATGCTATAATTCTAGTTTGTTTTGCTTTTTGTACCATTCCCCCATTCGTTAGGATTATGACCTGAATTAAGCTCAGAGATTTCACCCCATTTGAATTTGGGTGTTTTAGCTGTTTCCATGAATCATTAATAATGTGATTTGATCTTAAGCCGTAGGATTGCACTGCCATGCATCTTGAATTCTAACTTGTCTCAAAAACCAAGATCAAATTTAAATATTATTTTGACGTATATGCTATAACGAGAAACTGTCATATCTGTGTCGTAGACTGACAGGAAAAGGAAAACAGTCATGTTATTGGGAAGTTAAATTCGTTATGGTTTTCCAATCTTTTCTCGTTGTGCTTTGATAATTCTTATTTCTAAATTTGTTTTCTAAACACTTATGTTGATAAATTATTGAGAATGAGCATGGGATTATTGAACACTCTCCGTAAGTTTTGCATAATGAAAAGTGTTAGAGAAAAGGCAAAAATCGAAGACGTGGAAAAAGATAAGAAAGATTAGATTCTAAGTTCAGTTTATTTCTAAATCCTTAAGTTTGTATCATTTTTTGTTTATTTATACATGAAAAATTCCACCAAAGGTCTCATTGCTATTCTTGTTGGTCTTGTGGTATTTTATGGAATAATGGAGGCGCTATTTAGTACTCCATTCTGGGGTTATTGATTTATAAAAACTTAAGTTAAAATCTACTATCTTTTTATCATGAAGCATACTGAGGATTGTGCATATCGAATTTCCAATAATCGGAAACATGTCAACTGTTTTTGCATTTGTCATAAAATTATCATAAACAAATGAATTTCGATTCTAACTCTTCTAAATTGAGATTTACTTTTATTTTGTTTGTGTAAAGAACATTTGTGGATAATGGAAAAGTTGCATTAATTATTGGATTTTGTTTTGTTGTAGTATTGTCTGTGATTCTTATTTTTCTTCGTTAGATATTTCCTAAAATACTAGTGTTTTAAAACCATTATTTGTTGGGAGAAAAAGAAGCATTGGCATTTCTTAAGAAAAGCAACAAATCCATTATTGTTGCTTGGGAATCTTACAAGTTACAGATTGGTCATTCTGAGAACAAACAGCTAAATGATGTCTTTAAACAGATGTTTAAAGCATGGACACTATCAAATCAAAAAGCAATAGCTCTTCTTGAAAACAAACCTACAAAAATTATACAGAAAACACCACTACCAAAAGACAAAAAATCTGTAAAACATAATAAAAATAATTAAACTTCTAAGAATTACTCGTTTAGTAATTTTTCAATCATTGCTTCAACATTACCTGATTGTCCAAAAGAGACATCCCTTAGGATTCCTTTTCTATCTACTAGTATCATAGATGGTGTTCCTTGCAGCGCAAATTTTTCAAATGTCTCTGCTGAATATTCTTTTGTTTTCATGTAATCTTTGACTCTTTGAATGATTTGATTCCTATAATCTTCTGGTTGGGAATCAAATTCTGGAATTTGTCCATGAATGAATTGTGATACTTTGTCTTCACTTATTTTCCCATCTGTTTTAGTTAACTTGTCCATTGCGAGAGGAAATGGAATTTTGTATGATAATTTGTTGTCTTTTTGTAATTTCCCATACATTGATAGTGCTTTTTGTGTTTCGCCAATAACCTCTCCTGTCTCAGCTAACATTTTCAAATTATCCAAAGTATTTTTGTCATAATCCTCAAATGCCGTGGCAATTCCTATTACACGTACACCATCATCTTTGTATTTGTTGTAGATGCTAATTGCTTCTGGAAGTGCATGCATAAAACAACCAGGACAATTCACCTGAAATACCTCTACTAAAACAATATGATCTTTTTCCTTATCAAAGTTTGTTGGGGCTCCTTGAACCCAATCAGATACTGCAAAATTTGGTGCCTTTTGTCCTATTATTGTACTCATTACATCATGTTGATTTTTTTTCTATTAAATAGATAACGTATATACAAAACATTGTAAATATTTCGGGTAACCTAATATAGGATATAAGAAACTTGAAAACAAAATGCAGGCAGTAACCCAAGATAGATTAGATCTTTTTGCAGAAATGGAGGTAAAATATGAAAAACAAGACACCGCATATTTTGTAAATCTTTTAACTCATCCAGATTTTGTAGTGAGAACTCGCGCTACTTGCATTTTAGTTGATTTTGGCGGGGAGGATAAAGTTCCACATGTTGCCAAAGTTCTAAAAAATGATAAAAATGAACTTGTAAGACATGAGGCAGCATTTTCACTAGGTCAGATGTGCCTTTCTATCTGTATTCATCCACTTGCTGATGCAACATTGCATGACCCTAGCATGTTTGTAAGACATGAGGCAGCTATTGCACTTGGTGTAATTGGCTCCACAGAGGCAAAAGCTGTTTTAGAAAAAGCATTAAAAGATCCTGATACACCAGTAGTAGAATCTGCCGTGATCGCATTATCTAATATTGAATTTATGAAAAAATTAAGTAAGAATGCAAAGTTTGCAAAACTAACAGGTGGATGAGATGAATTTTACACTAGGAATTATTATTGCAGTTGGGGTTTTGGTTGCAATTAGTTTGGTAATGATTGCAATGGATCCTGGTTATCTTTCAGGAATACCAGTAAAACCAGTTGCTTGTACCAAAGAATATGTTCCAATTTGCGGTGTTGATGGTATTACTTATGGTAATTTGTGTACCCTAAACGCAGCAGAAACTGAACTTGATTATGCTGGTGAATGTGTTGTTGAAAAACCACTCAAAGAAGGTTGGAGCCGAATGAAATCTACGCAACATCCTGGAATTGGACATGAATCTCATCAGTCTGTAACGATTTTACCACTCTCTGAGAAAGTTTATTCTGGCACCTTACACTATGATGCAACTGAGCCAATTCAACTAATTACTTTACATGGTCCGTTAAAAGATGGAGAAGACAAAGGTCAAGCAATTTGGACTCCAGACGGTGTGACAAAATATGCAATGGCATTTGTTAACCCCAATAATGCACAGGGAGATTGGAAATTTGCTGGCAATGCACTAGTAGTGCATACAAAGAAAACCGAATCATTCACTGTTGATTATATGGTGGAATATAAAGAAAAAGCAATTTCAGATACTGTAATGACGGGTACCATACAATCAGTGCAAGACCCTGGAATGGGACACGAATCTCACCAGCTAGCAGTTATTTTGGCTCCCTCTAGTGAACTTTATTCTGGAATTCTTTCCTACTCTGCATCTGAGCCAATTCAACTAGTTGCACTGAGAGGTCCAATTGGTCCTGATGAGCATCCAGAAAAGACTTGGACTGCAGATGGTAAAACAATTTTTGAGATGATTTTTGTTGATCCTGCAAATAAAATGGGCTCTTGGGAGTTTTCAGGAAATGCAATTGCATTACACACAAAAAATACCACTGCATTTACTGCCAGTTATTCTGTTAGTGCAGTAAAATCTGGAGGAATGATATCTACTCCACCAATCTCTGCAATGCCTGTAGCTCCAATTACTCATATTGTTTCAATTGCCAAAAATGCATCATCTCCTGGATGTGAGACCGCAAACGAATGTTATCTTCCATCTTCTTTAGAGATTCGAGTTCATGATACTGTTTCATGGAGTAATGACGATACAGCAGCACATACTGTAACTTCTAGAACTTCTGATGGTCCTGATGGGATATTTGATTCTAGCTTGTTTATGTCAGGAAATACGTTTGAATTTACATTTGATGAATCAGGAACATATTCTTATTTTTGTATGGTGCATCCTTGGATGACTGGAGAAATTATTGTAACTGAAATTAATGATATGATAGTAAGTCAAATTGCAGTTGGAGAGCCATCACCAGTTGAACCTGAAGTTGTAGCACCTGTAGAGAAACGCGCAGCTCCTGTAGAAGTTACTATAGCACAAGGTGCAGGAGCTCCTGGATGTGAAACTAGCCATGAATGTTTTCTTCCTTATCAATCTGAAATTTATTCTGGAGAACCTGTAGTTTGGATTAATGCAGATTCTGCAGCTCACACAGTAACTAGTGGATTGCCTGCAGTTCCTGATGCTATTTTTGATTCAGGAATGATTGCACCCAATCAGAAATGGGAGTTTGTGTTTACTGACTCTGGAGAATATGATTATTATTGTATGGTACATCCCTGGATGACAGGTAAAGTCACTGTAAATTAAAATTGTCTTAAAGTACAGTTACCTTGCTTCCTTGCTCCGTTGATTCAAATTTATATATTCTTTCTACATTAGAGTCTTCAAATATTTCTGCATCATGTGTAATTATGATGAATTGCATTGGTTTTCCAACATTTGTAATATCTGATAATTGGGACAATACATCAACCAGTGATTTTTTACGCTCTGCATCAAGATGTGTTGTAGGCTCATCAAGTATCATTAGATTAAGATTTGATGCCCCGAGTAGACTTGCCATTCCTAGTCTCAGTGCAAGTGCCACACTAACTTGCTCCCCCCCACTAAGTGATTCTAAATCTAGTATTTCATTTTTAGAATAGCATGTGATTGAGATGTCACGCGTTTTCTCTGAAAGTGATATTCTTTGAATTTTTGTATTAAGTAATGTAAGGTAGTCAGAAGATTTTGCTGAGATGGTATTCAGTGCCCATGATCTAAGACTAGTTGCAACCGGACCATCTCTACTAAATATGCTTATTTGAATAGTATCTAATTCTTCCACATATTTTTTAACCACTTTAAGCTTAGAAACAGCATTTTGTATTGTTTTTATCTGTTCTTCATATTTTGTAATCTTTTCTGTTACCGCACCGAGCCACTGATCCGTTTGTGAAAGATTGGTTTGCTTTTCATTAATTGATTTTTTTAGATTTAGAAATTCATTTTCATTAAACCCTTTTATTTCTTGTTCTAACTTTGTAATGTTTTCAAAAATCATTTTTGTATGTGAATCTATCTGAGATATTTCTAATAGATTTTCATTAATAGATAAAGGAATTTTTTGAACGTTTCCTTTCTTTAATTTTATTTCTTCTTGAATTCTTCTGATGTCCTCTTGATCTTTGATGGAATGCGCCTTTAATGTTGCTTCAGCATCTCTTGCATTTTGTAGTTTTTGAGAAAACTCAATCCTTTTTTGATTGTACATCGTACGTTCTTTTTCTGTTGCAATTATCTGTTCTTTAACGAATATGATTTCTTGTTTTAGATGCTCTTCTTGAAATAAGAGGTTTAGTTTTTTAACTTTTGAATCACATACAGGACATCTGTTGTCCTTTAACTGAATCTTTTCAGCAAGTGCTTGTTTTTCATTAAGTGATGCAACTTGACCTGTTAATTCCTGTATCTTTTTTTGAGTTCCCTCCACTGCCAACTCTACTTTTTCTATCTTTGATTCCAAGTCTTTTTTTAGACGTATGTGCTCAAAACAACCCTCACAATCACGTATTTTACACTCTTTTTCGGCTATCTCACGTTGGATTTCTTGAATTGCATCTTTTGCATATGACTGTAGTTCTCTTTTTCTTAATTCTAATTGATTGATTTTCTCTATTTTTGGAGTATCTGTTTCCAACTTTATTCTAAGTTCTGAAATCTCTTTTTGTAATTGTGCCTGTTTTACTTGGAGTTGTTCTTTTTGTGGTCTTGATTCTTCAAGTTCTGTTTTCAATTTTTGTAGATCTCGTGATAAAATATCAATATGTGTATCGTCATAACCTACATCTTCTCTTATTTTTTCACGAAAAACTTTGTTAACTGTTTTCATTGCTTCTGATGCAACATCCAACTTATCAATTCCAATTATTGCATTTAGTAATTCTTTGAATTCTTTTGGTTTTGCTTTAATTATCGCATTTAATTCACCTTGTTGTACGATAGATGCAATCTTTAATTTCTCAAAATCCAGACCTATTGTTTTTTCAACCTCATGCGTCATGGACTCTCCAAATTGTTTTCTTTCACCTGCTGCAATTTCTAAAAATACGCCATTAATTTTTTCAGTGAATTTTGCAGCGAGTCCTCCTTTGTTATCTATTTTTCTTACTGCTTGGTACTGCTTTCCGTTTATACTAAATTCTACTTTGGCAAATCCTTGATTAGCTCCACGTTTTATCAAACCCTTATTTGATTTTCTAGTATGTTGGCCAAATAGTGCAAATGTGATTGCATCTATGATGCTTGATTTTCCGGCGCCGTTTTGCCCTACAAATACTGTTACTCCATTTCCAAATTCTAATTTTGTTTCAGAATGTGATAAAAAATCTCCTAATTCAATTGATGTGATCATTTTTCTGCTCCTTTTTATATCTCTCAAAATTCTCAACTATGATTTGTGATGCCTCTTTGATCTGACCTGAAGCTAACAATGGAAGTAATTCTTTTACAGCAAAATTTGCAATTTGTTCTGAACCAATTGCATCAACTGATAGTCTGAACATTTCATCGTCTATTGTATTTGGTCTTTCTAGGAATACTGATGAATCTGATGTCTCTTTGGAAGTAATTCTCCAAAAACATCTTAACGTTTGTACATGTAGGCGTGAAATCTGTGCCTGTATTTGATCTGTTTCTATATTTTCACCTTGAATTTTTATTTCAACAATAGGTTTACGTTCCATTTTGCCTATTTTCATAAAAATTTCATCGATTGATTTTGCCAATTTATCATATTCTGTTTTGAATGAAAATTGCTGTCTTGTATCTAATTCGATCCAAGTATGTTTTGCTTCTTCACCTGAAATATCTACTTCCAGAAATCCTTTCTTTATTTCTTTAATTCCTTCACTTGTTGTGAGTTCAATAGATCCTGGGTATGCTATTGGCCCATTAAGATGATTGAATTGTTTAATGGCATGATCATGTAGATGCCCCATTGCATAATATGTAAAATTTTTTGGTAAATCTGTTGATTGTAACTCTCCTGCAAACTTGTTAAATTCTGTAATTCCTTGATGCATCACCAAAATTTTATGTCCCGTGTGATTGCTTGCAATTTCGTCAACTACTCTGAATTTTTCTTCAAATTGTGGAATTTCAGCTTTTCTTATTTTATCAAATCCCACTAACAAAATTCCTTTGTAATCTATTGGATTTCCCTGTCCTATGTATTTTGAAAATTCTAGATTGTGATATACATATGGAATTGGCGTTGTGCGAATTCTGCTTATATCGTGTTCTCCTAAAATGAAAAACGAATCGATGTTATTTTTTTTTAATCTTTTTAGTGCATTAGCCATTTGAACTATTGCTGTTCCATTTGGATTTGGAACATGGAAAATATCCCCCGCAAATATTACAAAATCTACATGATCCTTAATTGATATGTCTATGGCCTGATTAAAAACATGATACACATCTTGCTCTCGTTCCTCTGATCCATACTGTACTAATCCTAAATGTGTATCTGAAATATGTGAAAATAACATTTAATCTAACAACAAATCTTTCTGAATAAGCCCCTGTGATGATTCCACTGCAATTTCGCTCATCTTTTCTGCATTTACCCATGCATTGACTGCGCTTTGATCTGCCCCCATAATCTTTTCTTTTACTTCTTCAACATGAACAAGTGATGGTAGGTTAGTCCATTGTCCTACTAGTACTGCATCCCCGACATTCAAAGAAGTCAATTGAGCAATCAATTCCCGACTAGTGGATTCTGTAGCAGCTGCTATTTGACGTTGATCATCTTCTTGAATGATCTTCATTATTGCAAAAGAACCTAGCTGACTCAGAACATTAAGATCTACACTTCGAGGTCTTTGTGATACTATTCCTAAACCTAATCCAAATTTTCTTCCTTCTCTAGCAATTTTAGCTGCCCAATATTTTGCAGTTGTATCGTGGTCCTTTGGAATAAAGACATGTGCTTCTTCTATTATTACAAAAATCGGCGAATTGAATTTATACCTTCTTTCTTTCTTTGATCTTCCGTGTTTTGCAATACTTGCATCTTTTCTGTCTTTGAGTAATTGTTGTAAATAAAACGCAAGTGCCACATTTGCTTGTTTTTCCGACAATTCTGAAATATTTAGAATGTTAGTACGTCCCTCTTTAATGAAACTTATTGGATCTCCCATATCTGGATCTAAAATATCTTCAAATCTTCTTTGAGCTTCTTCTATGATGTCTTGTACTCTGTATGCGGATGTTCTGATCTCTTTGATCTTTTTATCTTCCGAATTTACAATGAATTCTACTTCATCTTCTAATTTATTCCAAAACTCTTTTGATTCTTTAACCTGTTTTGTAAATGCCATTCTTAGTACCCGCTGTTGAACATTGGCACCATCTCTGATCTCTAATACTTCTGATAATTGCTCTGCATCTAGTAATCTTGGATTGATTTTTGCATCAATTACATTGATCCGTGGAATGTTTAACGTTGTGTAGTCGTTATGATAATCAAAAATTATCACGGTTCCTTTTAGTTTTCCAATTTGTTTTGTAATTAAAGAAACAAGATTGCTTTTCCCCATTCCTGTCATTGCTAGAATTCCTAAATGTCTTGAAACAATTTTATCTAGATTGATTTTTGCATCAATTGTTTTATCTCTTAATAAATTCCCAATTTTGACCCACCCCTCTTTTTGTGGACTAAAAATAGTCTCTAAATCCTCTTTTGTTGGTTGTGATATATGTGTCCCGGGAATTGGTGGTACTGCCGGTATGATTGATTGCCCCTTTCGTAAATTTTCTAAAAATCCTAAAATCCCAATATGTGCCGTGTATGTTTTGTCTCTCTTGTTCATCTCTGCAATTTCTGTACTTTCTGCAGCCTCATCAAAATTTTTAACATCTGCAAATGCAGCGCTAGAGACTGAAGATTTTTCAACCAATCCTAAAATTTCCCCTTCATCTGAATCAATTTTGATATATTCTCCAACAGAAAGTGGTCTGGATGTAATTGCAGTTACAAATGTAGGCTTTGATTCTCCTATTACAAAACCGATGTTCAACCTAAAACCTCGCGTGAACCGATCTCATTACTTAATCCCAACAAACTAACCATTTTTGCAAGTTCTTTGTCAGATATTTTACAGTTGTTATGAGCAAGCTTTAGTGCATGTGGGTAACCACCTACACTACTCTTATACAGTTTATTCATTGTGGACTTGATTTCATCATCGCCGTGATATCCTCCTAAAAATTCTAGCTTTATCATTGGAGTTGAATCGCTTAATCGAACAAATGTGGAAGAAATTACTTTATCCGTTCCATATTTTTTTTCAACAAATATCTTGCTAAATCCAGAACCATTTGTAATATGATTATAATAAAAAATATCTCCTGCCAAAGAACCTAGACTCTCAAATTGTTTTTTTGTATTTGATGTCTTTGCAATGAAAATTACATTGTCTCTTTTTTTCATAGTTTTTACAACCATCGCGTCTAGTGATGATTGTCTTGTCATAAATTGTGAATGGAGTGAACCGTCCATTAACACCAAATCTGCTACATCAACAGTTTTTTCACAAGCTTCAATTTCCATTTTGCTTGCAATCTTTGAAAGGTCAATATCTGATCCTAATCCAGAATCATGTAAATCAACTAAAACTTCACCATCTGATTTTATGGATACTGCAGTTGTTGCCCAAAGCTCAATTCCTTGAAATCTTGTATTGTTAAAACTACTGTCAATTCCTGCTGTGACCACATCTTGTTTTGTAGGCGTAAATTCCGTCCAATTTTCCTTTGCTTTTTGTAAAATTTGCTCAAATTTCGGCCCCTTTAGAATGGACAACATCTTTTCTCTGTTGATAATGGCATCCTTGTAGACTGTATTTAGCACAACAATACTTTGCTGGTTTGAATAAAATCTTTAGGTTATGTTGATCATTAACCCCTGTCTCACTTGAGTTAAACTCTATCCAATTTTTCCTTTCAAAATTATTTTTTCATCTGTATTGGATGGTGTTGTTCTATCGATGTATCTGATTTCATACCAGTCTCCTATGTCGATTACTTTACCATCTAATTCCCGAGGAATTTCTATTTCTACTACAAAAGTACTGGTGTTTGGTCCTGTTTCAATCAGATATCCTGAATTTGCACTAAATCTAGGATTTGCAAGTGTTGTTCTGATTCCACCTTCTCCTCTATACTCTAATTGACTCAAAGATATTTTGTCTTCATCTTGAGAATCTAAATTTGCGTCTGGCTCATAAATTCTGACAATGAATTCATGTCCAATTCTTGAGCCGCCACCAAAAGTCTGTACTTTTGCAAATGATTTTGTCAATGGAACTGACTTTACTACAATTTGTTTATCTCCTGAATAATCTGACGCATCCAAATATTTTATCAAGACAACATCATTTTGATCTAAATGTATGCCGTTAACTGTATCTGGTAATTGTAATTTCACATAGAATCTACCTGTATCTGGTCCTGTCTCAATCATACTCTGAGGACCATCAATTGGAATTCCATTAATTGTAAATTCTAATAGCCCTTCAGTTGATACTGTTTCTATTCCACTATGAGCTATATTCAAGTCATCATCTGTAATGTAGAAATTAACTATACTTCCAGATGAGGCTGGAACTACTTGAATCTCTTCTGATTTTCTTATCTTAATTTCTTTTTCTGATTTTATAAATTCTATTTTTCCAAGTCCAATCTTTTGTAATTTATCCGCAGTTATAGATTTGATACATGCTGGAAATCCATTATTTCGTATCACCAAACTAAGGCCTGTTTTACAAGTGATATCTTCTGCCGTTATTCCTCTTTTCATCTGTTTTTTTGGTGACTCTGTATCTGCATTTATTGGATTTGCCAAAAATAATGCCAAAGATAATACCGAAAATAAGACAATTCCAAACAATGCTTTATTTTTTAAATAAAAATTCATAGTTTTACTCTTATTTTTTATCTTAAATAGATTGATGATAAATCATACTATTGATGCTAAAAACAAACTATCAACTATGAAAATCTTGCAATTGGTTATATTTACTTCTGTAAAAACAGTCTTGAAATAATTTGAAGATGCTTTTAGTATTTGTTATTGTCTCTTTGACTTTAATCCCAACTGGTATTGCTTTTGCTAGTCATATTTTTGATGAATCATTTGCACAGTCTTTGGATATTGCACAACTCTCATCTGAAAAATACACCCTAAAAATCGATGAAAAAACATATGATATCTACTATGGGTATCATGGAAGCTTTGAAGTTGATCTCACTAAGAAAGATGAATTGCCAAAATTATCTACTATGAATATCCACCCCGAAAGAAAATCCCTTGAAATCACTATGGCAAGTGTTCCATCAAATAACGCATTATGGCTACGATTACCTTTTGAGGTGATTTCCGCTGAAAATGCGCAATACAAAGTTGTAATTGACGGTGTAGATACAAAATACGAACTCACTAAATTTCCTGATCAATATGCTCTAGGAATGATAATTCCTAAAGATACAAAAAATATTGAAATTATTGGAACCCATGTTGTTCCTGAATTTGGAGCATTTTCAATTATTCTTTTGGGAATCTCATTTGTTGGAATAATTTACTTTGCTGGGACATCTTTTTTTGGTCCTCTTTGGACTAGAATTAATTAAGTGATTGATTCTAGTATAGTCACTTGAAAAAAATAGGACTGTTAGGTTGTGGCGCTATTGGAACTCAAATTGCACTTGCAATTGATTCTGGAAAAATACCTGGCGTCTTGACTCATGTGTATGATTACTCTAAAGAAGCATCAACTGTACTGGTGCAAAAATTAAAAAATAAACCAGAAATTGTTGAAAATCCACACCTTTTATCATCACACCCAGTTGATATCATAGTTGAAGCTGCATCACAAGAAGCAGTTCGAAATGTTGCACACAGTGTTTTGCAAAACAAAAGAGATTTGATGATTATGAGTGTGGGTGCTTTACTTGATGAATCTATTTATGATATTTTATCTGATGCATGTGCGTATTTTAGTAAAACAATCTATTTGCCATCAGGTGCAATTGCAGGATTAGATGCAATCAAATCAGTTGCTGATCAATTAGATTCTGTAACATTAACTACAACTAAACATCCGAGATCACTAAAGGGTGCAAAATTCTTTGAGACATCAAATATTGATTTAGACAAAATAGACAAACCTACAATTATCTTTGAAGGAAAAGCCAAAGAGGCAGTTTCACTTTTTCCTGCAAACATCAATGTTGCAGCATTGCTTAGCTTGGCTGGAATCGGAAGTGAAAAGACTGTTGTGAAAATTCTTGCAGATCCAAACACTACAAAAAATACTCACAACATAGTAGCACAAGGAAAGTTTGGAAAGATGACTTTTGTCATAGAGAATGTTCCAGATGAGACCAATCCAAAAACTAGTAAATTGGCAATTTTATCTGCAATTGAGACTTTGCGCAAGTACTGCTCCAGTGGCATTTCTGTTGGCACATAATATGGCAAGAATTGCCATAATTGCCTGTTTTTTAGAATAATCCTGACTGGATCTTATTCTTTAAATCACTATTGAGACTAATGGTGTATGCAAATGCTAGTCCAAGAAACAAGTCTCAAAAATGAAATTCTTCGTCTAAAAAAAGAAAAAGACGTAGTTATCTTAGCCCATAATTATCAAATTCCAGATGTTCAAGATGTTGCAGATTTTACCGGAGATTCTCTAGGCTTATCCAGACAAGCTGCCAAAGTTTCTCAAAAAACAATTCTGTTTTGTGGCGTACACTTTATGGCAGAGACTGCTGCAATTATCTGTCCTGAAAAAAGAGTATTGATTCCTGACTTGCAAGCAGGTTGTTCGCTGTCTGATTCAATCACTATTGAAGAATTAAGAAACTGGAAGAAACAACATCCCGGAGCTATCACAGTCGGCTATGTCAATACAACTGCAGAGATAAAATCTGAATTAGATTATTGTTGCACTTCAG
>Ga0315290_10001700_pt1 | contig 15166 bp, 11 predicted proteins | sample YL17G12_0_MG_FD_203627 | JGI IMG/M metagenome (GOLD analysis project Ga0315290, IMG submission 203627) | Sediment microbial communities from Yellowstone Lake, YNP, Wyoming, USA - YL17G12_0 | ecosystem: Environmental > Aquatic > Freshwater > Lake > Sediment | place: USA: Wyoming | collected... | reverse complement strand
ACCTCGACGTACCGCCCGGCCAGGAGCTTCATCATCAGAGGCGTCATCACGGGAGACGCGAGCGTGGAGCAGGCGGTCATCGTGACCGACAGGGCCACGTTGGCCCGCGCCAAGTAGGTCATCACGTTGGACGCCACGCCCCCGGGGGCAGACCCGATGAGCACGACCCCGGCCGCGATCTCCGGCTCGAAGCCAAACGCGGTGGCCAGGGTGAAGCCGACACAGGGCATGATGGAGAACTGGAGCACGAAGCCGACCAGCACCGGCCAAGGCATGGCCAGCACGCGCCCGAAATCGGCCAGGCTCAGCGTGGTGCCCATGCCGAACATGATGATCTGGATGAGGGGAACGATGAGGATCTTCAAGTCGGCGCCGAACCACGTGCCGAAGGCCGCGGGGTAGAACATCGAGGCGGCGACGAAGACAAACACCCACGCGGTGAAGGCGTAGGTCCGCAATCGCCGTGAAGCCATGAACCCGGCGGCCAAGGCGACCAACAGGGCGATCACCGGCGGCCCGACCCACCCCGTCGCCGGCTGCCCGGCAGCGTCGGGCGAGGCCGCCAGGTAGCCGGCGCCGAGGAGTTCAAGCAGGTCGCGTCGCTCCATGGTGCATCTCCTGAGCGATTGACACGGTGAGGGGGTGACGGGGGTGACGGGGTGACGGAGGGAATTGTCTGGCTTGTCACCTTGTCGCCCGGTCACCTTGTCGCCCGGTCACCTTGTCACCTTGTCACCTTGTCACCTTGTCACCCCGTCACCCCGTCACCCCGTCACCCAGTCACCCCGTCACCCCGTCACCCCGTCACCCCGTCACCTCTTCTCCTGGTACACCGCGTCCTCAATCCCCTTGATGTACCCGATGGCGAAGAGGCGGCCAATCGTCGAGTAGCTCGGCTTGTCGTTGCTGTCGCCCTCCATGGTGGGCACGTGGTCCGGCCGGCAGACGCCGTCGAAGCCGACGTCCCGATACGCCCTCATGCAGGCCACCATGTCGGTCTTCCCTTCGTCGTGGAAGGTCTCGACGTATTTCTCCGGCGTGCCGCGCACGTCGCGGAAGTGGACGAAGAAGATCTTCTTCTGGTTGCCGAACTCGCGGATCACGCCCGGCAGGTCGTTCGTCATCAGCGTGAAGTTGCCCTGGCACAGGGTGATGCCGTTGGACGGGCTGGGCACCAGGTCGACCAGGCGCTGGAAGCTCTCGACGCTCCGCATGATCCGGGCCACCCCGCGGATGGGCGAGAGCGGCGGGTCGTCCGGGTGCATGGCCAGCTTCACCCCGGCCTTCTCGGCCACGGGAAGCACTCGCTTGAGGAAGTACTCCAAATTGGCCCACAGCGGCTCGTCCTTGACCTCGCCGTACCGGCTGGGCCCAAGGTCCTTCATCTGGGCGTGGTCGTAGCCGGTCACCAGGGCCCCGCCGCGGCCCGGCAGCGTCGAGGAAGTGCGCAGCACGCCCAGGACCATCCACTCGTAGCACCAGACGGGAATCCCCAGGGCGCCCATGTTCCGCACCAGCTCGCAGACGGTTTCGATCTCTTCGTCGCGGCCCGGCAGGCCGAGCTTGGCCCTGGTGAGCGGCGGTCGCCACTCGATCACGGCCAGCTTGAATCCGCCCTCGTCGTAGACTCTCTTGACGCGCTCCAGCGCGGGGCGGCTCCACGGCGGCTCGCCGCGGCCGGGGGCGTCGCCCGAGCGGGTCCTGGCGCCCGACGTCCCGACCGCGTAGTCCACCCCGCACTGCTTGACCAGGCGCCAGAGCGGTCCCGGCAAGGCAGGCAGCGCTTCGGCGATCTTCATTCGCGGGCCCCGGCCTCCATCGGTCTTGTCTGAGGGCTTGTCCGAGGGCTTGTCGGACGTCTTCTCTGGGGCAGGCGAGACCGGACGCGCCTCGCCGGCAGGCTCGCCGCGGGCGATGGCGGCCGCGGAGCCCGCCGCTGCGGCCGATGCCGCGAGAAACCTGCGTCGCGAGAGCTGGCCTTGCGATGGGCTGGGCATGTCGTCCTCCGTGGGCTCGGGGCCGAACGATTCGACCCAAACCGCGGTTGGCTCCAGACCGGTACGGTATGGGTGCGGCATGGAATTCTCGCAGCCGGGTCCCGAGGGCTATGGTACTCCGGCCTTGGGGCCGGTGCAACCTGCCGAAGTCCGGATTCGCGTAGGATGTTGGGTGGCACCGGCTGCTCGTCAGCCCCCTGCTCGCCTGCCCCCGGACGCTTGCGGCAGCCCGGCATGGCCCGATAATGGGGCAAAGCCGGCCGAGGCGCCGGCCAGTCGCAGGAGGAAACCGCCATGGCAACCGTTCACCGTGCGAAGCGGCTCTGGGCGATCCGGGGGATGGCCTTGATCGGGCCGTGCCTTCTGATCCAGTGTGCAAGCGCCGCCCCGCCCGGCAAGGGCGACGGCGGCCTGGCAACCGTCGACCTTGCCGATCCTTCCCCGGCCCCGGAGTGGGCGCTTCTGGAGCGGCAGCTCCTGGAGAAGCTCCATCCCGCGGCACTGGAGTTCGTGCGCAAGTACACGCGCGAGGACGGTACGCTGATCTGGCGCGACCAGTGGCCCGGCATGGACGGGTCGGACGACGGGTACGAGAGCTTCTACAACTTCCCGCTCTACTACGCCCTGGGCGGGCCCGAGGAAATCCACGCCCTCTCCCGCAAGCTCTGGGACGCCGTCACGCGCCAGTTCACCCGTTACGGTCTGGTGCACAACGAGTTCGACGCCTACTACGACTGGATGCACCACGGCGAGAGCTACACCTATTTCTACTTCTTCGGTCTGGCCGACCCGACGGCGGCGAAGTACCGCGAGCGGGCCGTGCGTTTCGCGGGCCTGTATCTCGGCGAGGACCCCGCCGCGCCCAACTACGACGCCCGGCACAAGCTCATCCGCTCGCCGATCACCGGGAGCCGCGGGCCGCGATGGGTCAACACGGCGGAGGACTGGGTGACGCATCGCCCGGTGCTGGCCGGTTATCCGCTCCCCTACGACGACGTCCCGGGCGTCACCTCGAGCGACGCCTGGATCGACGATGCCCGCTTCCCGCGGATCCTCGAGGCCATGAACCGCCGCATGATGCGAAGCGACGTGCCGCTGAACCTCACGGCCACCAGCCTGATCCTGAACGCCTACATGGTCACGGGCGACCTGAAGTACAAGCGATGGATTGAGGATTACGTCGGGGCGTGGATGGACCGCACGCGGCAAAATGGCGGCATCCTGCCCGACAACGTCGGCCCCAGCGGCAAGATCGGCGAGCACATGGACGGCAAATGGTGGGGCGGCTATTACGGCTGGCGCTGGCCGCACGGGCTGTTCAACCAGCTCGAATCCACGCTCATCGGCGGCACGAACGCCTATCTGGCCACCGGCGATCCGAAGTACCTGGAGCTGCCCCGCTCGGTCTTCGAGCTGGTCGAGAGGCAATCGCGGGTGCAAAACGGCCGCGTGGTGGTGCCGCAGCGGCACGGCGACCAGGGCTGGTACGCCTTTCGGCCGATCAACCCGGCCCACGCCGTCACCCTCTGGTACATCTCCCAAGACCCGCGGGACTACCGCCGGCTGCGCACGCTCACCGAGGGCTCCTCGTGGGACACGCTGAGATACCGCAAGGGCAAGGGCGACTGGGAGCACGCCGGGGCGTGGCTGGGCTTCCTCGAGGGGCGCAATGCCGATTATCCCGTGCAGATACTCCGGGCCACGTTTGCCGAAAGCCTGCGCCGGCTGGAGAGGGTCCGCCGCGACCAGAGCGAGCCGGCCTCGCGCGACCTGCACCATTGGCAGCAGCGCAACCCCGTGGTGCTGGAAGGGCTGGTGCAACTGATGCTCGGCGGGCCGAACCACGTGTATCACGGCGGGCTTTTGCACTGCCGGCTCTTCTACTTCGATCCGGCCCGGAAGCGGCCGGGCCTGCCGCCGGACGTGGCGGCCCTGGTGGACAAGGTCACGCCCGACGGGGTCTCGGTGCAACTGGTCAACCTGCACCCCAGCGAGCCCCGCGACGTGATCCTTCAGGCCGGTGCATTCGGGGAGCACGAATTCACCACGGCCGGCCACAAGCACCAGACGGTCCCCGTGGGGCAAAACCGCGTTCAGGTGCGGCTGCGCCCGGGGGCGGTGGGGAGGCTGGACCTGGGCATGAAACGCTACGTCCATGCGCCGTCTTATTGACGGACGGGAAACGTGATTTCCGCCGGCCGGGCTGAGGCTACGATGAGGAAGGCGGTGAAGCAAGGGAGCAGGAGCGGCAGGGCGGACGTGGCCCGCCGGGAGAGCCGATCCGCTGCCAGACCTCCCAACGATGGACGGGCACGCCGGCATCGGCCTCGAAGCCGAGCTTCACCCGGCCGCGGGAAATCTCGAGCACCGTGACTTTGAGCATCCCGTGGCAGCCGTCGGGCTCTCCGACCACCACCGATTCCCGACTCTTCCTGGTCAAAACCAACATGGGTGAACCTCCGTTCTCATGGGTACGGGCCCGGGGCGCCGATTTCGGCCAGCACCGCCCGGATCACCTGCGGGACCGCGGCGGCGAGCTCCAAAGTGAGGTCCAGACCGGGCGCGATCCTCTTCGGCTGGACGCCGAAGATCACGACCTCCTGCGGCGAACAGCGCAGGCACCGGGCGATCAAGAGCGATTCCACCAGGCCGAGCTGGTGGAGCGAGATCGGCTGGCCTTCGTCGGGCACCAGGTCGTCGGGGCTGAGCCGGAACAGGGTCCCCGGCTCGGCGCCCGCGTCGATCGCGTCGATGACGATCACCTTGCGGCGGTCGGCGATCAGGTCGACCAGGTCGGCGCCCGAGGTCCCGCCGTCGACCAGCTCGACGCCGGGTGGAAGGTCGAGGCGGGCCATGGCCTCGATCGCCCGGACGCCTACGCCCTCGTCCGAAAGCAGGATGTTGCCGATTCCGAGGATCAGCGTGGAAAGCGAAGGGGCCGGGAGGCTCGTGTGCGAAGCCGGGCACGAACCGACGGTGGGGCGTGGCCCGTCCCGGCAGACGACTCCCGACCCCTTCTCGTTTTCAGACATGGACGGCGAGCCCCCGGGACTTCTGGCCCGGCCGAACCAGGTGTACCGAGCAGGCCAGGCAGGGATCGAATGAGTGGACCACGCGCAACAACTCGATGGGCTGGGCGGGGCTGGCCACGGGCGTGCCGACCAGCGCCTGCTCGATGGCGCCCATCTGGCCGCGATCGTCCCGCGGGGAGGCGTTCCATCCGGTCGGCGAGACCACCTGGTAGTCGGCGATCGACGCATTGGCGATCTTCAGCCAGTGGCCCAGCGCGCCGCGCGGGGCCTCGGTCCAGCCGATCCCCGTGCCGGAACCGGGCACGTTGCGCGGGGTCTGGGTCGCGCCGCCGGGGGTCAACTGGTCCAGCCAGCCCTTCATGGCCCCGGCGATCTTTTGGGTCTCCAGGGCCCGGGCCATGAGGCGGTCCGTCACGGAAATGCCCCGCCGGTAGTCGCCGTTGACCCACATCCGCGCCAGCGGGCCCACCTCGTGGACCACCCCGCCGTAGCGCGGGGCCTTGATGAACGAGTACGCCCCCGCCTTGTCGACCTGGGGCGCGGTCATGCCGGAGGCCGGATTCAACCCGCTCGGCGAGCTGTAGTTCGAGTACTTGACGTCCTCCGACACGCCCGCGGGCTCGACGGTGCCGAGGCTGCCGTTGGTGTAGCGACCGCGGGCCAGGAGCTTCTGGGTGCCCGCGGCGTTCAGGTCGAAGACCCCGTAGGCCAGCAGGTTGCCGCAGCCCCGGCCGATGCTCCCGTAGGCGGTGTACACCTTCTGGAGCAGCTCGACGTCGGGGACGTAGACGTTGTCGATGAACGAGGTGACCTCGGTCAGCAGTTGCCGGAACTGCCCGATCTTCTCCGACGTCACCGAGGTGGCGCATCCGCCGGGGACGAAGGCCGAGCTGCACGGCAGCTTGCCGCCGAAGATCGCGCCCATCTGGTGCGCCTTGCGGCGGATCGTCAGGGCGGCGACGTAGTGGTCGACCAGGACGCCGGCGGTGGCGCCGGTGACCATGTCGGCCGTGACGTAGCGGGGCACCCAGGGCACACGCTCCAGAATGCCCGTGGTGTTGACGTAGTCCAGGGCGGCCAGGTGGTAGAAGTGAAGGACGTGCGACTGGAGGAAATCGGCCCCCAGCACGAGGTTCCGCAGGATGCGGCCGTTGGGGGTGGCGGTGATCCCCATCGCCTTCTCCAGCCCAAGCGACGAGGCCATTCCGTGCGACGTCGGGCAGACGCCGCAGATGCGCTGGGTGTAGTGCGGGGCGTCCAGCGGATGCCGCCCCTTGAGGATCAGCTCGAACCCGCGGAACATCGTCCCGGAGCTGGCCGCCGAAACGACCTTCTGCCGGCCGTTGACGGAATCGATCGTCACCTCGATATCCAAATGTCCCTCGATCCGCGTGACCGGACCGACTTTGATCGTGGTAGGCATGAGCAATCTCCCTTCCCCTCGTAAAGTTCAGAAACAATCGACAGGGCGGGTGGCACTGGCGTCTCGCCAGTGCTGCGGCACAAAGCACGGGCAAGATGCCCGTGCCACCCGTCGCTAACGGTCGTCGCCGGACGCGGCCCGGCTGAGGCCCTTGCGCGGGGCACCGGCGGCCTTGCGTTTCTCGTACTCCAGGCGGCGCTGCTTCTTCAGGTCGTCGTAGGCTGCCCGCTTGCGATTCTGGAGGTCCTGGTAGCTGTACCCGCGTGCCGGCGGGGCGCCCTCCGGCTCGCCGGGGTCGGGCGCGCCGTGGCGCTCGTGCGACTCGCCGGAGCCCTCGCCGCTTGAAGGCGCGTGGTCGTCGTCGATCGGTCCGGACATCCTGGTGTAAAACGGCGACATGCCGTCGGGAAACGTGGGCTCGGTGCAGCCCAGGCAGGGGGTGCCGTTGGGATTGCCCGCCCCCACGCACCAGTTCACGCCCCTTCCGCCCGCCACGGCGGCGTTCCACTTGCGCCGCGAGCAGTCGGCGTGCGTGATCGGGCCCTTGCAGCCCAGCGGGAACATGCACGGCGGCCGGGCGTCGCCGTCCTCGAAGTAGTCTTCATAGGGGCAGTCATCGTGGACCGTCTTGCCGAAGTACAGTTTCGGCCGGCGATAGGAGTCCAACTCAGGCACCTTGCCCTCCTTGAGGATGTAGGCGATCGTGCCGACCAGCCAGTCGGGATGGGCCGGGCAGCCGGGAATGGCCACCAACTTCGTGGTCCCGACGATGGAGCCCAGCGATCGGACGCCGGTCGGATTGGGCTTGCCCGCCACCATGCCGCCGAACGCGCTGCACGAGCCCAGGGCGATGACGTACTTGGCATTGCGGGCGAAGTCCTGCACGCCCTGGTAGGCGGTGAGCCCCGGCCAGAGATAGCAGTACCGGCCCGACGAGGCGGCGGGGATCGCCCCCTCCACGATCAACACGTAGCCGGTTTTGTTGCGGGCGGCCTGGGCCACGGCCACCGCGCTGGTGCCCGCCGAGGCCATCACGTTCGGATGGTACTCGACGTTCAGCGTGTTGGTCAGCAGCGAGGCCGCGCTGGCCAGGCTGATGCTGTTGAGAAACGAGACGGAGCACCCGGTGCACCCCTGGGCCTGAAGCCAGACCACGGAGGGGCCCGGTCCGCTCGTGACGATCGCCGACGCCTCGGGGACGTGCAGCCCCCAAGCCGCGGCGATCGCAGACGACGCTCGGAGAAAGTCACGACGGTTAACGCGCATCCTCATCCTCCCCTAAAGAAAAGAGGTAAAGAACCTGCCGCGGCCCTCGACGCGGCTATCGATCGGCCGGCTTGTGCCGGAGTCCGGAATCGGACGGTATCGAAAAGCTGGCGACGGACTGCCCTCCGCCGACAAACGCCATTCGACCGGCGTTTGACGATCGAGTCAACCGATTCGTTCTCGATTCCCCGATTTAGCGAAGCCGGCGATGCAAATATTCCGCCCGTTGCCGCCCCGTGGCGGGGTTCTTGGCGTCTTGGGCAAATACTCCATCCGGCAACTGCTGAATCGACGCACAAGCCCAGGCGTGGCCACGCCTGGGCTTGGAGAGTGCTTCCACGATCTCTGCCGAGATGGCTCCCGGCCGCGTCATTTGGCCGGCTGGCTGAGGAAGACGAAGGAGCCCTTCTTGTTGCCCACGATCACGTCGGGGACGTTGTCGCCGTTCAGATCCACGGCGGCCACCTGGGTGCCCACGCCGGAATCATCGTCGATCAGGTGAGGGATGAATTGCACGCCCTTCTGCCGGTCCCGCCGCAGCTCGAACCAGTAGACCACGGCCGGGGCGCCCGGCTCGGCGTCGCCGGCGGGGCCGTGGGCCCAAAACCGCTTCCCCGTGACGAAGTCCATCACCCCGTCGCCGTTGAAGTCCGCCAGGTCCAACGCGTGGAGCTGGCTGATCCGCAGGCCGGGCGACTTCAGGTCGGGCTTGGGCGGAAGAATCACGTGCTGTTTCCACCGGATCTCGCCCGAGGGGCTGCGCACCTGCTCGTGCCAGACCAGGCCGTACTGGTGGCAGTGCCAGGCCGCGATGACGTCGGGTAGCCCGTCGCCGCTGACGTCGTAGACGAGCATCTGGGCCCCCGCCTCGGCGAACTTGTAGGGGTGCCTGGGCCAGGGTTTGCCGGAGTCGGGCTTCGCCGGCTGCTCCCACCAGCAGTCCGACTCGACCAGGTCCACCCGCCCGTCGCCGTTGACGTCCCCGAACCCGATGCCGTGCGTGTACTTCTGGTAGTTCCCCTTGGGCGTGATGGGGTGAAACTGCCAGGGCTCGTCGGGCTTGGCCGGGTCGTAGGTGGCGTAGCCGAGGTGGCCCGTGACGTTGTAGACCAGCTCCGGCCGGCCGTCGCCGTTGACGTCGCCCCACGTCGGCGACTCGTTGCCCACGTCCTTCAGGGCCGCGTGCTGCTTCCAGTGCCCCTCCTTGCCCGCCGGGTTCTCGTACCACGAGGCATCGGTGCCGGGCCAGGGGACGTAGAGCACGTCGGCCCAGCCGTCGCCGTTGAAATCGCCCGCGAACGTGAGGAAGTTGTCCGAGTAGCTCTTGGGGTCAAACTCCTTGGGCGGGCGGATCTCGTGCCTCTTCTGGAAATCGGGGCCCTCGTACCAGAACGGCCCCGAGACCACGTCCGGCTTGCCGTCCCGGTTGAAATCGCCCCAGTAGGCCCCTTCGCTGGTGAACTTGTCGGTGAGCGTGATCTTCTTGAAGGCCGGGCCCGGTTTCTCGGCCTTCTCGGCCCACGCGATTCCATACCCCAGGACCACGATCGCTACGGCCAGAATCACTTTTCTCATGGAAGCACCTCCGCGTGTTCAATGGGGAAGGGGCGGCAGCAGCTCGGTCCCGGGCAATGGCCCGGGATCCACAGGCGGTAGTATACCATCCCGCCGGCCGGGCAACCAGGATCTGGCGTGGCGGGGGAGGATCCGGTATGCTGTGGTTGCCCGTCCTCCCGCGCGGATGGGTGGCTGGGGCAAAGCGCAGCGGTGCCCCAGGAATCCGCCGCCTGGGGCTTCGCTCCGCTGCGGCCGGGTGGCACGGGCAGCTTGTCTGCCCGTGTTTCCCGCACTGGCTGACAAGCAGCCAGTGCCACCCGGGGGACCCCTGGAATCACGCAACCTCACTTAGCTCGTTCGAGGAGAAGACCGATGTGTGATCGCGATCATCGTGGAGGGTGTCTGGGCTGCTCGCACGCACTGAGCCGGCGAGGCTTCCTCAAGGGATGCGGGGCTGCGGCCGCCGCCGGGGCGATGGGAGCGCCGCTGGCCGGCACGGCCGGCGAGCCGAAGAAGGAGAGGGTCCGCGTTGCGCTGGTGTTTCTGGCCAACAGCGCGGAGCACGAGATCTGGCCCTACCCCGGCTACGACTGCGAGCGCCGCGAGCGGGAGATCGTCAAGCTGCTCGGGGACGGCTGTCCCGAGGTCGAGTTCGTGCCGGTGGTCGTGCCCCTGCCCGGCGAGGTCCAGAAGGCGATCGCCCTGAAGGACAAGGTGGACGGCTACCTGCTCTATACGCTGACGCTGAACTGGGGCCTGACCGCCACGCTGGTGCAGCTTGCCAAGCTGGGCAAGCCGACGCTGGTGGCCGACGAGTACCTGGGCGGCTCGGGCGTTTTCCTGGTGGGCATCAGCAGCCTGCTGCGGCAGCAGGTCCCGATCGCAACCGTTTCGACCACCCGGCCGGCCGACCTCGTGGCCGCGGCCCGGGTGTTCGCCGAAGTGAAGAAGCCCGGTTGCACCCCCGCCTCCTTCGCCAGGCAGTGCCAGGAGGCGTACCGGGGGACCTTTGCCAAGTCCGGGCCCTTGAAGTGCGAGGAGGACCGGGTGTCCTTGACCGACGTCGGCCAATGCGTCAAGCGGCTCAAGGAGTCCCGGTTCCTGATCGTGGGGGCGGGGCCGTCGGGCCAGCAGGCCGAGTACCTCGGGGCCAAGGGCATCTTCGTGAGCTTCGAGGAGTTTAGGGCCCTGTACGACCAAGTCGATCGGGACGAGGCGGCCGAGTGGGGCCGCCGCTGGTCGGCCCGGGCCGAGAAGGTCGTCGAGCCCACGCCCGACTGGATCAATCGAGCCGGCGGCGTCTACCTGGCCATGCTCAAGCTGCTTAAGAAGCACGGCACCGACAGCATCACGATGAACTGCCTGGGCGGGTTCGGCAGCGGGCAGCTTCCCGCGTATCCCTGCCTCGGGTTCATGCAGTTGTTGGACGACGGCGGCCAGGGCGTCTGCGAGGCCATGCCCGACGATTCGGTGAGCACGCTGATGGGCCGGATCCTCGCCGGCCGGGCGGGGTACGTGTCCGACCCGGCCCTGGATACCTCCAAGAACCAGATCGTCTACTCCCACTGCATGGCGTTGACCAAGGTCTTTGGCCCCCAGGGCCCCGCCAACAGGTTCCGCATCCGGACGCTGCACAACCGCGATCCGCGCGGCTGCTGTGCCCAGTCGTTCCTGCCCGAGGGGTTCATGACCACCACGTTTCGCACAAACGTGGCGCTGAAGAAGATGGTCATCCACCAGGCCAAGGCCGTGGGGAACCTCGACGCCGACCGCGGCTGCCGGACCCAACTGTTGGGCGAGGTCCGCGGCGACGTGGGCAAGCTGTTCGCCCAGTGGGACCAATTCGGCTGGCACCGCGTGACGGTCTACGGCGACCTGAAGGAGCCGCTGGTGGAGTTCGGCAAGGCCCTGGGCCTGGAGATCGTCGAGGAGGCCTAGCCCGGTGCTACTTGGCCGGCCTGGCGAGGTGCTTGTCGAACCAGTCGGCGAAGGTCTTCATGTCGGCGCCGAGGGTCAGCCAGCCGTGGCCCGCCTTGGGCTTCACGACCAGCTCCGCCGTGACGCCCGCCTTCTTCAGCCGGTCGATGATCAGCTCGGCCTGCTGGATGGGCACCAGCGTGTCGGCGTCGCCGTGGAGGATGAGCGTGGGCGGGTCGTCCTTGGTCGCGTGGTAGACCGGCGAGATCGAGCGGGCGATCTGGAGCACCCGCTTCTCGTCGGTAATCCGCACGAACACCGCCGGCTTCCCCACCAGCTCGCGGAACTCGAAGGGGGCGGGAAAACCCTTGAGGATCCCCGTGCCCAGCGCCACGTTCCCCTCCTTGCCGTAATTGAGGAAATCGGTGGGGGGAAAGAAGCAGGCCACGGCCTGCACGCGGCTGGAGGTCCGCTCGACGGGGTCCGGGGACAGGAGATTGCCCCGGTCGCCGGCCACCCCCTGCATGAGCGAGAGGTGCCCGCCGGCCGAGCCCCCGGTGATCCCGATCCGGTCCGGATCGACGTGGAACTCCTTGGCCTTGTAGCGGATGAAGCGGGTCGCGCGGTTCAGGTCGGCGACCGCGTCGGGGATGGCGTATCGCGGCTGGCTGCCGTGGACCACGGCGAAGACCGTGTAGCCGCGGTCCAGGAACGCGCCGACGAACCCCGGATGGATCGCCTCGTGGGAGGAGAAGTACCCGCCGCTGACGACCCAGATCACCGCCGCCCCGTTGGCCCCCTGCTTCGGCGCGATCACGTCCAGCGTCAGGGCCATGCCGTCCTTGCGCCCGTAGACCACGTCCTCCTGCCGGGTAAACGTGGCGCTGTCGGCTGCGCGGGCTTCCGCAACCACGGCCAGTGCCGCCAGGACGCAGGCCGCCAACAGATAGAACGTCGATCTTCGCTGCATCGCGTTTCTCCTTGGTTCGAGCGTCGCAGTTGTGCCAAATCCGCGAAGCGATCAGTATAGCCCTTGAGCGGGAAGATTGCGAGGACTAGGATACAGGCATCTTTTCGGGGAGAGGAGGAAAGAGCCGTGTCCCGACAATCGGCGCTTGTGTGGCTGATGATCCTGCTGGGCGGCTTTGCGTCGATGCTCTGGTCCCTTCGGGCCAGCCGGCCCGGCGACGCGCGGGTGCCGGCGATCCAGGCGGTCCTCTACGTGGCGGAAGGCACTCCGCCGCAGCCGCCGGACCCGGCCGCCGCCACGCCCGTGCTCGTCTACCTCCTGCCGCCTCGGCCCGAGGTGGCCGGCCTCGCCGCGCAGCTTGACAACGTCAACCCGGCGGGAGCACGGTCGTTTGCCCGCAACCACCAGGAGATGGCGATCCTCCTGCCGAATTTCAATGACGTGATCGGGGCGGACAAGCTGGCCTCGGGCCGGATGCCGGTCGCCGGGGCCAACGAGGTGCTCGCTGGGGCCGCCGCCGAGCACCAGGACCAGCTCGACCTGGAAGGACGGGCCTACCAGGTGGTCGGCACGCTTGGCCGGGACGATCCGCTGCCGGCGAAGGCTTACGTGCTGCCCGATCACCCCGCCCACCGCGCACGCCTCGACGCCGCCGACCCGTCGGTCAAGCAAGGGTATCTCCTGTTCCGCGTCAAGGATGGGAGGCCGGGCGAGAACTCGCAGTTTCCCAAGGAGCACTTCACGGCGGTGGCCGGGTCGGAGCGTCTGGACCGCGGGACGTACTACGCCTACGTGGCCGGCATGGTCCTGCTGGTCGCCGGCGGATCGGCCCTGCTCATCGGAGGATACTGCCAGGCGGCCAAGAGAGTGACCAACCGCTGGCTCGCTTTGCCGCTGGCCGAGCTGGCAAACCGCAAGAGGCTCCTGGTGACGCTCCACCTGGCCTACTTCGGCCTCTGGGCCGCCGGCACCCTGGTGATCTACGAGACTCCGATCGTTCAGGACTTTCTGATGCAGGCAGTGCACAAGGAGATCGAGACCGGCGCCGGACCGCTGCGCGTGGCGGGCGAGGCCTACAAGAGCGGCAGCGTGGCCCGGGCGGCCGGCACCACGCTGGCGATCAACTTCTTCCTCGGCTCGGTGCTGATGATCACCCTGCCGTCGCTGGTCATTCCCGGGGCCGGAATCCTTGTGGCGCTCTTCCGCGCCCTGGCGTGGGGCATCCTGCTGGCCCCGATCGGAATGCTCATGGCCGGGGCCATGCTCCCTCACGCGTGGACGCTCCTGCTGGAGGGAGAAGGATACGTCCTGGCGACCTTCTTTGCCGTGCTCGTGCCGGTCTATCTCTTCCGCCCCGACCCGGGCGCGACCATCGGTTCCCGCTACCGCCGTGCCTTGGCGGTCAACCTCAAGGGGAACCTCCTGGTGCTGGCCGTGCTGGCCGCGGCCGCGCTCTACGAGGCCATCGAGGTGATCTGGCAAATGACCGGGTGAGCGGACGGGGTGACCGGGTGACGGGGTGACGCGGTGACGGACGGAATTGTCTGCCTTGTCACCTTGTCACCTTGTCACCTTGTCACCCCCTCACCCCGTGCGCGAGCGGTGCCCCAGTTCGAGCCGCGGGAATAATCCGGAGGTTTCGAGGATCATAGCAGAGGGCCCCACCGCCGGCGCGGTCTGTGCCGGAGGGCGGCCGGGCCCTTCCGACGCGCCGCGTCCGTGGGAGGGAGTGCGGATCATGAAGACGTTTCTCAAGGTCATCCTGCCGAGTGCCATCCTCATCCTGCTGGGAATCATGTACTGGAGGAGCCTCGCCAAAGACGCCGAACCGGCACGGCTGACGGCGGAGGCCGAGACGCTCCGGCGGACCGTGGTGACACCCCATCTTGAGGCGCCGCTGGAGGCGGGCAAGAACGTCCTTTGGTGCGGGACCTTCCAACTGGCGTGGAACGAACTCTGCGCCCTGGTGGGCGAGGACCTCCATTTCGCCGGGGGCGACCCCCCAATCGTTGGGACGCTCAATCGGAAGCAATTCGCTCGAAGCGACGTCGACGAGGCCAGCTACGTGGCGATCGCCGACTTCGTGAGGAACAACGTTCACGAGAAGATCCGTAGGGCCCTGAAGGCGAAATTCGGCAATGCGGCGTCCCCGCGGCTGATCCCCGCCAGGGAGCTTACGCCCCGGCCGCAAGACATCGTGGCCTACACCTATCTCCAGAAGAACCTCGAGTTTGGCGTGCCCTTCGAGCGCCTGGAGGAGCCGATCGTCTTCGCCGGCACGAGCCTGCCCGCCTTTGGGATGGGCCGGGAGACCAAGCCGGACCATACCAAGATGTATCCGCAGGTGGCGATCCTCTTCTACCAGGGCCCGGACGATTTCGCCGTCGAGCTGAAGACGAAAACCGAAGGAGACAAGCTTCTGCTGGCGAAGGTCAAGCCCGCGGGGACGCTGGGGGGGACGATTGCGGCGGTCCAGGGCCGCTTGTCCAAGGCCGAGGCGCAAGAGGCCACCTACGGCGACGTGCTCGCGGTGCCGAAGTTCAACTTCGACGTCACCCGCCGCTTCGACGAGCTCGTGGGGAAACAGCTCACCGTGAAGAATCCCCAGGTCGCCCCGGACCTGGTGATTCTTAGCGCGGCGCAGAACATCCGCTTTGAGCTGAACGAGAAGGGGGTGAAGCTACGCAGCGAATCGCACATCGCGATCGGCTGTTCCGCTGCGCCCCGGCCGAAGAATCCGCGCCGGATGATTCTCGACAAGCCGTTTCTGGTCCTCCTCCAGCGCGCAGGAGCAAAAGCCCCCTATTTTGCGCTGTGGGTGGACAATCCGGAAATACTCGCCCGCTGAGGCCCGGCCCCGTCGGCGGGTGGCTCTGCTCCAGCCACCCCCGTCACCCCGTCACCCCGTCACCCCGTCACCCCGTCACCCCGTCACCCCGTCACCCGGTCACCCCGTCACCCCGTCACCCCGTCACCCCGTCACCCCGTCACCCCGTCACCCCGT
>Ga0315290_10001698_pt1 | contig 15172 bp, 15 predicted proteins | sample YL17G12_0_MG_FD_203627 | JGI IMG/M metagenome (GOLD analysis project Ga0315290, IMG submission 203627) | Sediment microbial communities from Yellowstone Lake, YNP, Wyoming, USA - YL17G12_0 | ecosystem: Environmental > Aquatic > Freshwater > Lake > Sediment | place: USA: Wyoming | collected... | reverse complement strand
GTGCGCGTCACGGTCAATACGGATGAGGCCGCGGCCGCCGTCCCGAAGATCGCGGAGTGGCTCGCACGCGCAGGGGTAAACGTGCCGCTCGTTGGTGATTTCCATTTCAACGGGCATAAGCTGCTGCGCGAGCATCCCGGCTGCGCCGAGGCCCTCGCGAAATACCGCATCAACCCCGGCAACGTCGGGCGCGGCAGCAAGCGCGACCCGCAGTTCGCGGAGATGGTCGAGATCGCCTGCCGCCACGCCAAGCCGGTACGCATCGGCGTCAACTGGGGCAGCCTCGACCAGGACCTGCTCACGCGCCTCATGGACGAGAACTCGCGGCAGGCGGCACCGCTCGACGCGAACGCCGTGATGCGCGAGGCGCTCGTCGTCTCCGCGCTCGAGAGCGCGCGGCGCGCGGAGGAGATCGGCCTGCCCCACGATCGCATCGTCATTTCCTGCAAGGTGAGCGGCGTGCAGGACCTGATCGGCGTTTACCGGAATATCGCGAACCGCTGCGACTATGCGTTGCACCTCGGCCTGACCGAGGCCGGCATGGGCTCGAAGGGCATCGTCGCCTCGACCGCCGGCATGTCGGTGCTGCTGCAGGAAGGCATCGGCGACACGATCCGGGTGTCGCTCACGCCGGACCCGGGCGGAGACCGCACCCAGGAAGTGATCGTCGCCCAGGAGATCCTGCAGACGATGGGGCTGCGCTCGTTCACGCCGATGGTCGTCGCCTGCCCGGGTTGCGGCCGCACGACGTCCACCTATTTCCAGGAACTCGCGCAGAAGATCCAGTCGCACCTGCGGCATCGCATGCCGGAATGGCGCAGGCGCCACCCCGGCGTCGAGCAGATGACGGTGGCCGTCATGGGTTGCGTGGTGAACGGGCCCGGCGAGAGCAAACACGCCAGCATCGGCATCAGCCTGCCCGGCACCGGGGAGCGGCCGGTCGCGCCGGTGTATGTCGACGGTAAAAAGGGGCCGACCCTCAAGGGCGACCGCATCGCCGAGGATTTCCAGCAACTCGTCGAGGAATACGTCGCGCGTACCTACGCGCAGGGAGGTTCGTCATGACGGCATTGCGTGATCGAAAATGCGCCGCATACGCGCCGGGCACGCCGGCCCTCGACGCGGGGCGGGCGCGGCAGCTGATCGGCGAGCTCGATCGGGGCTGGCGGATCGCCGACGATGGGAAATCGCTGCGCCGCGCATTCGTCTTCGAGGACTTCTACCGCACCATGGCTTTCGTGAATGCGGTGGCCTGGATCGCCCACGCCGAGGACCATCACCCGGACCTCGAGGTCGGTTACAACTACTGTCGCATGGTGTTCGCGACGCACTCGATCGGCGGCCTGTCGGACAACGACTTCATCTGCGCCGCGAAGATCGACGCTCTTTGACTTCCCTCGCCCGCGCTGGCGCGGGAGAGGGCGGCCGCCGGACGGGTGAGGGTCCGCAGCCGCAGTAATGAGATGCCTTCTCGGGGGAACGTCATCAATGACCGAAAACGCGCATTCGTCCGACGCTGAGTCGCAACTGCCGTTTGTCGCGCCCTGCAGGCAACTGCCGGCGCTCGCGCCGCTCGGATGGGTCCGCAAGGGCTGGGCCGATCTGCGCGCCGCACCCAGGCAGAGCCTCGCCTACGGCACGATCGTCGTCCTGCTCAGCTGGCTGCTCGCCTATATCACCGTGCGATTCGGCGGTTACTGGGAACTGCTGGCACTGGTATCCGGCTTCATTTTTGTCGCGCCAGTGCTGGCCGTGGGCACGTACGCCATCAGCGAGCAGCTCGAGCGCGGCGAGCGGCCGTCGCTGCGCCGGTGTCTCTTCGAGGAACGCCGCGCGTTCGGCAACCTGATGGTCTTCGCGCTGATGCTGATGGTGGTCTTCCTGGTCTGGGCGCGGGCCGGCTCTGCGATCCACGTGTTCTTTCCGCTCGACCAGACCAGCCCCGACTGGCGCGGCTACGTGCCGTTCTTCGGCATCGGCAGCGCCGTGGGCTCGATCTTCGCCGTGGTGGTCTTTGCGGCGGGCGCCTTCTCGCTGCCGATGCTGGTCGATCGCCGGGCCGACTCGGTGACCGCCGTCGTCACAAGCATCAACGCCGTCCTGCGCAACAAGCCCGCGATGGCCGTCTGGGCGGCCCTGATCGTGCTTGCCGTCGCGCCCGGCTTCGCCGTGTTGTTTCTCGGCCGCGCTCGCGGTGCAAATCTCGCGCTGGTGATGCTGCTGCTCGGTATCACGCTGCCGCTGATCGGTCACGCGACGTGGCACGGGTATCGCGCAACGATCGATGCGTCGGCCTGGCCGAAGGAAAGTGACTAACCCCTAGCCGAGCAACTCCCGGTCCAGCGCCGGGTCGACTTCGTGCATGAGGTCCACCGGCAGGCGCGAGTAGCGCAGCGCGGCCGCCATGCCGCGTGAATCGTGCTCGTGATCGATCAGCCATTGCGCGTGCTCGCAGAGCAGGACGAGCTGCAGGGACCGAGCGAGAGTCAGGGCGAGGCGCCGCGCGCCCGCCTGCAGAATCTCCGCATCCTGCCCTGATTCGAGCCAGAGCGCGGCGCGCTCCATCGCCCCGACGGCCTGCCTTGCGGCCGCCGTCAGGCGTGGTTGCGAGACGCCGCGCAGGCAAGCCGACGCACGCCCCATCAGCGCAGCGAGTCCCGCGTGCAGGTCGCTGCGCAGCAGCGCGTCGAGCGACAGCACGTTCGTCGTGCCTTCCCAGATCGGCAGCACATGCGTGTCGCGGAGCAATTGCGGCAGGCCCGTGTCCTCGACGTAACCCGCACCGCCGAAGCTCTCGACGACTTCGCTCACCACCGCAACGGCCTGCTTGCCGGTGACGAGCTTGGTGAGCGGCGTCAGCAACCTGAGCAACGCACGCTGCTCGGTATCGATCTCGCCGCGCTCCTGGCGGCCGTGCAGCTCGACCAGCAGGAACGTCATGAGGAAGGCGCCCCAGGTCTCCGCCTCGAGCCCTGCGAGCGTATCCGCGTGCAGCGGCAGGTTGGCGAGCGGCTGGCCGAACGCTTCGCGCTCCGCGGCATAAGCCCGCGCCAGCGCCAGGCCGCGGCGCATGCTGGCAACCGCGCAGACGCTGTTCCACATTCGAGTTACGGCAAGCATCGGCTCGATCGCCCGCGTGCCGTTGGCCGGCTGACCGACCAGCTCCGCATAAGCCCCATCCAGCATCAGCTCGGCCGTCGGCACCTTGCGCGTACCAAGCTTGTCCTTCAGGCGATCGACGCGAATGCCGTTCAGGCGGCCAGCGTGGTCGCGCACCTCCAGGTAGAACATCGCGAGACCCTTGCCACCGGCGGGGTTGCCGTCCGGCCGCGCCAGCGTCAGTGCCAGCGGCGAGGAAACCGCCGAAGTGAACCATTTGCGGCCGTACAGACGCCACCGTCCGTTCTCCAGCGTCGCCCGAGTCTGCGAGCGGCCCACGTCCGAACCGCCGGTCGTCTCGGTCATCCATTGCCCGCTCGTCCAGAACTGGCCGGGATCGCGCGAGGTGAGGTGCGGCAATGCGCGGTCGATCAGTGCACGATTGCCGGAGTCGAGCAGGGTGCGCGCGGCGCCGTCGGTCATCGCCAGCGGGCACGTGTACACGTCGGAAGACGGGTGGAACAGGTACACCTTGGCGAACTGCGCGAGACGTGCAAAGCGCCCATGCGCAGGCTCGTACGCGGTGGCCACGAGGCCGTGCCGGACGGTGAGACGTTCCGCCTCACGCCACAACGGCGACACCTCGACCGCGTCGAGCCGGTTCCCCCAGGCGTCCCACTGCTTGAGCACCGGCTCGTTTTCGCGATCGGCCAGCTGCAGCGCATACAAAGCGCCGCCGGCGATGCCACCGAGCTCGTCGAGTTCGACTGTGACGTCGCGCGCGACCTCATCCGGCATCGTCCGCCGCAGCCACGAGGTGAGCAGCGGGTCATCGCGGTACTGGTTACCTAGCCGAGGCGGCGCCTGGGTGAACAGTGCCTGCTGCCAGTCTTGCTGAGTCATGGTTGCTTCATCCCGCGCGGCGCGTGGCGATGGCCGGCAGGTCGCCTGCGAGGCCGAGGGCACGCTGCACCAGCGCCCGGCGCAGCAGCGGCTGGCCAGCGACGAACGACATGCCGAGCCGGCGGGCCGCCGCGAGGGCCATGCCTTTGCCGGCAAACAGCCGGTTCAATCCGTCGCATGCGCCCATCACGAGGGCATTCTCGCTGCGCCGCCAGCGCTCGTAGCGACGCAGCACGCGCAGTCCTGAGTATTCCTCGCCATCGCTCACGGCCTGGCCCAGCACCTGCACGAGACTCGCGCAGTCGAGAAAACCGAGGTTGACGCCCTGCCCTGCCAGCGGGTGGATGGTGTGCGCGGCGTCGCCGACCAGCGCGAGGCCAGGGCGGACATAGTCGCGCGCCTGCCAGAGGCCGAGCGGGAAACCGGCGCTGCCGCTGTCGAGCACTGCGTCGCCCAGCACCCGATCACTGGCCTCCGTGACGCGCCTTGAAAACTCCGCGGGCTCGACCTGTTGCAGAGCCGCGGCTTCAGCCGGCGTCGTGGTCCACACGAGCGACACGCGCCCATCTGCCAGCGGCAGGAGAGCGATCGGGCCATCCGGCAGGAAACGCTGGTAGGCAGTGTCACGATGCGGCTGCGTGGTGCGCAGGTGCGCGACCACCGCTGTCTGGCCATACACCCAGCCCGCACGGCCGATGCCTGCCTGCTCGCGCGTCAACGACGCGCCGCCGTCGGCACCGATGACCAGCCCGCACGTCAGCTTGCGGCCGTCGGCCAGCATGACCTTCGCGGCATCGGCCTCGAACTCCACCGTCTCGAGCCCCGTCTTGATGTGCGTCGTACCACGCCTGTGCGGTGATTCGTGCAGCGCCCACTGCACCCTCCGGTTCTCGGCGATGTGACCGAGGTCGGGCTCGTCGGTCTCGGCTGCGGAGAAACGCAGGGCATCGCGCGCGTCCGCGCGGCTTGCCGCGTCCCACACGACCATCTCCGCATACGCGCAAGCATGCGGTTCGATCGCGCTCCAGGCGCCGGCCGTCGCCAGGATCCGCTGCGATGCGCGGGACAACGCCGAGACGCGCAGGTCCACCTCGTCGTCCTGCGGCTTGCGTGGCACGGCCGGGTCAACGAGCGCCACGCGCCATCCCGCCAGCGTCTCCTCGCGCGCGAGGAGCGCAGCCAGGCACTGCCCCACCATGCCGCCGCCGACGATGATCACGTCGAAGTCGTAGCGGCTGCGGATCGTGCTCATCGCGTGATCCTGGCGAGGGGTACGCCGCGCGCGAGGCGCGGAACCCGACCGGCGGCACCGACGCTGAGCCGGGCCATGGCGGACTTGGCCGGTGGGAACACGTCGAATGCGAGCAATCCCGCGCTGCGCAGGCCGCGTGCCACGCCCAATGGCATCGCGAACAACCTGACCAGACCGTCGGTGAACGCCAGGATGCGCCGCTGGTCCTCTTCGCGCCACTTTGCATACGCCTCGAGCAGGGCTGCGTCGCCGACGTCTGTCGAACCGGCTGCCAAACCGTCCGCGAGCACCTCGGCCAGACTCACTGCATCGCGCAAGCCGAGATTGAACCCCTGGCCGGCGATCGGATGCAGCCCCTGGGCTGCGTTGCCGACGATCGCCATACGCTCGGCGGCGTGACGCTCGGAACGGGACAAGGCGAGGTCGTAACTGAATCGCTTGCCGACGCGCAGGAAGCGCCCGAGACGCAGACCGAAAGCCGCCTGGAACCCGGCGACGAACTCGGCGTCCGGCAGTGCCAGCAGGCGCGCCGCCTCCTCGGGCTTGCGCGTCCAGACGATGCCGCACCGGCCGTCCTGCAGCGGCAGCACCGCAATCGGCCCGTCGGGCGTGAAGCGTTCATAGGCCACGTGATCGTGGAAGCGCTGCGTCGTCAGCGTCGAGATGATCGCCGTCTGCCGGTACTCGAGATGTCGCGCAGCGACGCCCGCCTGGTCGCGCACGAGGGATCGGGCGCCATCCGCCGCTACTACGAGGCGCGCGCGCAGGCTGCTTGCCTCGCCGTCGCGCTCGATACGGACGACGCGCGCATCGCCATCGAGATCCGCGCTGACCACCCTTGCCGGTGCGATCACCTGTACCGCGGGCACCCGCGAGAGACCGTCCCAGAGAACGGCGCCGATGACGCGGTTCGGCACGACGTAACCGAGCGCCTCGAGGCCCTGCTCGGCTGCATCGATGCGCGCCGTGCCGAATCTGCCCTGCTCCGAGACGTGGATGAGTCGAATGGGTGCGGCCTCGCGCTCGATGCAAGGCCAGACCTGCAAGGCCTTGAAGACCCGCACCGTGCCGTTGGCGAGCGCGGTGGTCCGCTCGTCGAAACTCGGCTGCAGTTCGCCGGAGCCCGGCAACACCGCCTCGATGAGCGCGACCCGCAAGCCGAGCGGAGCCAGCGCCAGGGCGAGCGATGCGCCGACGAGTCCGCCCCCGACGATGGCCAGATCGACGTCGACTGGTTGCGCGGGGCTGCTCATGCTGTTGCCGATGGGGCGGCGCATCACGCGCGCATGACGCGCTCGATTTCCGCCGCAGTGCGCGGCAGGCCGGCGGTCAGCAGATCGCAACCGCCGGGCGTCACCACCACGTCGTCCTCGATGCGCACGCCGATGTTCCACCAGCGCTTCGGCACTCCCTTGGTGCCGGCGGGGATGTAGATGCCCGGTTCGACCGTCAGGCACATGCCGGGTTCGAACACTCGCCACTCGTCACCGATCTTGTAGTCGCCGACATCGTGCACGTCCATGCCCAGCCAGTGACCCGTCCGGTGCATGAAGAATTTCTTGTACGCCTCTGCCTTGATGAGCGTCGGCACCCGGCCCTTCAGCAGGCCCAGCCTCACGAGGCCCTGGGTGACGGCGCGCACCGCCGCGTCGTGCGGCTCGTTCCAGTGCCTGCCCGGGCGGATGCAGGCCAGCGCCGCGTCCTGCGCCTCGAGCACCACGTCGTAGACGGCCCGCTGCGCGGGCGAAAAACGCCCGTTGACGGGAAACGTGCGCGTGATGTCGGAGGCATAGAGCCCGAACTCGCAGCCGGCATCGATCAGCAGCAGGTCGCCGTCGCGCAACTCGGCGCTGTTCTCGTGGTAGTGCAGCGTGCAGGCGTTCGGCCCGCCGCCGACGATCGGGTGGTAGGAGATGTCGGCGCGGTGGCGGTGGAACTCGTGCAGGATCTCCGCCATCACTTCGTACTCGTGGGCCCCGGGGCGGGTGGCCTTCATGGCCCGGATGTGCGCCCGGACGGCGATCTGCGCGGACGCGCGCATGACGCCGATTTCGCCACGGCTCTTGAAGAGGCGCATGTCGTGCAGCAAGTGGTCGAGCGCGACGAACTCCTGCGGCGTGTGCATGCCGAGCTTGGCCTGGCCGCGCAGCGTGTTGACCCAGCCGATGATCCGCTGGTCGAAGTCGTGGTTGACGCCCATCGTGTGATAGACGCGTTCGCACTGCTCCATCAGGCCCGGGAGAATGTCGTCGATGTCGCCGATCGGGAAGGCGTCGTCGGCACTGTGGTCGCGCACCGCTCCGTCCGGGCCAGCCCGCTTGCCGTCCCAGGTCTCGCGAGCCGGGTCGCGATCACGGACGAACAGGATGTATTCAGCCTGCGGCCGGCCGGGGATGAGCACGGCCACCGCCTCCGGCTCGTCAAAGCCCGTGACGTAGTGGAAGTCACTGTCGGGCCGGTAGTAGTAGTGAACGTCGCCATTGCGTTGTCGTTCGGGAGCGGCGGGCAGGATGGCGATGCCGCCCTTGCCCATCATCTTCAGCAACTCACGCCGGCGGCGCGCGTACTCGTCTTTGCGCAGGGTCATGGTCCTGTCGTTATTCAGTGCTGTGAATCGGATGACGGCTGGCTGGCGCGGGCGCCGTCGAGCTGGTCGTAGACGAGTTGCACGCCGACGCGCAGGTACTCGACGAGCTCCGCGTAGGCCTCCTCCTCCGATTCGGCCGTCGACGGGTCGGTCGTGTCAACCCTGGTGAGTTCGGCGAGGTCGGTCAGGAATTCCGTGACGTCGCCGCCGAGGGCCGCCTCCGGCAACGTGCCGGCGGCGCCGAATCCGTAGAGGAAACCCTGGCACCACTCGGTGAGTGCCTCGATGCGCTGCTGGATGGGAAGACCGTCGTCCGGCAGCAACGGCGAGAAATCCAGATCGGTCCCGGCGAGGTCGGCTCCGCTGCGGGCGTACAGTTCGCCAAGGGGACCGGCGATGGTGGCGAGGGCAGCCTCGTCCGCCGGGTCCGCCAGGATTTCCTCCAGCCAATGCGACGGCAGGTAGGCGCGGCGGGCGCAGAGCGCCCCGCACAGGCAGCCATGCGCCTCGGCCGCGTGCACCGACGAGCCCCCGGCCGCGAGCGCCCGCTCGACTTCGTCAAACGCCAATGGGGCTGTCATCTCGCCTATCGTACCACCGCGGAGCCGGCTCAATTGATTCCCTCTGGGGGCGGCTCTATAGTGACTTGCATGAACGAACCAGCCGCCCGCTCCGCCGTCGACGCTGAATTGCGCCGCATCGAGCGTCGCATCGACGAACTCGTTGCGACGGTCGTGCAACTCAAGGAAGAGAACCGCGCCCTGCGCCAGCGCCAGGAGACCCTGATCTCCGAGCGCGCCAACCTGCTGCAGAAGAACGAGCAGGTGCGAGGGCGGGTCGAGGCCATGATCGGGCGGCTGAAATCAATGGAGCAAGGTTGATGACCGAGGACCGGATCAGTCGGGTGAGCGTGCGGTTGCTAGACCGCGAGTACCAGGTGGCGTGTCCGGCCGAGGAGCGCTCCGACCTGCTCGACTCCGCCGAATTCCTCGACGGGAAGATGAAGGAGGTGCGCGATTCGGGCAAGGTCGTCGGCCTCGACCGCATCGCCGTCATCTCCGCGCTCAACATCGCCAACGAGCTGATCAAGTTGCGCCGCAACGGATCGACGCTCGATGGCGACCTCGGAGCAAAACTGAAGTCCCTCCGCGAGCGCGTCGAATCCGCGCTCGCGAAGGGCCAGCAACTGGAACTGTGAGGGAGCGCAAGTCACGCCCCTCGACGATTTGGCGCCGCCTGCGGTGTTCGACGCGGTCCGGGTTACCTCTCGACCGTAATGTAAATACCCTGGGGAGCCTGGTCTGCCGGCAGCATTGTGCAAGTCCGCCTCGAGCGGAAAGCCTTAAGTGTCGCGGCCTTCCCCAAATATTGCTCTATGTCGAGAGCAATGGTCTGTGACGGCACAGGCGGGTGGCGCCTCTCCCTTGCATGCCCCGCCCCCGGGGCACTGAGCAGTCCGTCGCATGGTGCAACCCACCGCTGACATCCGCGCGATGCGACTGCACCTGCGGCGGCTGCGCCGCTCCATCCCCCGCGCCGAGCGGCTGGCGGCCGAGCGCGCGATGCACCGTCACCTCAGGCAGATGCGCGTCTTCCGTCCGGGCGCGCGCGTCGCAATCTATCTCTCGATGCCGGGCGAAGCGAGCCTCGCGGCCGGACTCGGGGCGGCCGTGCGCGCCGGCACGCGGCTCTACGCCCCGCGGATCACCAGCCCGCGCCGGCTCGAGATGATCTTCCTGCCGTATGCACCGGGCGTCCGCACGTCGGCGAACATGCTCGGCATCGCCGAACCGCGGGCCGGCGCATCGCCGCGCCTGCGCGTCGCCGAGTTCGACGCGATCGTCGTACCACTGCTCGGCTTCGACCGGCGCGGCGTGCGGCTCGGCATGGGCGCCGGTTACTACGACCGGGCGTTGCGCCGCCGGCTCGACCCGGCGCGCGCCTGGCGGCGCCCGCGCCTGGTCGGCGTCGCGTACGCCTGCCAGGAACTGCCGTCGATCGATGCCGCGCCCTGGGACGTGCCGCTCGACTACGTCGTCACCGAGACAGAAATCGTGCGCTGCGTCACTCTTCCTCCCCCTCCCTCACGCTGATCGATGAGTGCGACATGAAGTACTGGCTGTTCAAGTCCGAGCCCGAGACATTCAGCGTGGGCGACCTCGCGAAGTCGAAGAACCGCACGACCGCATGGGAGGGAGTACGCAATTACCAGGCACGCAACCTGCTCCGCGACGACGTGAAGAAGGGCGACCTCGGGTTCTTCTACCACTCCAGTTGCGAGCTTCCGGGCATCGTCGGAGTGGTAAAAATCTTGCGCGCGGGCTACGCGGATTCGAGCGCAACGGACCCGAAGAGCGAATATTTCGATCCGAAATCGGATCCGTCCGAACCCCGCTGGTTTTGCGTCGACGTGCAGCTCGACAAGAAAATCGAACCGATCATCGCGCTCGACGAACTGCGCGCGCACGAAAAGCGCGAATTGAAAAACATGCTTGTTTTAAAGCGCGGAAACCGTTTGTCGGTGACGCCGGTGACGAGCGACGAGTGGCGATTCATTCTCTCTTCGCGTCGATGAGCGGCACCGGAGAGCGACCCGCGACCGTCCTCGCGTCCGACCACCCGATAAGAAAATCGTGAACTCGCTCTTGCATTTGTTTTTTAGATTCTGTAAATACTCGCCCCGGGACTAACCCGACATGGAGATTGATCATGGCAGCTAAGGCAAAGAAAGCGACCAAGAAGAAGGCCACCAAGAAAAAGGCGGCTAAGAAGAAGTAAGTCGCTTAGACGAATGGGCGGCGACTCGATCTGAAAAGAACGACCGCCGCCACTTCGAAAAAACGACGACTGTGCCCGCGAAAGCGGGCACAGTTGTTTCCGGGGGCAGGGAAATCGCCATGAGCCAGGATCTCCGCAAGCAACAAGCCGCCGCCGCCGCCCTCCAGTACGTCATCGCGGGCACCGTCATCGGGGTCGGCACCGGTTCGACGGTCAACTTCTTCATCGACGGCCTCGCCGCCAGACCTGACCGCATCGCTGGCGCCGTCTCCAGTTCCGAAGCGAGCACCCGGCGCCTGAAGGCGCACGGCATCCCGGTGCTCGACCTCAATTCCACCGGCGACCTCGACGTCTACGTGGACGGCGCCGACGAATCGACCCGTTCGCTGCACCTGATCAAGGGGGGCGGCGCCGCGCTGACCCGCGAAAAGATCGTCGCTGCCGCCTCGAAGCGCTTCGTCTGCATCGTGGACGACCTGAAGCTGGTCGAGCGGCTCGGCAAGTTCCCCTTACCGGTCGAAGTGATCCCGATGGGGCGCGAATACGTCGCCCGCCAGATCGTCCGCCTCGGCGGGCAGCCGGTGTGGCGCGAGAAGACCGTCACCGACAACGGCAACCACATCCTCGACGTCCGCAACCTCGACATCGCCGACCCGGTCGCGCTCGAAACCGAGCTCAACCAGATCGCCGGGATCGTCACGGTGGGCCTGTTCGCGATCCGCCCGGCCGACGTTCTGCTGGTCGGGACGGCATCCGGGGTTGTAACGTTGGCGCGTGGCCGTTGACCCCGCACTCCTCCGCGAACTGAAGACCCTCCTCGGCGACGGACTGCTCGTCTCCGCCGAGCAAACCGTCGCCTTCGAGTGCGACGCGCTGACCGCCCATCGCCACAAGCCGGGCGCGGTCGCCCTCCCTCGCACGGACGCCGAAGTGTTCGCCGTGCTCGCCGCCTGCCACCGGCACAAGACACCCGTCGTCGCCCGCGGCGCCGGCACCGGGCTGTCTGGTGGCGCGTTGCCTGTCGAGAACGGCGTGCTGCTGGTCCTGTCGCGACTCGATCGCATCCTCGAGATCGACCCCGAGCGCCGGCTCGCCCGCGTGCAGCCCGGCGTCACCAACCTATCCATCTCCGAAGCAGCCGCGCCCTTCGGTCTCCACTACGCCCCGGACCCCTCGTCGCAGGTGGCCTGCACCATCGGCGGCAACATCGCCGAGAATTCCGGCGGCGTGCATTGCCTGAAGTACGGGCTCACGGTGCACAACGTCCTGCAGATAAAGGTCGCAACCATCGACGGCGAACTGCTGATCCTCGGGTCGGAAATGGGCGAGTCGCCGGGACTCGCGTTGCTGCCCTTGCTCACCGGGTCGGAAGGCATGCTGGGAGTCGTCGTCGAGGTAACGGTGATGCTGCGACCGGTGGCGGAGCGGACCGAACTGCTGCTGGCCGCCTTCGACAGCGTGCCGAAATGCGCCGAGGCGGTGAGCACGATCATCGCGTCGGGGATCATCCCGGCCGGCCTCGAGATGATGGATGCGCCGGCCATCAAGGCATCGGAAGCGTTCGCCAACTGCGGTTACCCCCTCGATGCCGCCGCCTTGCTGCTCTGCGAGGTGGACGGACTGACCGGCGACGTGGCGTTCCAGCTGGAACGTGCGCAGGCCCTCCTCAAGGAAGCCGGCGCGACGAGCGTTCGTTTGGCCGCGGATGCTGAGGAGCGTCGCCGCATGTGGTCGGGGCGCAAGTCCGCTTTCCCCGCCGTCGGGCGTCTCGCGCCGGACTACTACTGCATGGACGGGACGATCCCGCGCCGGCACCTCCCCGACGTGCTCGAGCAGATCGACACGATGTCGAAGGCGTACGGACTGCCGGTCGCCAACGTGTTCCACGCCGGGGACGGCAACCTGCACCCCCTCATCATGTTCGACGCCGGGTCGGAGGACGAACTGCAGCGGGCCGAGAAGTTCGGCGCGGCGATCCTGGAATTGTGCGTCGAGGTCGGCGGCACGGTGACGGGAGAGCATGGCGTCGGTGTCGAGAAGCTCGGCCCGATGTGCACGCAGTTCGGCGCGCCCGAGCTCGAGGTGTTCCACGCGGTGAAGGCGGCGTTCGACCCGCACACGCTCCTCAATCCCGGCAAGGCCGTCCCCACCCTCGCCCGCTGCGCCGACTACGGAGCGCTCAAGGTGCACGGCGGCAAGCTGCCGTTCGCGCACCTGCCGAGGTTCTGACTCGTGGCCGACCTCACCCTGGCGCTCGTCGACCAGCTGCGCGCCGCGAGTGCCAACCGCACGCCGCTGCGTATCGTGGGCGGCGACACGAAGCGCTTCTACGGACGGCCGGTGAACGGGACGGTGCTGTCTGTGGCCGGGCACTCGGGCATCGTCAGCTACGACCCGGCGGAACTCGTGATCACCGCGCGAGCTGGCACACTGCTTGCCGAGATTGCAGAGGCGCTGGCGGCCAAGGGCCAGCACCTGCCGTTCGAGCCGCCGGCGTTCGGCAGCGCGGCGACGATCGGCGGCACGGTGGCCGCGGGACTCGCGGGTCCGTCCCGTCATGCGGCGGGCCCGGTGCGCGATTACATCCTCGGCACGCGCGTCCTGAGTGGCGACGGCCGGGTACTGCGCTTCGGCGGCGAGGTGATGAAGAACGTCGCGGGCTACGACGTGGCGCGGCTGATGGCCGGCTCGCTCGGCATCCTCGGCGTCCTGCTCGACGTGTCGATCAAGGTGCTGCCTCGCGCGCCGGCCTCCCGCACGCTGGAACTCGCGATGGACCAGGCCGAGGCCTTGCGCCGGATGCAGCGGCTGGCGCGCACCGGCCGGCCGGTGACCGGGAGCGCGTGGCTCAACGGCCATTGGTACGTGCGCCTCGAAGGGTCGCCGCAGGCGCTCAACGCGGCCGCGGCGCAGATCGGGGGCCAGGTGGTCTATCTCGACGCCGGGTTCTGGCATGGCATGCGCGAGCAGACGACGCCGTTCTTCGCGAACGCTTCGCAGCTGTGGCGGGTGACGGTGCCGGCCCACAGCCCGCCACTCGATGTGGAGTTCGCCAGCTGCGTCGAATGGAACGGGGTGCAGCGCTGGTATGGGAACGTGGGTCATGAGCAACTGAAAGCCGCAGCGGCGGCGGTCGGTGGTCACGTGACGCATTTCCGTGGCGTGTCCGCCACAACGGAAGTGTTCGCGCCCCTGCCCGCGGCGTTGCTGCGGCTGCACAAGTCGCTGAAGGCGGTCTTCGATCCGGCGGGTGTGTTGAACCTGGGCCGGATGTACTCCGAGCTGTAGGGCGCCCGCGTGCACACCGAACCTTCCAAGGATCTCGCCGGCACGCCGATCGGTCGCGAGGCACGGGCGCTCATCAAGAGTTGCGTGCATTGCGGCTTCTGCCTGCCGGCGTGCCCGACGTACCGCGTGCTGGGTAACGAGCTCGACAGTCCGCGCGGGCGCATCTACCTCATCAAGCAGATGGTCGAAGGCGCCCCGGTGACGGAGTCGACGCGCGATCACCTCGATCGCTGTCTCACGTGCCGCTCGTGCGAGACGGCGTGTCCGTCGGGCGTGCAGTACGGGCGGATCATCGACCTCGGGCGCGAGCTGATCGAGACACGCGCGCCCAGACCGACTGTGGAGCGTTCCTGGCGCAGTACGATCGCGATGGTGCTCTCGCACCGGTCCGTGATCACTCCGCTCCTGCGCGTCGCACAAAGCGTCCGAGACGCACTACCGGGCGCACTGCGATCGAAGGTGCCACCCAAGGCTGACGTGGGATCGAAGCCCACGATGCACCACACGCGGCGTGTGGTGATGCTCGAGGGATGCGTGCAGCCGGGACTGGCGCCGCAAATCAACGCGGCGGCGGCGCGCGTGCTCGATCGGTTGGGCATCAGCGCGATCACGGCGAACGGCGAATCGTGCTGCGGTGCGCTTGGGCATCACCTCGGGTTCCCGGAGCGGGCGAAGGCCCAGGCGCGGATCAACGTCGACCTGGGCATCCGGCTGCTCGATGAAGGCGCGGAGGCGATCGTCAGCACCGCGAGCGGCTGCGGGGTGTTCGTGAAGGACTACGGGCACCTGCTGAAGGAAGACCCGGCATATGCGACGAAGGCGGCGCGCGTTTCCGCGGCAACGCGGGATCTATGCGAGGTGATCTCCGTCGCGGACCTGCACAAGGCGGGGGTGAACGCATCCGTGATGCGCGGGCGGGTGGCCTGGCAGGCGCCCTGCACACTTCAGCATGGGCAGCGGTCGTCGACGGCGGGCAGAGTCGAGGCGTTGCTCGAGGCGGCGGGGTATTCGCTGACCCCGGTGACGAGCCCGCACCTGTGCTGCGGGTCGGCGGGGACGTATTCGATCCTGCAGGCGAAGCTGTCGGGGCAGTTACGGGAACGGAAGCTCGAGACGCTGATGGGCGGGCAGCCGGCGGCGATCGCAACCGCGAACATCGGGTGCCTGGAGCACCTTAGGGCCGCGAGTCCGGTACCGGTGAAGCATTGGGTGGCGTTGATTGACGAGGCGATGAGCCGCCGCTGAAACGGAGGTGCCTGCCGGTC
>Ga0315290_10001697_pt1 | contig 15173 bp, 9 predicted proteins | sample YL17G12_0_MG_FD_203627 | JGI IMG/M metagenome (GOLD analysis project Ga0315290, IMG submission 203627) | Sediment microbial communities from Yellowstone Lake, YNP, Wyoming, USA - YL17G12_0 | ecosystem: Environmental > Aquatic > Freshwater > Lake > Sediment | place: USA: Wyoming | collected... | reverse complement strand
CTCTCACGAACAGGTGGACGTGATCGGGCTGAACCGCCAACTCCAGGATGGCCCAGCCCTGTTCCTCACATTTCTTTTCGATCAGCGCCTGGCAGTCTTTGGCAATTGACCCCGTGAGAACAGGCTTGCGCCGTTTTGGAGTCCAGACAAGATGGTACACGATCAAGTGGACTCGATGCTCGTCGCGTTGATAATCGTTCGCCATGTTTACAATATACTCTGGATCAACATGTTTTTCAACCCTCAGCTAAAGCTGTTCGAGAAACCCGCCTTATCCACCGCCGTTGAAACGGCATGGCTTGCGGCGAGTTCCAATCGGTCATCGGATTCCTGCAATATTTAAAAGGTCCGGAAACCAATAATTTCCTGGTCGGTATCATTGGAAAAGGTGTCCCTGATGCAAATTTCATTTGAGCAATTATCGTCGAAAATGCAATGAAACCTCCCAGGATTATCGCCAGGATGCCACCAATAATATTAATTAATCCATTGTAAAAAGATGCAATTCCAATTGATTTATCCACTTGCGGAAGTAGAAAAACAAGAACCAGTGGAATCAATACAGGAAATATTGACCCGATCAATATAAATAACAAATATTTACCCGTTGAGTTCTTACTATTTTGCCATTTGAGGAATATATTCATATCATTCTCCCTGAATAGTCGATTTCACTGCCCAACCATGATCCAACAAAAGTGCTTACATAAAATACTGGTTGGGATGATTTAAATATAGTATAGCAAATTTACCCTGGTAAAACACGGCTATTTTCAATATGCGGGGAGCGGTTCACCTCCCGCATCCCGTGAGAAAACCGGGACTACCGAGGGCAGCCCCCATCGCTGCGCTACGGGGACCTTCGGCGGGACGATGCAGGGGTTCGAGGTTCGTATCCTACAGACGTACAAAATGGGATAACAAAATGCGATGCGCAGATAGAAGCGCATCGCAGATGGCTAAAAAGCTCCTCGCCTCGCCCGAGGCGGCACCAAGCCGCCATCGGGTAGTAGGTGACACGAGTCGCCTGGAGGATTTGATACCCAAAGAACGGGCACTTACCTCGAACCCAGCGGTTGGAGGTTCAAGTTCTATCTGCCCTCATCTGCGTTTTCTGGAAGAGCCAGACGCCGAGGCCGAAGTACAGGGCTGAAAGCAGGACGAGGGCTATCAGTTCGAAGGCCACATCCTGCAAACCCGCGCCGAGGGTGAAGATCTTGTTCAGGGCGACGACGGCATGGGTGGGCGGGAGGAGGTCGGGGAGGGCGAAGCCGTGCCCAAAGAGAGTGAACAGGGTGAGACGCGGCAAGGGGAAGGCCGCGCCGGTGAGGAACATCAGGAAGCCGAGCGGGAAATTGGCAATGATAAAAGCCTGCGAGACGGTCTTTGAGAAACAGGCCACGATCAGACCGATACCGATGATGGACAGACTCGTGACAGCCACCACCAGGAATGCCAGCCAGAGCGGCCCCTGGCTGTGGAAGCCAAAGGCCACTGCCGTTGCAAAGGTCAACAGCACCGCGGCGATCGAGACCAGCCCCAACCAAAGCGAAGTTCCGCCCAGATAGTCAAAGGCGGTGAGGGGGGTCAGGCGCAGACGGCGCAGGGCGCCTGATTCGATGTCGCGCGCCGGGGTCATGGCAGCCTGGAAGATCATCAGCACCACCGCCATCACGAACAGCCCGGGCACATAATTCTCGAACTCGGTGCGCGCCGCAGAAGCGCCCAACGGGATCTCCACCAATTCGACCGGGCGGGGAGCGGAGGTGAAGCCCTGGGTGAAGGCGTCTGCGGCGGTCATGGCCATCACGGCTGCCACGGTGTAATACGGGTTGGTCAGGTCACCGATGAAAGTAAGGTTGGCGCTGGCGCTCACATCGCCGGAGCGGAAAGCGGCCAGTTTCGCCGAGAAATCGGCCGGGATGATGACGAGGGCGGCGGCGGCCCGGTCGCGCAGTTTCTGCTCGGCGAGCGCACGGTCCTCCAGTAATGTCACCTTGAGCAGGGGACTGCCGTTCTGGTAGGAAAGGTCGCGCAAGCCTGCCACCACCTGCTCCCCGGCAGCAAAGACTGTCCCGTCTGTCAGGGTCACGGGGGCATCCTGGTTGATGACCAGGACGCCGTAGGATGTGGTACCGGTGCCGCCGGTCATCAGGTAGTAGACGAAGACGAAGAGAGGCGCGAAAGCCAGGCTCAGGCAGATGACCCACAGGTCGCGCTTCTGCTCACGGACGCTCTTGATGAAAACCTGCCAGAGCCTCATTCGCGCAATCTCCTTCCGGTCAGCGAGAGGAACACATCTTCAAGCGTATTGGCACGCAGACGGAGGTCAGACGTTTTGACGCCGGCCTCACGCAAGGCCTGGAGCAGCTCGGGCAAGCGCTCAATCAAACCGCGGCCGCGCACCATCAGCGTGTGGTCCACGGTGGAGACGCCAGCGAAGAAACGCGCCGCGATCGCCGGAGCAAGCGACGAGGTCGAGGATGAATCGGGCGAAGGTTCTACAGAAAAATCCACCTCGAGCACATCGCCTTCGCCCACCGTGCGCATGAGGCCTTCGAGTGTGTCCACCACCAGCAGGCGCCCGTGATCGATGATCGCGACGCGATCAGCAAGGCGCTCGGCCTCGTCCATGTTGTGGGTGGTCAAGATGACGGTCTTGCGGCGGGCCAGCGAGCGGATGTACTCACGCACCAGCACACGGCCCTGCGGGTCGAGGCCGGCTTCAGGCTCGTCGAGAACCAGGATCTCCGGATCGTGGACAAGCGCCAGCGCCAGGTTCAGGCGGCGCTTCATACCCCCGGAAAGTTTTCCGGCGAGCTCATTGGATCTGGCTGAAAGGCCGAGCGCTTCGAGCAGGGCAGCGCCGCGCTGGCGGGCGGTCCGGGGGGGGACACCGTAGAGGCCGCCGATAAACTCGAGTTGTTCCAGAGCGGTGAGTTTTTCCCACAAGATGGTATCCTGCGGACAGACACCGACGCGAGCGCGCACTTCCGGCGCTCCGCCGTGAACGGTCTGCCCGTGGATGAGGACACGCCCGGCATCCGGTTTGAGCAGACCGCACATCATCGAGATGGAGGTGGTCTTGCCGGCGCCGTTGGGGCCAAGAAAGCCAAAGATCTCGCCCTCATGGATTTCGAGCGAGAGGTCGTCCACGGCGATCAGCGAGCCGTAACGCTTGGTCAGATGTTCGGTCTGGAGGACGGTAGCTGGCACAACACCCTTTCGTGAAACGCAGAATGCTTCGCGAACGCCGCCGCGTAGCGGCAGTCCCATACGTCACCTGCACATTTTGTCAGTTATTTTTCTGAAAACCATTGTCGTTAAGGAAGATTTCAATCCTTTCCTTCCCTTTGCCAATATTATTACGTTTTAATGCAATCTTTCCAATTTCACCAGTTCTTTTTAAATGTGTTCCTCCACAAGGGACCTGTGAAAAACCCTGGACTTTCCAATAGCGTTTCTCTGTCTCTTCATTACTAAAAGCGCTCTCTATCACTTGATCCGACTCAATGATTTTGAGGGTTTCCTGCTCCAGGGCTGGAAAAATACTAGAAATATTCTCATTCCATAAAAAATCTATCCGTGCTTTCTCCTGGGCGATATGAGCCCCGCTCTTTTCTATGCCTTTCAGCATCCGGTAGGTCAGCTCCAGGATCACTTCTGCGGCAAAATGCAAGCGCATCAGCCGATAACGTCTTTCCCAATCAATTACCATCTTTACCCGATCACCAGGTCGCAAACCATGACCGTCTTCAATTGAATAGATTATATCTTTACCTTCCTTGCGAGCGTTCATCACGCGATGCTTATTTATTGTTCCATGGTCGCTTTCCTGTCCGCCAGATTGTGCGTAGAAAATCGTTTGATCCACCAGGATGTCATTTTCATTAACGCCTGTCACCATTGCTTCCAACTCAGTCAGATAAGGATCTTCCCAAAAAACCTTTCTCGTCATATATTATTATCCCTCAGAAGAATACTCCACACAGTAAAACATGATTCGATCAGGACATTTCCAACACATATGCTTCGGGATGATCCATCAATTAAGTATAGCAATCTTTCCAAGATAATACACACTCAATTTTGGTGAGGGTGTGCAGTTCCCTTATGGTTTGAGGATCATATTCTACATACATTCATTCAGACAATTAAAAAGCGATGTGCTGTTGGAAAGTACATCGCAGGGGGTGAAATGCTCCCCGGTGAGGATTCGACACTCGGAACCAGCGGTTATTGGTTCAATTTCTACCCAGGTGGTTATTACAAGGTCATGTTGTCTCCCAAAACCAGCCCCCTTACAGTGACCTTTGGCGGGTACGATGCGTTTCGCTCCGGGGATGCTTCGTCCCGTGTCCCGTTCAAGATCCGGGACTACCTCACGAAAGCCGCCCCGGCACAGCTGAGCGCATCGGCAACAAGCCGCGGTGCGCGCCAGCCCAACCAAACCGACCTGGTCAACCGCCTGGCCGGATCAAGGTGAATCGCAGTTGTCTTGCAGAATGTTGGATAGACCGCTACATGTTCAGATATTTGAGCGCCTCGTAGACCAGCATGGCAGGCCAGACGATGGCTTTGAGGAAACCCAACACACCGATCCAGAATGTAGCAGCGTGGCTGAAGTAGTAAATGCAGGCACCGATGAGGCCCAGCCCGTAGACGGCTTCGGAGGCGCCTCCCTGGTGAATCACTCTTGGTTTCTTATGTTCCTGTTTAATGGGGGCAGGTTCAGCGGTCATTTTTACGCTCCTTTGTGATTGCTATTTATCATGAAGCTATACGCCATTCAATCGACCAGGGTTGCATAAGGGGCCTGATTCCCGCGAGGGGGCATTCTTCTACGCTGGTTGACCTTTGCCCTACCCAACCCTCCCCAAATCCTTTGGATTTGGGGAGGGCATCCCATCGAAGGGCCCGGCAGGAGGCGGATCCACGAACAGGCGAGTAATTATCCCCTGCGCTAACCACTTCGCTACAGGTCTGACGGCTTGATTCACATCCGATTAAGGGTCGAGATCTAAAGGACAGCCGGGACAATCATTGGGAGTTGGGCATCGCACAAGCAAGGAGGGAGTACTTCACTGTTTATCACACCACCCGGTTCGCTTCAGCCATTTGGGCCCTCAACAACAACAAAGACAAAGTGGAGTATACTGATATTGGTTGGCTAAAACGCTTACGGTTGGAAGATTCATTTCTGCCACTGCGCACCAAGACCATTCCAGCGAAGTATTCCACAGTGCTGTTCTGTTCCACTCGCAACCTCGAGATTTCTCCCAAGCCGGTGCCATCATCAATAACCGCCACAACCCGGTAGGTCGAGTACCCCGGTACTTGATCTGACTAAATGGCAGAATGAAAGAATCGAAGGGATGAACCATGTTCGATCCTGTTCTGGTCCCATTGGACGGTTCCCTGCTCGCTGAATGTGTCTTGCCACATGTGGTTGCGATCGCCCGCGCTTTTGATTCAAGTGTGATCCTGCTGCGCGTGCTGGACAAGAACCAGGCAAGTGAAAAGGCCCAATTGTTCGATCTGCTCAATTGGCAGATCAACAAGACTGGAGCCAAGGTGTACCTGGAAAAGATCAGCGCCCGGCTAAAAAAGTCCGGTTTACAGGTCGAAACTGCCGTTCTGGAGGGATTGGTGGCAGAATCGATCACTGAATATGCGCTCAGCCGGGGGATAAAGCTGATCATTCTGAGCAGTCATGGGCACAGTGGTTTGAGTCAATGGGGAATCAGCAGTGTCACCCAAAAAATAATTTTTAGCGCGCCAACTTCCATGCTCATCATCCGGGCGCAGCAGCCGGCAGCCAGCGAGGCGATCGAATGGCAATACACCCGAATTGCAGTCCCGCTGGATGGGTCCCGCCGTGCGGAAAATGTCCTCCCCATGGTCAGGCTCCTGGCTCGTTTCCATCAATCCCGGATCCATATTGTGCATGTCGTGAAAACGCCGGAAATGGCGCGCCAAATGCCTCTGTCCCGCGAAGAGGTGGAACTATCCGACCGGATCGTGGCCCGCAACCGGGAGGAAGCCATCCGCTATCTCGATCAAGTCCGCCTGCATTCGACCCTGGACGGTATCGAAATACAAACCTGCCTGTTGACGAGCAATAATGCGGCCGCGGCTCTGCATGAGCTGGCCGAGAAGGAAAGCATCGACATGGTCGCGCTCAACGCGCACGGCTATTCGGGGAATAATCAATGGCCTTATGGGAGCCTGGTCAATAATTTTATACTTTACAGCAAGGTGCCGTTATTGATCGTGCAAGACCTGCCGGTAAAGGAAGAGCCAGGCAAGGTCGATATGGCTCCGCGGGAACGCAAAGAGCATTAGTCCCATGCAGGACACCCCCATCCATATTTTCGATCGAGCCAATCCAGAAACCGGGGGGCGGCTGGAAGAACTCGCGCACCACCTGGCAGAAATTCACACCGGCGTGCATACGAGCCCCAAATCCTGGATTCTGCTCTCACAGCACCTGCGCATCTGGGAGAAAAATTTACAGGATGCCTATCATCATTTCAGGACCGGATCTTTAAAAGACCCGGCTTTTTCGCGCGCAAGCGAATGGATGCTGGATAATTTTTATATTGTCAAACAGACTTTCCGCCAGATCGAAGAAGGCCTGCCAGCCAGTTTTATCAACCAATTACCAAAACTGGATGCTACGCCGCTACAGGGTCACCCGCGCGTTTTTGCGTTGGCGTGTGGATGGATCGCAGCCAGTCAGGGTCAGATCGACCTGACCCAGGCCGCCATTTTTGTAAAGGATTATCAGCAGGTCACGGCGCTGACGATCGGGGAACTTTGGGCGCTACCGATCATGCTGCGAATAGGAATCCTGGAGCAGCTCGTAGTCGCTGCAGCAGAATTGACCGGGATGGAGGCGCCGCCCCTTGCGGGAACCAGGGCGATATCAAAAAGCCTGGGTGAAATCCCGATGCAGGCTGCATCCCCGGCTCTGCCAAACGAGACCATTGTCAGCAATTGTTTTCTTAACCTGCGCTTGCTCTTCTCCACGGATTGGAAAGATTTCTTTGAACAGACCAGCCGGGTGGAACGGATTTTGCGAGACGACCCAGCCGGGATCTATGCGGGCATGGATTTTGATACCCGTAATAGTTATCGAAGCGTCATCGAGGAACTGGCTCGGCACTCAACCTCAAGCGAAGAGGAAGTGGCACTCGCCACAATTAAATTCGCCCGGGGCAATCCCGTTTCCAGCACAGGGCAAACTGCGAACGATAAAATTCCGGGGCGCAAAGCGCACGTTGGATATTATCTGCGGGATGCGGGGCGTTCGCTACTTGAAAAAAGCATCCACTATCAGCCTGGTTTGAACGTCCGTATCCGCCGATTGCTGCTGGCTTCCCCCACCCCCACATATCTGGGGAGTATCGCCATCCTGACATCGCTCTTCCTCCTGGGACTGCTCATCTACGCAACGCTTTCGGGAGCCACGCTTGCCCAACAGCTGGTCGTCGGTGTGCTTGGGTCTGGATTGGCTCTTGAGGCTGCCATTTCTCTTGTGCACTGGAATGTGACCCACCGGATCAAGCCAGAAAGCCTGCCTCGAATGGATTTTTCAGAAGGCATCCCGCCGGGCAATCGCACCATGGTGGTAGTCCCCACTCTTATGGAGAGCGCTGGCGAATTTAATCATCTCTTGCAGGAGCTGGAACTCTATTATCTATCCAATCCCGATCCGCAACTGACCTATGCCCTGCTGACCGATTTCGGAGATGCTCCAGCACAGAATCTGCCGGAGGATGAGCAACTTCTCGCGCTGGCAAGGACGGGCATTGAAAATCTCAATCAAAAATATGCGAAAACAGCGCCCTTCTATTTATTCCACCGTCAGCGCCAGTGGAACCCATCTGAAGGAGTCTGGATGGGCTGGGAACGCAAGCGCGGCAAATTGGCAGATTTCAACCGCCTGCTGCTCAATTTGGGTGAAACCGCCTATACAACCCAGGTTGGGGATGTGACCATTCTGCGAGGTAGTCCCGGTTCTGGCACGGGGCGAGGTAGTCCCGGTTCTGGCGAGGTAGTCCCGGATCTCGAACGAGACACGGGGCGAGGTAGTCCCGGTACCACGACGGGAACCGGTATCAAATATGTCATCACGCTGGATGCAGACACCTCCCTGCCGCAGGGCAGCGCCAACCGGCTGGTTGCCACCCTGGCACATCCTCTCAACCATGCCGAATTTGCTCCCGATGGACGTTCGGTCACCGCCGGTTATACTGTGCTGCAACCGCGGGTGGCGATCAAGCCCACCAGCGCGAACCGTTCGGTCTTTGCGCAAATCTTTTCCGGGAACGCCGGGTTTGACCTGTATTCCTTTGCCGTCTCGGATGTGTATCAGGATCTATTTGGCGAAGGCAGTTATGTTGGCAAAGGGATCTATGATGTCGAGGCTTTTGAGCGCAGCCTGGCGGGTCAGGTACGTCAGAATACCCTGCTCAGCCATGATCTGTTCGAAGGGATTTATGGACGCGCGGCTCTGGTCACCGACATCGTCCTGTACGAGGAGTATCCGTCGCGCTATCTGGTGTATGCCCGCCGCTTGAGACGCTGGATCCGTGGCGATTGGCAGTTGCTGCCCTGGTTGTTCCCAATTGTCCGCACCCAAAAAGGGGTGGCCCGCAACCGGTTATCGATCATTGATCTCTGGAAGGTTTTTGACAATTTGCGGCGCAGCCTCCTGCCGCCCACCTTGCTGGCGCTGCTCATGGCAGGCTGGCTATTCCTGCCGGGCTCGTCGCTGGTCTGGACTTTGCTGGTGACCCTCCCTTCCGCCCTGCCCATGGCAGTGCAGACTGTCCGGCATGTGCGACCCAATCTCGGGCGGCTGACACTTAAACAACTGATTGAACCAGCCCGTCTTCCGCTCACCCGCTGGCTTCTTTCCATTCTTTTTCTCCCTTATGAAGCGTTTCTCATGCTGAGCGCGATCGGAATAACGATCACACGCCTGTTCATCGTGCGCACGCACATGCTGCAGTGGACAACTGCAGCATACATTGCACGCTCGTTTCGAAATATCAGATATCGAACCTGGTTGGAGATGGCAGCGTCCCTTACTTTTGCCGTAATCCTGGGGATCTCCATTTGGATGATCAACCCATCTGCTCTACTGGCAGCGGTTCCCCTGCTGATCAGCTGGCTCATTTCTCCGCAGATCGCTTATTGGATCAGCCAGCCGATAACCCACATTACCACGCCACTTTCAGAAACCCAGCGCAAGCAGGTCCTGCGGCTGGCGAGGCGCACCTGGGCATTTTTCGAGCAGTTCGCCGGCCCCAATGATCACTGGCTGCCACCCGACCATTTTCAAGAGTCACCGCTCGGCAGTGTGGCGCATTACACAACGCCGACCAACATTGGTATGTTCCTACTATCCACGCTAGCGGCATATGATCTGGGTTATATAAGCTTACGCGAACTTGCCGTCCGTTTCCGCTCAACCTTTGAGAGCCTGAACCAGTTGGAACACTACCGGGGACATCTGCTTAACTGGTACGACTCGCAGACGCTGGCAGCGCTCCAACCACGCTACATCTCCGTGGTGGATAGCGGCAACCTGGCCGCCTGCATGATCGCACTCAAGCAGGGTTGTCTTGCCCTGAAGGATGCACCGCTGCTGGCTGACAAGCAGTGGCAGGGTTTGCTCGTAATTCTGGATATTCTGTCAGAAACACTGCAAACCCTGGAAAGAAACAATCCACACGCTTCGATCGAATCTTTTGAAGTCGAATTGACCAGCATTTACGAACGTGTCAGCGCGATCCAGAACCAGCCGGCAGCCTGGACAGCAACTCTCGCCTGGCTCTCGGGTGAAGGCTGGGAAAAAGTGTCGCACCGCTTGATGGAGCTGCTTGAGAGTCATCCCAATCTCAATCCCGAATTCCTTGCCGCACTCCAACTTTACCTTAATTTGATGCGCCATCAACTGCAGGTCATGCAGAGCGATCTGGATCTGTTTGCTTCCTGGCTCAGCCTTCTGGATGCAGCCCCTGCTCCTTTTATGGAAACACCCGCCTGGCAGGAATTTCGCAACAGCCTGCCTGCTGAACTGCCCACGCTGGGACAGGCAAAAGCGGTGTATGGGAACATCCAAACGGCATTGAACCATTTCAAGGCGCAGTTGCGGGATGAAACTGCTTTGGCGTGGTGTCAAAAACTGGGTGACGATTTATCGACGGCGCAAATGACGGTCACACCCCTGCTGATCGGATTTCGAGTCCTGGCAACGCAGGCCGATGCCGAAGTGACCGGCATGGATTTTCGTTTTTTGTTCGATGAGCGCCGCCAGGTGTTCCACATCGGCTATAACGCCAGCACCGAACAACTCGACCCGAGTTACTACGATCTGCTGGCCTCCGAAGCCCGGATAGCCAGCCTGATCGCGATCGCCAAAGGCGACGTGCCGCAAAGCCACTGGCAGCACCTGGGGCGGCGGGTAACGCTGGTGAATGGAAAGCAGGTTCTGCTCTCCTGGAGTGGAACCATGTTCGAATTTCTCATGCCGACCCTGTTTGCCAAAAACTACAGCGGGACATTTCTCTCGGATAGTTGCTATGCAGCCCTCGACGCACAGAAGAGTTACGTGAAGAAACAACAAGTGCCCTGGGGTATCTCGGAGTGTGGCTACTACGCCTTCGATGTAAACATGAATTACCAGTACCGCGCTTTTGGCGTGCCCGATCTGGGTTACAGGCGTGACCTGCCCGACGATCTGGTAATCGCTCCCTATGCGTCCCTTCTCGGGCTCTCGCTGCAACCACAGGCAGTGCTGGAGAACATGACCCAACTGGAGCAGCTGAACATGCTCGGGCGTTATGGCTTTTACGAGGCGCTCGATTACACCAAAACGCGGCTTCCTGCCAATCAAACCCATGCCGTGGTGCAATCCTACATGGCGCATCACCAGGGCATGATCCTACTGGCGGCGTGTAACTATCTTTCGGATCATGTGATGGTGGGGCGTTTCCACGCCGACGAGCGCATCCAGAGCGTGGAACTGCTTCTTCAGGAAAAGATTCCGCAAAATCCGCCCATCGAATATCCCCACCCTGATGAACCTGCGGATTTGCCCGAGAGAACGCGCTCAGTCATCAGTGCGCCGTGGCATGTGCCGGTCGACAGTCCCATTCCTCAAGTACATGTCCTGTCGCAGGGCGATACCAGCCTAATAATCTCCAATACCGGAGGCGGATACAGCCAATGGCGCGAATTTGCACTGACGCGCTGGCAGGCCGATGCCACCCTTGACCAGTGGGGCACATGGATTTACATCCAAGACTGCGAGAGCGGTGCGCTCTGGTCGGCCACCTGCCAGCCCATTGGTTGTCCGGTGGAGCACCAGAAAGTGTGGTTTTATCCGCACAAGGTGGAGTTCCAGCGTTCCGACAACGGCATATCCCTGCATACCGGGATCACCGTAAGTACGGATGGCGTCGAAATCCGGCGGGTAAACATCCTGAACGACAGCGACCGCCCCCGACGGCTTAAATTAACCAGCTACGGCGAAGTTGTACTGGCAGTGCAGGCTGCCGATCGGCGGCATCCGGCATTCAACAAACTGTTTATCGAGAGTGAATATCTTCCCCAAGTGAATGCACTCCTGTTCCAACGCCGCCTGCGCTCCAGGGAAGAAAAGCCGGTCGTGTTGATCCATGCGATTCTCATAGAAACCGGACGCAAAGTGACCGGTGACCATGAGAGCGACCGTGATCAATTTTTAGGCAGATTGCAGACGCCGCGTACCCCGTTGACGCTGCAAGATGCCAATCACCACCTTTCAGGCACCACCCGCGGGTCGCTTGATCCAATCTTCTCTCTGGCACAGGAAATTGACCTGAAGCCGCATGCGAAAACCAGGGTCACCTTCCTGACCCTGGCAGCCCCCACCCGTGTCGAAGCGTTGGAGAAACTATCCCATTACCAGACCGGGCTTGCCGTCTACCATGCTTTTTACGAAGCGAATGCCCGCGGGGAGGAGGAGATGCTCGAACTGGATCTGAATTCCAACGCCGTGGAAAACATCCAGCGCCTTTTATCTGCCCTGCTATACCCGGTGGGGATATTGCGAGCTGCACCACATATCCTTGCGCAGAACGAGAAGGGTCAGTCCGGTTTGTGGGTGTTTGGTATCTCTGGTGATCATCCCATATTGTTGGTACACATCCGAAATGGTGAATCGCCCTTGCTGTCCGAAGCCCTCCAGGCTTATAAATACTGGCGCAACCGCCACATCACGGTCAACCTGGTCATTCTTAATGAGCAGGATACCGGTTATGGACTCGATCTGCAAAACAGCATTCAGCGCCAGGTCGTGCGCATGGGCGCAGAGGACTGCCTGAACCAGCGCGACGGTATTTTTATGCTGCGCGCAGACCAGCTTCAGCAAGCCGATAAGTTACTGTTAGAAACGGTGGCCGGGGTGATACTGGACGAAAGCAGCGGGACACTGGCTGAACATGCCCAGCGATTAACCGCCCAACCGACCCGCCTGCCGGGGTTCACCCCATCTCTCTCCCCGAGGCGTGACCCCGAACCAACGCCGCCACTACAACTCCCGGGCGATCTGGTGATGGACAACGGTCTCGGCGGCTTCAGTCGCGATGGTCGGGAATACATCATCCATCTCCAGCCGGGCAAGCACACCCCGCGCCCGTGGGTCAACATCATCGCCAACCCAAAGTTCGGGTTTTTGGTCTCCGAAGCGGGTTCCGGCTTCACCTGGGCAGAGAACAGCAGCGAGAACCGTCTGACCCCCTGGCGCAACGACCCGGTCACCGACATGCCGGGCGAAGCACTCTACCTGCGAGATGAGGAAACCGGGCTGGTCTGGAGCCCCACCCCCTTGCCTGCCGGGGCAGAAACGGCGCACCTGATCCGTCATGGGGCAGGCTATTCGGTCTTTGAGAGCCAGAGTCATGGCCTGAACCATAACCTGCGACTGTTCGCAGCGCCCGATGCGCCGGTTAAAATTGCGCTCCTGCGGCTTAAAAATCTCTGGGAACATCCGCGCCGCATCACTGTCACCTACTATGCCGAATGGGTGCTTGGCACAACGCGGGAACCGCACCAGGCTCACATCATCCCGGAGTTCGATCCTGAAAGAAATGCCTTGCTTGCGAGCAACCATTTCAACTTTGAGTTCGGTGATCGCGTGGCGTTTCTGGCTGCAAACAAAAAACCGCATGGTGTGACGGCAGACCGGACGGAGTTCCTCGGGCGCCTGGGCAGCCTGCAAGCCCCTGCCGCCCTCGAGCGTATCGGATTGGCAAGCACGGTGAACGCCGGGCTGGACCCGTGCGCCGCCATCCAGCTGCACGTCGACCTGGCTCCCGGCGCTGAAGAGGAAATCTATTTCCTGATCGGCGAAGGAGCAAACCGGGCTGAAAGCCTGGCGCTGATCGGACAGGTTCAGGCACAGGGACGGGTTGAATCAATCTGGCAGGCTGTCCAGAAACAGTGGGATGACATTCTGACCACCATAACGGTGGATACACCTGATCCGGGTATGGACTTGATGCTCAACCGCTGGCTGCTTTATCAGACGATCAGCTGCCGCCTGTGGGGTCGCTCAGGTGTGTACCAGTCCGGTGGAGCCTTCGGGTTCCGGGACCAACTCCAGGATGTGTTGGCTTTGCTGCACACTCGCCCTGGCCTGGCGCGTGAACAGATCCTGAACGCCGCCCAACGCCAGTTTGAGGCGGGCGATGTGCTGCACTGGTGGCATCCGCCTTCCGGGCGAGGGGTGCGAACCCGCTTTTCAGATGATATGGTGTGGCTGCCATACGTCACTGCGGAGTACGTTGCTGCCAGCGGAGATGTCTCCATCCTGGACGAGAAAATCCCCTTCCTGGCTGCAGAGCCGCTCAAGCCGGAGGAAGCTGAGCGCTACGGTCAATACAATCCCGCCGCAGAAGTGTTTACTCTTTATGAACATTGCCGGCGGGCTATCGAAAAAGGAGCCACATCCGGTGCGCACGGGTTGCCGCTGATGGGGGCGGGAGATTGGAACGATGGGATGAACGGGGTGGGAGTGGGCGGACGAGGCGAGAGCATCTGGCTGGGCTGGTTCCTGCACGCCACCTTGACGCGTTTCGGCTTGCTTTGCAAGCTGATGAAGGATGATCCGGAACCCTACCACCAGCAGGCAGCCCGCCTGGCCAGTGCGTTGGAAAAGCACGCCTGGGACGGCAGTTGGTATTTGCGTGCCTTTTACGATGATGGCAGCCGCCTGGGTTCGAGCGAGAACAATGAATGCCGGATCGATTCGATCGCGCAATCCTGGGCAGTCCTGTCGCAGGCAGCTGATCCGCTGCGGGCAGCTCAAGCGATGGAATCTGTCAATCGCCTCCTCGTAAGGGAGCCGGATCAAATGATCCTGCTGCTTACACCACCCTTTGATAAAACATCTCACAACCCTGGCTACATCCAGGGCTATCCTCCGGGTGTGCGCGAAAATGGCGGGCAGTACACCCATGCGGCCATCTGGACAGCCTGGGCGTTTGCCATGCTCGGTCAGGGGGAGCGTGTCGGAGACCTGTTCCGCCTGCTGAATCCCGTCTATCACGCTGATTCACCCGAAAAAATGCAGCGCTATGGGGTCGAGCCTTATGGGATTGCCGCCGATCTCTATAGCCAGCCCCCCAAAACCGGAACCGGTGGCTGGACATGGTACACCGGCTCCGCTGGTTGGATGTATCGCCTGGGTATCGAAGCGATCCTGGGCATCACCCGCCTGGGGAATACACTGAAGATCGACCCCTGCATTCCCGGGAATTGGCCCGGGTTCAAGCTCACCTACCGGTTCGGAAAGACAGCTTACGTTATTCGCGTCGCGAACCCGGAGGGTGTCAATCGTGGCGTCCGGCAGATCGTGCTCAACGGTGTTCCCACGCCGGACAACCAGATCCCATTGACCGATGATGGCCAGCCAAATGAAGTCAGCGTGTTGATGGGGTCCGTCCTACCCCCTGTGGAAAAAAGCCAGCAAAACCCGGGTCGAAAGATCTCTCCTCCAGTGGTATAAATTGAATTTGATATCAGCGAAATCAATGCACCAGGAATCCAGACACCAGACAAGGTTTTATGGAGTGAAAACATGAAAAGCGAAGGACAAAAAACACAACACGACGAGC
>Ga0315290_10001693_pt1 | contig 15187 bp, 19 predicted proteins | sample YL17G12_0_MG_FD_203627 | JGI IMG/M metagenome (GOLD analysis project Ga0315290, IMG submission 203627) | Sediment microbial communities from Yellowstone Lake, YNP, Wyoming, USA - YL17G12_0 | ecosystem: Environmental > Aquatic > Freshwater > Lake > Sediment | place: USA: Wyoming | collected... | reverse complement strand
ATAAAGAAAGTCATATTCTTCTGCCTTGTCAATCTCATCAAAGATAAAGACAGCTGATTTCTTGTTAATAATGCTAGCCACAACCTTGTAAAGGTCAACTGTCTTCTTGTTCTGGATTAACCTGTAGCCTAAGTGCTCGCAAATCTCAACCATTACCTTGTAAGAAGTATTGTTCTGCCAGCAATTAATATAGATAGGATAAATATCATCTGTCTGATCTTCAAGCTCCCTGACAACGTGCCTTGCAGCAGCTGTCTTTCCAATTCCAGGAGGCCCGTACATCACAACATTCCTGCCATTCCTGTTCTGGAACAAGGGCTTGATGCATTCTGCAATGAATCGCTGCTCTTTCTCCCTGAAAGGCAAGACTTTTGGCAAGTACTCAAAGTCTAAAGCTTCCTCGTTCTTAATAAGGCTCTCACCATCCCTTAGCATGTTATCAAACAAACCCATGGGATAAGGAGACGTCGAGGCAGTTTATATATTTTTTGCTGGAAAAACCGGGAACGCTCCGGATTTGCCAGCTCAAAAATCACAGATTTTTGTTGCAAGAGAAAGCAGAAAAAGAAAGTAAAAAACAGAAATGATTCAAAACCATAGATCAGTTTAAAAGAATCAGCACAAAACTAGTATTCTCATCTGCCTTAAGAGCATGCCTGGCATTTGGCTTCATGTGAATCACAACTCCTGGCAGCATTTGAATATTCTCTTTGCCAAGCTTGAAAACCCCTTTGCCTTCAATAACGTGCACAATCGCTTCCCGAGTTGAAGTATGCTCTGACATCTTAGTGCCTTTTGCCATGCAGAACAAGCCTGCCTCCAGCTTGCTGCTCTTAAGCAAATGCTTGCTAAGGATGCCTCCTTCTGAATAAGCAATAAGCTTTTTTATATCCTGCCAACTCTTCATTTTATCACCTGGCTTGCTGGTTCATAATAAACTATTTAAACTTTCCCGTATACATTACTTATGTTATGAAATATTCTGAGCTTGCAGAGATATATGAGTCCCTGGAAAAGACTAGCAAAAGGCTTGAGAAGACTTATATACTCTCAAAGCTGCTGAAGAAAACCCGTGAGGATGATATTGACAAGATAGTCCTGCTAATACAAGGCAGGCTTTTTCCATTGTGGGATGAGACTAAGATCGGTGTTAGCGACAGATTGATTATCAAGGCGATAAGCCTGGCCACTGGCACTTCAGCTGAAAAAGTAGAGGATGAGTGGAAAAAGATTGGAGACCTGGGCTTGGTTGCTGAGAAGCTGGTGCAGAAGAAAAGCCAGGCTACCTTGTTCTCAAAAGAGCTTACTGCACAAAAGGTTTTTGATAACTTAAGAAGGCTGCCAGAAATGGAAGGCTCTGGCAGTGTTGACCAGAAGATACAGATAATTGCAGAGCTGTTGTCAAGCGCAAAGCCACTAGAGGCACGCTATGTGATAAGGACTGCTCTTGAAGACCTGAGAGTTGGTGTTGGCAGCAGCAGCATGCGTGACGCACTAGTCTGGGCTTTCTTTGACAATAAAGTAAAGATTAATTATGATGACGAGGAGAAAAAGATTAATCCTGACAACAGGGAAGAATACAATAAGCTGGTTGAGGCTGTTCAGCACGCCTTTGACTTAAAAGCTGATTATGGCGAAGTAGCTAAGCTGATGATAACAAAAGGAGAAAAAGCTTTTGGAGAGCTTGTTCTTGAGCCAGGAACGCCTATTAATGTGATGCTCTACCCTAAAGCCAAAGACTTGAGCGAAGCTTTTGAGATTGTGGGCAAGCCTTGCGCAATAGAATATAAATATGATGGGTTTCGTTGCATCACAGGTTCTACAGCTTTATTTGTAAAAGATAAGGGTTTCATCTCAGTAAAAGATGTTAGAAAAGGAGATTTTATGCTTACTCATAAAGGGAACTTCAGAAAAGTGGTTGCGACTGCGAAGAGAAAAATAGATAAAGGTGAAAGGTTGTTTGAAATCACTACCTTTTATGGTAATAAGTTTAGAATTACTGAAAAACACCCCATTCTTGTATTTAGAGATAAGCCTTGCTGGGCAAATGTTGAGACCATTCATAAGAATGACAAACTTGTATTCCCAATCCCCACTATTAGTGGATTAGCCCCTTTTGAAAAAGAGCTTGTATTGACAGATAACGCAGGATACTCCAAGTCTATTGAAATAAATGATTTTTTCTTTAGATTTTTAGGATACTGGATTGGAGATGGCTTCACAAACAATTATCATAATACTGAACGAATAGGATTGATATTTAATGAGAAAAAGGGCAAGGAATTATGTAATTTTTATGAGGCTAACATAAGAAAATTTTTCTCTATAAAAATTATCAGCAGAAACATTCACAACGGAGCTATTTATCTTTACTGGAGGGACAAGCCTTTTAGAGAGTGGTTGTCTGAGTTTTTTAGAAGGGAATGGAAAGGTAAAGCACTTCCTTCATGGTTTGCAGGGGTTACAAAGAAACAGTTCAAGCCTTTCTTAAAAGGTTGGATTGAATCAGATGGTTACGTTGATGATAAAGGGCGAACTTCTATTACCACTAAAGAAAGGGATTTGGCTATGTTTGCATCCCTGCTAGGCCTGAAACATAAAATAATGATAGGAATAAAGAAATTTAGGATTAAGGGCGTTACTTACTACAAACTTATAATCCCAACATCCCAAAGGGGGTTCCTATTTAAAAAAGGCTTTGTGCTAATTGATTTGTACTCTTTCAAGGAACTGGCTAACAGAGACCCACGGACCATTTTATATAATCTTCAGGTTGAAGGAGATGAAAGTTACTGCACGTCTTTTGTAAGCCTGCACAACTGCCAAATTCATAAAAAAGGAGGTGAGGTCAAGATTTTCACAAGAAGATTGGATGAAGTGACCAAGCAGTTCCCAGAAGTTGTTGAGTATGTTAAGAAGTTTGTTGATGGCAAAGAGTTCATTCTTGACTCTGAGGCTGTTGGCTATGAGCCAAAGAGCGGCAAGTACCTGCCGTTCCAGTCAATTTCCCAGCGCATAAAGAGGAAGCATGATATTGAGAAGATGGCTAAGGAGTTTCCTGTTGAGGTCAATGTTTTTGACATTATCCTGTTTGAAGGCAAGAGCCTTCTCAAAGAGCCTTTTATTAATAGGCGCAAGATTCTTGAGAAAATAGTTAGTCCTCATGTTAAGAAGCTTGTTCTTGCTAAACAGATAATAACTGACAACATTAAGGAGGCTGAAGCTTTTTACAAGGAGGCTTTGAAGGTTGGTGAAGAAGGAGTTATGGCTAAGAGCTTGCAAGGAGCTTACCAGCCTGGCAGAAGAGTAGGTTATGGTGTCAAGGTTAAGCCTGTGATGGAATCATTGGATCTGGTCATTGTTGGTGGTGAATGGGGCACTGGCAAAAGAAGCGGCTGGCTGACTTCATTTGTGCTTGCCTGCAGGAAAGCTGAGAAGTTCCTTGAGATTGGCAAGGTAGGCACTGGCATTAAAGAGCTTGAAGAGCAAGGAGTTTCTTTTGAAGAGCTCACCAACAAACTCAAGCCTCTCATCATCTTAGAAGAAGGCAAGATTGTGAGGATTAAGCCAGAGATAATCATAGAAGTCAACTATGAGGAAATCCAGAAGAGCCCTAGCTATAATAGTGGCTATGCTCTCAGGTTCCCCAGGTTCATGAGGCTCAGGGAGGACAAGGCTCTGAGTGATGTTTCTGACTTTGAACTTGTCGAGGATTTGTACAAAGGGCAATAGTGACTACTTTATGGTAGTTAAAAAATCGAAACATTTATAAAGTTCAAAGTCTAAGAGTATTGTATGACCTACAAACTCTTCATCTCGGACATGAAGGAGGGATTTGAACCGCAAAAATCATTGATTGATAGACCCGAGTTTTTTGACGCCGGTCATGTAAAAGGCTGTTATTTCTATCTGAGCAGACACGGCAAACTTGGAGGTGACACTTTTACAGTAAAGGCAGATCAGGGCATTGCCATTTCTCTTTTAGGAGATGTGAGCGGCCACGGGTCTCAAGATAGGTACAAGCTTCAATCATATACTTCTGGACTTGAAAAGGTTACAGACCAGATATTGTCTGCTCGTTTTGATGAAAAAAGCATTATAAGAGGAATTTTGTCAATTGATAAACGAATACCTACTGATTCACTCATGGCATTTTCTCTTGTAAGAATATTAAAAGATGGTAGTTTTTATTATCTGAATGGAGGAGAAAACACCATCATGAGCTACAAAAAGGGAAGATCAGAAGATTTGTCAGAGAGGTTCTGGGGTAAAGTGCCTAAAATAGGAGCTTTTAGCCTTTTGGGAAATGAGGAAAAAGTTTTGCAAGAAGTAAGTTTTTTCAAAGATAAATTAACTGAAGGGGATAGAATCCTGATTTTTACTGATGGAGTGGCAGAGTATTCAGAAACTAGACAAAGAGGAAAAGAAGAGTTAAAACAGGAAAGATTGTGCGAAATCCAAGAGCAATTATGCACAGGAAAGCCTTTGGATATAATAATTCAGGAAATTAACAAATCTGCGCAAACTCAATTGAGGAAACTTCATGAAGACCTAGCAGATGATTATACAATTATAGGACTGGGCATGGTATAAAAATGGAAAGAAATATATATGCGGAAAGAGTACCTATTGAAGAAATGTCAACCGACGTAGTTAGAAATATGAAAGGAAAAGGCCCGGAAAAGAGAATTGTTATTAATGATAAATATATTTCCACATTGCATAAGGATTGGGCCAAAAAGCTTAAGGAGGATCTGACTGATGCATTTGGTGGCGGAGAGGTTGTGCTTGACATGTCGGATAAGCCCAAATTCAGTAGGGATGGTCCTAACTATCAGGACCTAAGGTCCCATATTGCCTACTTGAGCATTTTAGGAAACTATTCTATTCTAACTTCTGACCCGATAGATGCTAGGATGATCAAGGCTGCTGGAGGCAAGTTAAGCTCAAAATCAGCTAAGCCTTATTCCCTAAATCAGCAAGGTTGTTATTCTTGATTAAAACTCCCGGAATTCTGTTTCTTAAAGTATCTTTAAATTTCGCTTCAGTTTCCCTCATAACTTCTTCATAACATTTCATTTTTGGAACAACGTTCCATTTTTGGAAACATTTAAATATTAGTTCATCCTGGTATGAGTTTTGTGCCTTCGAAAAATATTGTTGAGGAGTTTTTTGACAAGAAAACCTTAGCTATTCTAAAGCTCTTCTTGTTTGATAACACAGACAGGTTCTATCTGCGTGAGATCTCAAAGAAAGCAAAGGTGCCTGTGGCAACTACCTTTAGGATTGTTAAGCAACTAAAGACTCTTGGGATTATTGATGAGCATATTATCAAGAAGACTAAGCTTTACGCCCTGAGCAAGAACAAGAACACCCAAGTCCTTGCAAGCCTGCTGGAAGAAAAGAAGACTGTCATGGATGAGTTTGTTGAGACTGTCTCAAAGCTGGCTGGCGTTGAGATGATTGTGCTTCATGGAGAAGCGACTAACGAGAAGGCTAATATCTTATTAATAGGCATTGGCGTTGACCATAAGGTTGCAAAGGACAAAGTTGGTGAGCTAAAGGAAAAATACAACTTCAATATTATTGAGCTGGTGCTTGAGCCTGGCCAGTTTAACCAGATGTCCAGCATGGGATTATTTCCTGGCAAGAAAGTGATTCTGTGGGAAAGTTCGCCGATAAAACCCTAAAAAAGGCTTAATTCTTTGTGAAACATATATTTTAGAAAACCACAATATTTAAATATAACCTATTACTTAAAGAATTTACTCTAAAACAATTGGTTGTTGGCTTCAATCAAAAGTTTTAATCACAATACGCAAGCAATAAGACGGGAAAACATCAGTTTTGGCGAACTGATCCGACTTCAAACTTTGTATGGCTTCTAGTAGTGGAGATAGTGATCCGCATTTATAAAGATTTTGACATTACAAAGTATATCTTACAGGATATATTGTCAAAATAGAGATTAAAAACAAAAAACAACAAAAAACCTAGGGGGTAAAGGAAAATGGATTTCGTCGTAAACAACGCAATGAAACAGAAGACAAATGCCTTCGAAGAGATAGATGTAAAGCAAGCCAACATTAAAGTAATTGGCTGTGGTGGAGCAGGTAACAACATGGTTAACTGGCTCTACAAGAAAGGCATCAAAGGAGCAGAGATAGTGGCCTGTAACACAGACCAACAGCACTTGAACATGATCGAGGCTGACAGGAAATTCCTGATAGGCAAAGACGTGACAAGAGGCTTAGGATGTGGAGGCTTCCCGGAGAGAGGTGCAGAAGCAGCGCAAGAGAGCATAAACCTGATCAAGGATGCGCTCAGAGAGGCAGACATGGCCTTCATCTGTGCAGGAATGGGAGGCGGAACAGGAACCGGAGCTGCGCCAATAGTAGCCCAGGTCGCAAAAGACATTGGAGCTATTGTTATAGGCACAGTCACCATGCCATTCAAGATTGAAAGGGCGAGGGTTGACAAGGCAGAATTCGGACTGCAGCAGCTAAGGAAAGCATCAGACACAGTCATAGTCATTGATAACAACAGATTGGTACAGATTGCTGGTAACCTGCCAGTGCAGCAAGCATTTGCAGTAGCCAACGAGCTGATAGCGACCATGATAAAAGGAATTGTAGAGACGATCGCAGTTCCTAGTTTGGTCAACCTAGACTACGCTGACGTCAAAGCAATCATGACAGAAGGAGGAGTCGCAAGCATCGGAGTAGGAGCAAGCGACACTAACAACAGGGTAGAGGAAGCAGTGCAGGGAGCACTCAGCAACCCATTGCTTGACATTAGCTATGAAGGAGCAACAGGAGCCATTCTCCACGTGCATGGAGGCCCAGACATGACCTTGGATGAGATTAACAGGGTCGGTGAGCTAGTAACCCAGAGCATGGATGATGACGCAAACGTCATCTGGGGAGCCAGAGTCACTGATGACATGAAGGGCAAGATTACAGTAATGACTATTATTACTGGAGTCAAGAGCCCATGGATCCTTGGAAAGCTGACCTCAAAGCAACAAGTACACGCCAGGCAGCAATTGTCTGACGAGCTCGGGATCGAGATTTTCAGCTAAAAAGATTAGGGTGTAAAACCTTTTACCCCCCAAATTTTTTTATTTTTTTTTATTTATCATATTATCACTATAGACTTAGGGCTTTTCAGCCAGTTCATAATCAGTTTTTACTGAGTTCTGGCCTTCACCTTTTGAATCACCCCCCAAAACCTTTCAATGTGGTGAAGGCTGCTAATGGTTTTTGGCAGAGCCATATACGTCAAGAGAAGATTTTTTCGAGGCGCAAGTTTAAAATAGTAGAAAGCAATCCTTTTTTCTAATGAAACCATTATATTTGATAGTTCATCCGCAGTGTATTACGCCTTATGAACAATTTAGTCAACCAGAGAAAAACGCTGAACTAGAAAGAATTCTAACAGAAGAAGAACACAAAATACAAAAAGAGTCAACAAGCCAGATATCTGAAGGACTCCCTAAAGACAGATTAATAAGAGTATGCGGGATATATGAAGAAATTTGTGTGTGGCAAGTATGGCGAGGCCTAGCGGATAAAGGATTCCAAGCAGAAATTTATCGTCCAGCTTCGTTCAATGCGCCTCAAAAAAATTATAAATAAATGAATAAAGAAAAAATAAAATAATCTAATAGAACGCCGCCCCTACTGTCTCAAGGAAGTTATGCTTTATCTGGGCGCATTGGCCTTGCTTAGCGGCCTTGAATGCTGCTTTACACTCGTTTCTTTTCTGCTTATAATTGTTCTTGCAGCTATCACTTGCCTGCTTCAGCTTTTCTTTGTTCTCTTTTCCCTGGGCAGCAGCATCTCCTGCAACATTGCCCTTGCACGAGGAATATGTCATCTTGGTTGAATTATAGCAACCTTGTTTTACTTTTGCAGCAGCTGCTACGCATTTGCCATATGTCATGTTTTTCTTGCCATAGGCATTGCCTGTTTCATTCTCCTCTGCAAATGCCAGTGCGACAAGGGAAACAAGCAGCGCCAAGAAGATTAATCCCATCATTATCTGATTTTTTCTCATTTATTCACCTCACCTTATTCTTATGATTATTCTCGGCTCTTTTATTTTAAAATGTTTCGAAAATCTTCTTCAGAGCATCTCTTAGCTTAGAAATCATATCTTCAGCAGAATCATATTCAAGCACTACTCTGCTCACTGACTTTATTGACTCTGACAACTTAAATCCTTTCTTGTACATTGCAATTATTGGGACTGCGTAAGCATCTGCCCAGCCAACTTCAATGCCAACTCCTATTTTTGGATAAGATGCTTCCACAATTATTGCATCACAGCCTTTTCTCAAGCATTCCCTTGAGTTGAACAGTTCATCGTCCTTCTCATGTGGCAGGATTATCTGGAATTCCTTGTTTAGCGAGCTGTTCCTTATTTGCTTCTACAACTCGTTCTTATAATCAAAATCCTTGGAATGGCTAACATATATCCTTTTCATAGGGTGAGAGAATAATAATATGTATAAAAAACTATTGCTCAGGAATCAGCTTAGCTAGGAGTAGGCTTCTTCACAACCGGAGAAACAGCCACGATTTGATGATAGCAGGTATTGTCATTAATTATATTTGCTTTGGCAATAGTCTCTAATTCAGGCAGCACTCTGAAACTTTCTATTGCTTTTTGATACTCTGGTGTTGCGCGCTCACCATAATATTTCTTGTTAGATATTGGTTTTATTTGCCGTTCCATTAGACCATCAAATCTAAAATTCTTTAAAAACTTTTTTGTTAATCCTCTCCATGGGATAAAAAAGTATTTATACTGTGTTGTTAAAGTATTAGTTATATGGCTGAAAAGAAGCTTGCAAAAAAGAAACCGCTTTCAAAACAGGAAACTTTGAAAGAAGAGAAAAAACAGCTTTATGAGCAGGAGAGCGCTGAGATTAAGCAGGATGAGCAGTTCCTGGCTAAACTAAAAATTTTGTTCTTCAAAGAAGCTGAGGTTATTGCTGACAAGAATTTGTCATGGGAAAAGAAGTGCAGGGGGGGCATCAAGCTGGTTGATGAGCAAAATGCTATCTTGCGCAAATTAAGAAGTGATACTGGCATGTTATTCAAGCTGACAGAGAGGTCAGAGAAAGTCATTGATGAGGAGGAGACAGAGCTTTTCCTCAAGCGCCACACAAGCCAGGAAGGTGCTGCTGTTGCAGGGATTACAACTGAGCTTAACAAAGCCAAGAACATGAGCTCATTGCTTGAGAAGATGAATTTCTTAGTTCTATATGATCTTGACATGCTCTTGCAAGACCAGATACTCAGGAAACAGCTCTATGAAAAATCTGTTAAAGAGCTTAACGCAGACACCAGCAAGCAGGACTTCCTAAAAAACCAGTACTCCAGGCTTATTAAAGCATGCAGGTATCTGAATGAGATGCTCAAGTATGTTCTTGGCGAGGAAAACCTTTCTAAATACGAGATATTCATAGGAGAAACTCTTCAAAAAAGATTTAAATAGGAACAAACTTATTCATTATCATAGGGAGGGATTATCATGGATTCAGAGCCAGCGGAGGAAGAAGAGATATTCCAGTATGAGATGCTCAAGGAGATGAGGAAGATTAGCAAGAGCTTGGAGAGCATTAACTCTAATCTTGAGAAAATATCTAAGGGCAAGGATAAGAAATAAATTTGGGCTTGTTCTAACATAAAACATTTAAACTATTAGCCTGCACCTTGTTATATGCTGTTTTCGCCTAATGAGATACTTGACATTGTAATCATGACCTTGGCTATTGGATTTATTTTCAAGGATTTTTTTCATTTCACACCTAAAGTTGAGGTTTTAACTCCTGAGCATTATCTTGGCTTGGCTGGAAAGAAGATGTTTAGATGGTCTGACTTCTGGTTTGCAGCAGCAGTTGTAGCTCCCAGCATCATCCTGCATGAATTCGGCCACAAGTTTGTTGCAATTGCTTTTGGGATGGTAGCTACTTTCCAGGCAGCTTATTTCTGGCTGGTAGCAGGCCTTGTGCTTAAGCTTATTGGAGTTGGCTTTATTTTCTTTGTGCCAGCATTCACCTCTATTGTCGGAGCAGGCACTAATCTTCAGTTCACAGCCATATCATTTGCAGGCCCGGCAATCAATCTTGTTATCTGGCTGGTTTCTCTCGTAATACTCAAGACTAATAAGAATCTCAAAAAGAACACTTATCATTTCTTGTTCTTGATAAAAAGAATCAATATGTTCCTGTTCATCTTCAACATGCTGCCCATACCAGGCTTTGACGGCTGGAGAGTGTGGGGCGGGCTCATCAAGATATTGTTGTGAGCAAAAGATTTATATTCTAGTTACCCTTATATAATGGAAACATAGTGGGGTTTGGGGATGGAATCAGAAATTAGCCTTGATGAAGCTGTAAAGAAGGCGCTTGTAGATTTAATGATGTTTAGAAAAGACGTCTGGCTTCATGTAAAAAGATGGGGGGTGCGCGAGATTGAAAAAACAGAGGGAGATGTGATTAATCTTGAGCCTAGAAAGTTTATTGAATTCATAAACAGGAAAAGTGAAATTGAGTATAGGCATTTCTGCGGCCCTTATCACGGCATTGTCATGGTTGAGGACAAGGCAAACAAACTGCTTTATATAAATCCTAGGATTTACAAGCTAGATGATTTAGGATACACACAAAACAAACCTTTAAGAGATAATGCATTAAGAAAAGAAGTTCTTGAAGGCGGGGTATTCCTGTTGGGCCCTGACTCATTGCCAAAGGAAATCAGTTTCTAAGAATATTTTTAAGCTCTGAAAGATTTCTATTTTTATTATGGATTATTCAAAGCAGCGCTCTGAGATGGTCAAAGAGCAGATTGAAGAGAGAGGAATAGTTGATAGGCGAGTTCTTAAGGTTATGCGTGAGATTTCTAGAGAAGATTTTGTCCCTGATGGCATGAAAGCAAGTGCCTATGATGACAATCCTCTGCCAATTGGCAATGGCCAGACCATTAGCCAGCCTTATATTGTTGCAGAGATGACTGAATTGCTTATGCTGAAAGGAGATGAGAAAGTCCTTGAGATAGGGACTGGCAGTGGATACCAGGCAGCAATACTTTCTAAGCTTGTAAAGAGAGTAATAACTATTGAGAGAGTCAAGGAACTTGCTGATAGGACTAGTACATTATTGCAAAAACAAGGCTATAAGAATGTTGAGGTTGTTTTTGGTGATGGGACAAAAGGCTTTGCTAAGGAAGCTCCCTATGATGCGATAATTATAACTGCTGCTGCAGAGAAGGTTCCTAGGAAACTAATTGAGCAGCTAGCTGATAATGGACGGTTAGTTGCTCCTGTTGGCCCAAGCTTTCATCAGGAACTGATTAGGATTAGGAAAAGAAAGGGCGGGTTAGAAGAGGATTATCATGGCGGAGTGATATTTGTCCCGCTGATTGGCGAGGGTTAGTTCTTGTTTCCGTATTTATTTTTTATAACAAATTATAAATAGAGGCTTATTCTACCTAGAAAGGATATGGCACTAAAACCTCAAACAAAATTAGGCAAATGGTCTGTGTGGCTGAATGCCTGTTTCTTGATTGTAATTGTTGTTTCTGTTGTCCTGGTCAAGGTGCTTGGCGTGCTAAGTTTTGATGATAAGTGGTGGGATGTGACTGTGCTTATATTCCTGGCCAGCATAGCTGCTTTTGTTACTGGAATAATAGCCATAACTAAGAAAAAGGAGCGCTCTGTTCTAGTCTATATCTCAGTCATTATAGGTTTGCTCGCTATTCTTTTTATTTTCTTGCATAGCTTATTTATCAGCGATTAAATATTGTCATTTAATAGCGAAGATTGAGAAGGCAGGCTATTAGTTAAGCTAAATTCTTTTATTTCACTCTATTGTCTTCAGAAATTGATGAGCTATCTCTCCTGCATCTTCTTCAGCGCGTATGCCTGTCCATGGGTCTTCATCAGCTACAATATTGGCTACGACAATGTTTGCCCCGTTAAAGATTGCGCTCCTTGCCTCTCTTAAGTCAACTCCTCCTGCTGCTGATATAAGGACATCATACTTGCTTCTTATCTTGTTGATGTGCTTGTACTTGATAACCTTACCCCTAGTGCCTTCCTCGTCTCTTCCCCTGTGAATCACCACAACATCTGGCGGCTGCTTTAGTTTAAAGATAACTTTTAATGGCTCCTCAACTCCTATCATGTCAATCATTGATATCATGTTAAGGTTCTTGCAAGCCTTGATGAACAGGTCTATGGTTTCTGTTGTTGCGCTTCCGAGAACAGTTGCTGCTGAAGCTCCTGCGTTAAATGCCATTGCAACTTCCTTGACAGCCCCGTCCATGGTCTTTAGGTCAGCAACTATCTTTCCTTTCCAGAGCTCTGCAATTCTTTTTATGCCTGCTGCTCCTTCTCTCTTGATAAAAGGCGTTCCTGCCTCTATTAGAATCCTGTTATTATAGGGTATTGTCGGCAGAATCCTGTTTACAGATGCAATATCTTCATTAAAAGCTATTTGCAAATACCTTTCCTTGTTATCAAGTATTCCCATTGTGGCACTGGACTAAGCTTTCATGAGCTTGCCGATAATCTCTCCGAAGTTTGAGGGCAGGAAGAGAACTATCTTCTCTGACGGGTCAGCAGCAATATCCCTTATTGTCTGCAAGGTTCTAAGCTGGATGGCGGCAGGGTTCTTGCCAAGATTATCAGCAGCTTTTCTCAGGTTTTCTGAAGCTTTGAACTCTCCATCAGCAGCAATAATCATTGCTCTCCTGTCTCTTTCAGCCTCTGCCTGCTTTGCCATTGCCCTTTTCATCTCAGCAGGAAGCTCTATCTCTTGGATCTTTATTGACTCAATATCAACTCCCCATCCGGATGTTTCTGCATCAACAATCTTTTTTATGTCAGTTGCTATTTTTTCTCTTTCTGTAAGAACGAAATCTAATTCGGAATTGCCAACAACATCTCTCAGAGCAGCCTGGGTGTATTGCTTTACAGCATACTCAAAATCCTCTATCTTGATTATTGCGTCTGCAGGCTTCTCAACCTTGAAATAGACGACAGTGTTTGCTAATACGGGAATGTTATCCTTGGTCATAACTTCCTGCCTTGGAATGTCAGCTGTCTTGATACGGATATCAACATTTCTCATGGTCTGTATTACTGGAAGAACCCATCTCAGGCCAGGCTCCTTGACCTTGCTGAATTTTCCTAATGTGAAGACTACTCCTCGCTCATACTGGTATATCACCCTGATTCCAGAGAAGAAAAGAATAACAATAACTATCAGCATTACAATTCCAAGACTAAGTCCTAAGAACACCATATACAATCACCCCTTTATTAATAGTTGAGACTATTTGATTATTTTTAAACTTTTGGGTTTATTCATGTTTAAACTTAATAGTAGAGAAAAGTTTAAAAAGCTAAGAGAATTACTCTATTAATATGACACACATAAATCTTGCAAATAACCTGACAGATAAAGTAAAGACAGATGCTTTAGAAATGCTAAAAAATGATCCTGAGGAATTTTTCTATAATCAGAATTCTGCGCTAAGGAACACGATTGCATTGATGTACTCTGGAAATATTATAGACGACAAAAAACTTGAGGAAGTCTTGGATTTGGCAGTGTTCAAGCAAGCAGAAAATGACCTTAATTTCATGCTGTCACCTGGGGATTCTGGTTTGAAATACGCAGACTTCTTGCCAAGGCCTGAGCTTTTGGCCTATGCGATAGAAAAAAGAATCTTTTCAAGAGAGGATGAGAGAACCATACCACTTTCACCTGGCATAACTCTTGAAACATTCTGCAGGGATTTAATCAGCAAGCTAAAAAAAGAGCTTAAGGAAATGGAGCCTGTGAAGCCACACGTGGCTTATGAGAAAGAACAGACTCTCCTTGACCAGCTTGAGAATGATGATTTTATGCGCAGAGAAAACCCTTCTTAAGAGCAGGTTTTTTTAATCTCATAAACTTTATAAATAGTTAGTGAACAATCTCTGTTTGGTGAGTGTATGAATAAATGGGTGTATTATTTTTCTGAAGGAAAAGATTCTATGAAGGAAGTGCTGGGTGGCAAAGGTGCTCAGCTTGCAGAGATGACCAAGATGGGAATTCCTGTTCCTCCCGGCTTTGTCATAACAACTAATGCTTGTGCTTATTATTCTTCTGATAAGAAATGGCCTAAAGAACTTGAAGCCCAGCTGAAATTGAACCTTGCAAAGCTTGAGAAGGAGATGAAGCTGAAGCTAGGGGATGCTGTTAATCCTCTTCTTGTTTCTGTTCGTTCAGGTGCTGCTGTTTCAATGCCAGGAATGATGGATACTGTGTTGAACCTTGGCATGAATGACTCTACTGTTCTTGGCTTGATTGAGAAGACTAATAATGAGAGGTTTAGCTGGGATGCTTACAGAAGGTTCTTGCAGATGTTTGGCGATGTTGTAATGGGAGTTGAGCACAAACATTTTGAGCAAGTTCTTGAGAATGCAAAGCATACCAAAGGAGTTAAGTATGATACTGAGCTTAATGGCTCTGACTTGAAAAAAGTTGTTAATGCTTACAAAGAAGTTATTAAGAGGCATGCTGGCAAGGAATTTCCACAGGATGCTTATGAGCAGTTGAAACTTGCTATTAATGCTGTTTTTAATTCCTGGAATAATTCCAGGGCTAAAGTGTATAGAGAGTTGAATCATATTACTGGGTTGCTAGGAACTGCTGTTTCTGTGCAATCCATGGTGTTTGGTAACATGGGAGAAGATTCTGGCACAGGAGTTTGCTTTACAAGGAATCCATCTACTGGCGAGAATGTATTTTACGGTGAGATGCTGTTTAATGCTCAAGGTGAAGATGTTGTCGCAGGCATAAGGACTCCTTTATCATTGCTTGCTCTTAAGAAAAGAATGCCTTTGGTTTATAATCAGCTTGAGGCTATAAGAAAGAAACTTGAGAAACACTATCGGGATATGCAGGATATGGAGTTCACAATACAAGAAGGCAAGTTGTTTATGCTGCAGACAAGGAATGGGAAAAGAACAGCTCATGCAGCAGTTAGGACTGCTGTAGAAATGGTTAAAGAAAAATTAATAGATGAGAAAGAAGCAATTCTGCGAGTAGAAGCAAGCTCACTAGATCAATTATTGCACAAGACACTTGACCTTGTTGCTAAGAAAAAAGCTATGTTAATTGCTAATG
>Ga0315290_10001689_pt1 | contig 15207 bp, 9 predicted proteins | sample YL17G12_0_MG_FD_203627 | JGI IMG/M metagenome (GOLD analysis project Ga0315290, IMG submission 203627) | Sediment microbial communities from Yellowstone Lake, YNP, Wyoming, USA - YL17G12_0 | ecosystem: Environmental > Aquatic > Freshwater > Lake > Sediment | place: USA: Wyoming | collected... | reverse complement strand
TCGTCGAAGCGGCGGACGCCGAGCTTCGCCATCAGCTCGCGCACTTCCTCGGCGACGTAGAAGAAGTAGTTGACGACGTGTTCGGGCTGGCCGGTGAACTTTCGCCGCAACTCGGGATTCTGCGTCGCAATGCCCACCGGGCAGGTGTTGAGGTGGCACTTGCGCATCATGATGCAGCCGGTGACGACGAGGGGCGCCGTCGCGAAACCGAACTCGTCGGCGCCCAGCAGCGCACCGATCACGACGTCGCGCCCGGTCTTCATCTGGCCGTCCACCTGCACCGCGATGCGGCCGCGCAACCGGTTCAATACCAGCGTCTGCTGCGTTTCGGCGAGACCGAGTTCCCACGGCGTGCCCGCATGCTTGATCGACGATTCCGGCGATGCGCCCGTGCCGCCGTCGTGACCGGCGATCGTGACGTGGTCGGCCTTCGCCTTGGCCACGCCCGCTGCGACCGTGCCGACGCCCACCTCGGAGACGAGTTTCACGGAGATCGATGCCTCCGGGTTTCCGTTCTTGAGGTCGTGGATCAGCTGCGCGAGGTCCTCGATCGAATAGATGTCGTGGTGCGGCGCCGGCGAGATGAGACCGACGCCCGGCACCGCGAACCGCAACTGCGCGATGTATTCGGAGACCTTGTGGCCGGGAAGCTGGCCGCCCTCGCCGGGCTTCGCGCCCTGCGCCATCTTGATCTGCAGCTGGTCGGCGTTGACCAGGTATTCGGCGGTCACGCCAAAGCGCGCCGACGCGACCTGCTTGATCTTCGAGCGCAGCGAATCGCCTTCCTCGAGCGGGATGTCGACGACGACGGTGTCGATGCGCGACCGCAGCGTCTCGCCCTTCCTGACCAGCGGATAACGCCGCGCGTCCTCGCCTCCTTCGCCGGTGTTCGACTTGCCGCCGATCCGGTTCATCGCCACCGCGAGCGTCGCATGCGCCTCGGTCGAGATGGAGCCCAGACTCATTGCGCCCGTGGCGAAGCGCTTGACGATCTCGGTAACCGGCTCGACCTCTTCCTGCGGGACCGGCGCGGGCGCGAACCTGAACTCGAACAGGCCGCGAAGCGTCAACATCCGCTCCGTCTGGTTGTTGATGATGTCCGCGTACTCCTTGTACGTCGCATAGCTGCCGGCGCGCACCGCGTGCTGGAGCAGGGCGATGGAGTCCGGCGTCCACGCGTGCTCCTCGCCGTGGATGCGGTACTGGTATTCGCCGCCGGCGTCGAGCGCGTGCGCGAGCAGCGGGTTGTCGCCGAACGCCTGCCGGTGGAGACCGTACGCTTCCGCGGCGACCTCGAACAGCCCGATGCCCTCGACGTTGCTCGCGGTGCCGGTAAAGTACTTGTCGACGAATTCGCGCTGCAGTCCGACGGCCTCGAAGATCTGCGCGCCGCAATAGGACTGGTAGGTCGAGATGCCCATCTTCGACATCACCTTGTACAGCCCCTTGTTGATCGCCTTCAGGAAGTTCTTCGCCGACTCCTGCGGGAGAGCCTCGGGCGCCACACCGGCGAAGGAGACCAGCGTTTCAAGCGCGAGATACGGATGGATCGCCTCGGCGCCGTAACCCGCGAGCAGCGCGAAGTGATGGACCTCGCGCGCCGAGCCCGTCTCGACCACGAGGCCGGTGCTGGTACGCAGTCCCTTGCGCACCAGATGCTGGTGCACGGCGGCCGTCGCCAGGAGCGCCGGGATCGGCATCAGCTCCGAGGACAGCTTGCGGTCGGACACGATCAGGATGTTGTAGCCCAGATGGATCGCGTCTTCCGCCTGGGCGCACAGCGACGCGAGCGCGGCTTCCATGCCATCCGCGCCCCACGCGGCGGGATAGCAGATATCGAGCTCGAACGCCTTGAAGGCACCGTCGGTGAAGAGAGCGATGTGGCGGATCTTCTCCATCGCGTTGTTGGTCAGGATCGGCTGCTGCGCCTCGAGGCGCATCGCGGGATTCTCGTCATCGACGCCGAGGAGATTCGGCCGCGGCCCGATGAATGTCACGAGCGACATCACGAGCTCCTCGCGTATCGGGTCGATCGGCGGGTTTGTCACCTGCGCGAACAGCTGCTTGAAATAGCTGTAGAGAACTTTCGGCCGGTTCGACAGCACGGGCAGTGCTGCGTCGTTCCCCATCGAGCCGATCGCCTCCTCGCCGCTCGAAGCCATCGGGGCCAGAATGATCCGCAGATCTTCCTGCGTGTAGCCGAACGCCTGCTGCCGGTCGAGCAACGGCACTTCCGGCGGCGGAGACGGCGCGGGCACCGGCAGTTCGTCGAGCGCGATGCGCGAGCGCTTGATCCATTCGCGGTACGGCCTGGCTGTCGCGAGCGTTCGCTTCAACTCGTCGTCGTCGACGATGCGGCCCTGCTCCGTGTCGACGAGCAACATCTTGCCGGGCTGCAGCCGCCACTTCTTGACGATCTTGCGCTCCGGGATGTCGAGCACGCCGACTTCGGACGCCATCACGATGATGTCGTCGTCGGTGACGATGAAGCGCGCGGGCCGGAGGCCGTTCCGGTCCAGCGTCGCGCCGATCTGGCGGCCGTCGGTGAAGGCCATCGCCGCCGGGCCGTCCCACGGCTCCATCAGCGCCGCGTGGTATTCGTAGTACGCGCGCCGGTCCTCGTCCATCAGCGGATTGCCGGCCCAGGCCTCGGGGATCATCAGCATCATCGCGTGCGCGAGCGGATAGCCGCCCATCACGAGCAGCTCGAGCGCGTTGTCGAACGACGCCGAATCGGATTGGCCGTCGTAGATCAGCGGCCAGATCTTGTCGAGATCCTCGCCCAGCACAGTGCTGGCGATGCCGTGCTGACGCGCGCGGATCCAGTTGACGTTGCCGCGCAGCGTGTTGATCTCGCCGTTGTGGCAGACGAGCCGGAACGGGTGCGCAAGATCCCAGGTCGGAAACGTGTTGGTCGAGAACCGCTGGTGCACCATCGCGAGCGCGGACACCATGGTCTCGTCGGTCAGGTCGAGAAAATATTCGCCGACCTGATGGGCGAGCAGCATCCCCTTGTAGACGAGCGTGCGCGACGACATCGACGGCACGTAGAACTCCTTGCCGTGACGCAGCTTCAGCGCCTGGATCGCGTGTCCCGACTTCTTGCGGATGATGTAGAGCTTGCGCTCCAGCGCGTCCTGATCCATCGCGCTCGACCCGCGGGCGATGAACACCTGCCGGATGACGGGCTCGACCTCCTTCGTCCGCAGCGAGAGCCCGCCATTGTTGGTCGGCACGTCGCGCCAGCCGAGCAGGATCTGGCCTTCGCTCGCGATCGCGCGCTCGATTTCCTGCACGCACGCCATCCGCGACGCGGGTTCCTTCGGCAGAAACACCATGCCGACGCCGTACTGGCCGATGGCCGGCAGCGTGAGGCCCTGCGATCCGCACACGCGGCGCAGGAATCGGTCGGGAAGCTGGATCAGAATGCCGGCGCCGTCGCCCTGCAAGGGATCCGCGCCGGTCGCGCCGCGGTGCGAGAGGTTCTTGAGAATCGACAGCGCCTGGGTGACGATCGCGTGGCGCTTCTGGCCCTTGATGTGGGCGATGAAGCCGAGACCGCAGGCATCGTGCTCGTTGGCAGGATCGTAGAGCCCCTGGCGCGCGGGGGCCCGATGCCGCATTTCGTCGGTGCGTTCTTCCACCATGACCTCGCCGCTGCGGAACGTCGTCCGCCCACAGGGAAGCGCGACGCCGGTCGCGGCCTCCCCATTGGCGGGGCGAAACCTTCACACACTAGCAGCGATGCTGCATTGCGGCAAGGCGAAGCCGGGGCCGGGGCCCTGTGGCAGGGAGTGCAACAGCTTCCATCGATCGAATGGCCTGCGCGGAGCAAAAGACTTGCGCCAATTGTGAACTTAGGCTTTAATCTCAACAAAGTGGGCTAGAGGCTTGTTGCAGCATCCAAAACAGCGCCCGCACCCGACGTCTTTAGGACACCATCATCAGGAATCCCATCATGACGGATTACCGCCTCCCAGCCGCCTGGTTGCGCTTGCTCGCCGGCCTCTTCGCTCTCATCGGGGTGCTCGGACTCGGCGCTTGCGGCGGTGGGTCCGGGGCGCCGAACCCCACTTTCAATCCGATCTCGACGCTGACCGTGCAGCCCGTCGCCGCCACCGTGTATTCGGACGTACCGGCGGCGCTGACCGTAGCCGGTGGCAGGCCGCCGTACAGCGTCTTTTCGAGCGACCAATCCGTGCTGCCGACACCTTCGACGGCGACCAACGGCTCGGTCACCGTCTTGCCAAGCCTCGTCAGCGCCAACACTCAGGTGACGGTGACCGCGCGCGACGCCGACGGAAATACCGCAAGCTCGGCGGTGACGGTCAAGCCGGCGCCGCTCGTCAACTCGCTGACGCTCAAGGCCGATGGCGGTTCGGGCGCGACGGCCAATTGTCCGAATCCGGGGGGCAGTGCCTCGGCGACGGACGCGGCGGGTCAGACGTTCATATGCGCGGGACAGACAGGCTCGGTCGCGGTCCGCCTGAATAACACCGTGGGCGGGGGCCTCGCGGGACGGCAGATCAGGTTCGACGTCGTCCAGGGCCCGTTCCAGTTCTTCACCAGCGGCCCGGGGCAGCCCGACACCTTCGCCCTCAGCTACACGGTGCCCACCGACCAGAACGGGGACGCGATCGCGCGGGTGCGGGCAGACGCAAGCGTCAACCAGCAGATCGTGATCGTGCAGGCCACGGACCTCCTCAGCGGCACGTTCGTGCGCGGTATTTTCATCGTCACCAACGGCGACGGCCTCCTGATCGTGCCGGATAAGGTCAACATCACCGGACCGGATAGTCAGACCTGCTCGTTCGGAGTGATCACGTCGTTCTTTATCTTCGGAGGAGCGCCTCCGTACACGATATCGAACACCTTTCCGCAATTCCTCTCGGTCGCTCCGGGCGTCGTGAACAGCAGCGGCAGCGGGTTCAACGCAACCACGTTGGGCGGGTGCCTGGATCCCGGAATCGTCGCGATCACGGATTCGGCGGGGCACACCAAGACCGTGAGCATCACGAACGGGCTCGGTGACACTCCGCCGGCGAGCGTGACGAGCAACATTCCCATCGTCATTACGCCGTCCACGATACCGACTCTGGCGTGCGGTGCGTCGTTCAACGTCACCGCGACGGGGGGCGGAACCATCAAGCAGACGGGCAACACCACGACCACCACGCCCGCGACGACGTTGTTCGTCAGCTCCGGTCGCACGGACATTCTCTCGGTAATACCGTTGCCTCTGCCCGTGCCCCCGGCCACTCCGGGCACGTCGGCGCCACCTGGATCACCGATCCAGCTGACCCGGTTGAACAGTGGAACGGTCACCCCGGTGCCGCCCGCGACCGCGGCGGCCATAGTCAACGTGACGCTGACAGTCAGCGACGGGAATCAGGTGGTCACGAAAAACGTGCCCGTCAGGAATCAATGCCCGTAACAAGGTGACGCGTCGAGCCTGGAAGGGGCACCCTCGGGTGCCCTTTTCGTTGGCGGTCCGCCGGACGTGACCGGCGGCCCCCTACCGCCGGAAAAGTGGGGTCAGAGACGACTTTTGGCAGACCGTCTGCTCACCACGGGGGTGCAAAAAAGTCGTCTCTGACCCTACTTTTCCCGCGCGAGGAACGACTCCAACGCGGCCGGATCGAAATCGGCGGTGACGACCGCTTCGCCGATCGCGCGCAGCAATACCAGCCGCAGTCGGCCGTGCGCAACCTTCTTGTCGCGCCCCATGAGGTCGAGCCAGCGCGCGACGCCGAGTCTCGGGGGTTCGACGGGGAGTCCGGCCAGCGCGACCAGGCGAGACAATCGGCCCGCATCGGAATCGGAAATCATTCCGAGGCGCGCTGAAAACGCGGCGGCCTGCACCATGCCTGCGGCGACCGCCTCGCCGTGCAACCATTCGCCGTATCCGACGCCCGCTTCGATCGCGTGGCCGAAGGTGTGGCCGAAATTGAGCAGCGCGCGCTCGCCGGCTTCGCGTTCGTCGGCGGCGACGATTCCCGCCTTGATCCGGCAGCTTTCGCTCACGGCGTGAATCAAGGCGTCGGCGTCGCGTGCCTTGAGACGAGGAAGCTCCGCCTCGAGCCAATCGAAAAACGCCGAGTCGCGGATCGCGCCATACTTGACCACTTCGGCGAGTCCCGCCGCGAACTCGCGGTCCGGCAGCGTCCCGAGGCAGTCCGTATCGATCAGCACGGCGCGCGGCTGATGGAAGGCGCCGATCATGTTCTTGCCGAGCGCGTGGTTGATGCCGGTCTTGCCGCCGACCGACGAATCGACCTGCGCGAGCAGCGTGGTCGGGATCTGCACGAACGGCATCCCGCGCTGATAGATCGCCGCGGCGAAGCCGGTGACGTCGCCGACCACGCCGCCGCCCAGCGCGACCAGCATTGTCCTGCGCTCCGCCCTGATCTCCAGCAGGCGCGTCAGAACGTCGGAGATCGTCGCCCAGGTCTTGTGCGTCTCGCCATCGGGGACGAGAATCGATTCGCTGCCGATGCCGGCCGCCGAAAGGCTCGCTCGCAACGGGGCGAGGTAGAGCGCCGCGACGACGGGATTGCTGATGATCACCGCGCGCGGCGTGGGGAACAACGGGGCGAAGAGCCCGCCCGCCTCGCGCAGGAGTCCCGGTCCGACATGGATCGCGTAACTGCGCTCGCCGAGCGCGACGTTCAAGGTCCGCATCGGCGTCAGGCGTCCATCGCGCTGCGATGCGCCGCTTCAAGCTCGCGCGCGAACCGCGCGATCTCGTCGCGGCCGGACTCGACTACGCACCCGGCGACTTCGCGATAGAGCGGATCGCGCGCCGCATAGAGTTCGGCGAGCCGCCCGGCGCGATCCGCCGTGTTGAGAAGCGGCCGATGCCGGCTCCTGCGCGTGCGTTCGAAAAGAGTCTCGGGCAGCGAATGCAGGTAAACGACCGTGCCGTACGCCTTCAGCCGTTCACGGTTCGCGGGCCGGATCACCACGCCGCCGCCGGTGGCGAGCACGACGTTCGTCAGCGCGGTGAGTTCGAGGAGCGTCGCCTCCTCGCGGTCGCGGAAGCTCGACTCCCCCTCGATCTCGAAGATCGTCGGGATCGTCACGCCGAGCTTGCGCTCGAGCTCCGCGTCGGCGTCGACGAATGTCTTGCCCAGGCGCCGCGCCAGCTGACGGCCGAGCGTCGACTTGCCCGCGCCGGGCAGTCCCACCAGAAACAGATTGCCCCGATGCAAGTGCACCGGGGCATTGTAGCAGCGGCCGAAGCTGCGGTATCGCGCGCCGGAATCGCGACGCGCCCGCCTATCGTCGCGTCACTTGACGGCGTTGACCGTGTCCTTGACGACGCGCGGCGTCAGGAAGATGAGAAGTTCCTGCTTCTCGCTCCCGCGGGTCGTCGTCTTGAACAGATAGCCGAAGAACGGAATGTCGCCAAGCAAGGGGACCTTCTCGACGCTGTTGGTGATTGTTTCCTCGTAGATGCCGCCGATGACCGTGGTATCGCCGTTGTTGACGGCGATCTGCGTCGTCACGTTCCGGGTGTCGATCGACGGGATGAACCCGCCGGTGCCGGTGGGCACGAGCGAGCCGACCGAATCCTTGCGGATTTCGACGTTCATGATGATCCGGTTATCCGGCGTGATCTGCGGCGTCACGTCGAGCCGGAGCACGGCCTTCTTGAACTGCACGGTCGCCGGGCTGTTCGCGGTGCCGGGCGTCACGTACGGTATTTCCGTGCCCTGTTCGATCTGCGCCTTCTGATTATCCCCGGTGACGATGCGCGGACTCGACACCACCTTGCCCCGATTGTCGGATTCCAGCGCCGAAAGCTCGAGGTTGATCAGGTTGCCGCTGCCGAGGTTGATCAGCGTCAGCGCGAGCGAGCCGGCGTTCGGGATTATCGGCAGGTTGACGTTGAGCGCGGGCGAGTCCGAGTAGCCCGGCCAGGTGATGCCGGACGCGAGTTCGAACGGCGTCGGAGTGCGCGTATCGCGCGGCGAATTGAGCAGCGACGCGCCCTGCGTGGCGACGACCGGCTGCGTGCTGAGGCTGCCGGTCTGGCCGACCCCATAGCGGTTGTTGATCTTGAACGCGTTCTGGGCGCCGAAGCGAACGCCGAGCGCCTTGCTGAACTTGTCGCTCGCAATGACGATGCGCGCCTCGATCAGTACCTGGCGGATCGGCGTGTCGATCTGCCGGATGATCTTGCGGATCTCCTCGAGATTGGACGGGATGTCCTGCACGAACAGGATGTTCGACCGCGGGTCGACCATCGCGACGCCGCGCTTCGATATGAACGAACCCTGGCCGCCCGTCGTCGCGGTCTGTCCCGCCCCGGCGCCGAACTGTTGCTGCCTGTTCGTCGAGATCAGTCTGAGCAGATCGTCGGCCTTGATGTAGTTCAGCTGGAACGACTCGGAAACAAGCGGCTCGAGCTCGCCGATTTCCTTTTGCGCCTCCAGCTGCTGCTTCTCCTTCAACGCGAGTTCCTCGCGCGGCGCGATGAGCACGACATTGCCGTTCTTGCGCATGTCGAGGCCCTTCGTCTGCATGATGATGTCGAGCGCCTGGTCCCAGGGAATGTCCTTGAGTCGAAGCGTGAGGCTGCCGCTGACGGAGTCGCTGGTGATGATGTTGAGCCCGGTGAAATCGGCGATCACCTGCAGCACCGCACGCACCTCGACGTTCTGGAAGTTGAGCGACAGCTTCTCGCCCTTGTAGCCCTGGCGCGTGCCCTGCACGAGCTTGTTCGGATCCGCGACGATCGGCTTCACCTCCAGGATGAAGCGGTTGTCGGTCTGATAGGCCGAGTGTTCCCACAGCCCCTTCGGCTCGACGACCATCCGCACGTTCGAGCCCTGGGTGAACGTGTCGATGTTGAGGATGGGCGTCCCGAAGTCCTGCACGTCGAGGCGGCGCTCGAGATTGCGCGGCAGCGAGGTCTTGATGAAGTCGACGATCAGCGTCTTCCCCTGCTGCCTGATGTCGATGCCGGTCGAGTTGTCGGAGAGGTCGATGACGATCCGGCCTTCACCACCCGGGCCGCGACGGAAATCGACGTCACGAAGCGTGTGCTGGATGTCGCCGGGCCGTGCCTCGGCAAACCGCTGCACGACTTGCGCCTTGGCATCGAGCTGCTCGCTCTGGTCGAAGAGCGTCACCAGCACGGCATTGCCCTCGACCTGCGTCTCGAAAGTCTGCGGCCGGTTGAGATTGAAAACCACCCGCGTCCGGTTGCCGGACTGAATCACGTTGACGCTGCGCAGCGCGACATCCTCGATTGCGCGCTGGGTGGCGCCAAGGCCGTTGCCGGTGTCGAGAAAGTCGAGCGCGATGCGCGGCGGGGTTGCGATCGCGAAGCCTGCGGGTGGATTGGCGGGGGCGTTCTTCAGCACGAACTTGACGATCGTCCGTCCGGAAGTCCCTTTCGATACGGTCATCGAGTCGATGCTGTTGGCGGTCTGCGCGAAAGCCGCGCCGGACCCGGCCAACGCCAGGAGAGCGAAGAGCCACGCGAACGCGCCGCGGGTCGGTCGCCCCCGGGTCACGAGGGTGTCTAGCCAAACGAACGCGCTCATTTTCTTCGCTCCTGTGTCTTGGTCTCGGCCTGGATCAGCTGCAGCGTGCCGGTCCGCTCGGTCCAATCGCCGCTGCCGTCCTGCACCAGCTCCTTCAAACGGAGCTCACTGTCGGTGATGCCGGTGATCACGCCGAAATTCTGTCCGACGTAGTTGCCTTGCGTCACCTGATAGACGTCCTTTTCCGGCGTGCGCACCAGCGCGTAGGTCGCTTTGCCCTGGGCCAGCGTTCCCACCATGTTGAGGGACTCCAGTGGATAGGACTCGAGCGCTTCGCGGCGCCGCGCGAGGTCCGGCGCAAGCTTGTTGCCTCCCTTCGTCGGCTCGATCTTGCGCGGCTTGAAGGGATCGGGCAGATCGAAAGCGTTGTAGGCGAACGGCTCGTAAGGCTTTATCTGCGGCAGCGGTTCCACGCGCCCGCGCGCGCCCTTGCCCTGGTCAGCCATCCACGCGCGGAGATCCTGGTGGCTCTCGCCACCGCATCCCGCCAGCGCGACGCACGCACCCAACGAAAGCGCAAGCCAACGCTTCATTTCTTGGCCTTTTCCTTGTCCCTGGCGTCTTTCACCGCCTTGCGCTGCTTGGCGAGCTCGTCCTCGTCGAGATAACGGAACGTCTTCGCCACGGCATCCAGCGTGAGCACACCCTTGTCGTTCGCTATCGCGAGATCGTTCAGCGTGACGATCCGCGGCAGCAGCGCGACGTCGCTCGCGAACGCGCCCATGTCATGGTAGTTCCCCGTGATCTTCACCGCGATCGGCAGTTCCGCGTAGAAATCGGCCAGCCTTTCCTGCGCGGCGGGCTTGAACAGCTCGAATTGCAATCCGCGCCCGAGCCCGGCCTGGTTGATGTCGGTGAGCAACGCATCCATCTCGGCCTTGTTCGGAAGCTGTTTCAGGAGCGCGCCGAACGACTGCTCGACCTCTTTCAGCTGCTGGACGTAGATATCGTAATTGATCGCCTTGGCCTTCTTGACCGCGTACTGCTCCTTCAGCTTCGATTCCTCTTCGCGCACGCGATCGAATTCCTCGTACCGGTCCTTCCAGTCGAGCACCGCCCCCGCGATGAGGATCGCTATGAAGATGATCGAAAGCACGGCCACGCGCGGGAGCAGCGGCCAGCTGCCGACCTCGCGAATATTGAGCCGGCGGATGTCGTCGAGGTTCATATGCCTTTAGCCTTTAGCCGTCTTGGCCTTGGCCGGGCTCGCCGGCGCGGTCGCAGGCGGTGGCCGCGCGCCCGCCGCGGGCGTGGCCGTCGGCTCCACGGGCGGCGCGGTCTGCTTGATCTGGACGTTGAGCGTGAACTCGTTGACGCGGAGGTCCTTCGTGATCGGCGAGGGGACCGACTTGATCTCGACCAGCTCCGGCTGCCGGAGCCAGGGCGACGACTCGATGTTGCGCATCAGGGTCGAGACGCGCGCGTTCGATTGCGCATAGCCGACCATCGTCACCCTGGCGCCCGTCTGCTTCAGCGACTTGAGGTAGATCCCGTCGGGCAGCTGCCGCACCATCTGGTCGAGCAGGTGGACCGCTTCCGTCCGGTTGGACTGCAGCGTTTCGACCACCTGCTTCCGTGCAAGCAGAGCCTGCGTCTGCTCGCGGAGCTTGTCGATCTCCTTGATCTGTTCGTCGAGCTTGCCGATCTCCGCCTTGAGCAGGCTGTTGCGATCCATCTGGGTTGCGATTTGCGCGTCGAAGATCCCGTGCACCCCGAACACCACCGAAATACCCAGGATCGCGAGGAAGATCGACGACGAAATGAACTGGCGCTGGCGCGCCTGCCGCCTCTGCTCGCGGTGGGGCAGGAGGTTGATGCGGATCATTCGAAGCTCCGCAACGCCAGCCCGCAGGCGATCATGAGCACCGGCGCATCCTGCGCGAGCTGCCGCGGCCGGATGCGATCGGACGTGGCCATGTTGGCAAACGGGTTGGCGATGACCGTGGTGACTCCGGCGCGCTTCGCGACGAGTTCGTCGATCCCCGGCAGCAGCGCACAGCCCCCGGCGAGCACGATCTGATCGACCTGGTTGTAGGAGGTCGATGTAAAGAAGAACTGAAGCGCGCGGGTGACCTCGAGCGCCAGCGTTTCCATGAACGGCTGCAGCACATCCGCGTCGTAATTCTCCGGCAGACCCTGGCTCTTTTTCGCCGATTCGGCCTCGTCGGGCGTCAGGTTGAACGCCCGCTGGACGTCATGCGTGAGCTGGTTGCCGCCAAACGCCTGGTCGCGGGAAAAGAGAAACTGGCCGTTGCGCAGTACGTAGAAGTGCGTGACGTGCGCGCCGATGTCCACCAGCGCGATATTCTGATCGCGGCCGCTCGCCGGCAGCGTCGGCGAAATCAGCTCGAACGCCTGCTGCATCGCGTAGGACTCGACGTCCATCACCCGCGGCTTGAGGCCGGCCGCGTCCGCGACGGCTACCCGATCTTCGACCTTTTCCTTGCGGGAGGCCGCAATCAGAACTTCGGACTCCTCGGGATTGTTCGGCGCGGGGCCGAGCGTCTGGAAGTCGAGGTTCACCTCGTCGAGCGCGAACGGGATGTACTGGTTCGCCTCCGCCTCGACGAGGAGTTCGAGGTCGACCTCCTTCTGGCCGGCAGCGACGATGATCTTCTTGGTAATGACCATTGCCGCGGGCAGGGCAAGCGCGATGCTCCGGTTCCGGCTGCCCAGCCGCTTGTGGGCACGTTTCAGCGCGTCGCTGACCAAGTCCAGGTTGGCGATGTTGCCGTCCGTGACCAGGTCCCGGGCCAGGGGCTCGATCACGTACCGCTCAAGGCGATAGGCACCCTTCCCGGTTTCGGCGAGCTCCACCAGCTTGAGTCCCGTGGAGCTGATGTCGACCCCGATCAAGGACGGGTATTTCGTCTTGAAGGTGTCGAGCAGGGAACTGAGTTTTTCAGCGAGCATAGCAACCTTGGACGCAATGCTGATAATCTACATTAAAGATTGGCAGCAAGTATCAAGCTTGTCAAATTGTTTGCCTTCCGGGGGATGCATTTGTTGTAAGCCCGCCTATAATCCCGGCTCCCCCCCTCCAAACGGGCAAGTTTTATTCCCCCATGCTAAGGCGATGGCTCCTTTACGTCGGGTCCGTCCTGCTTGGCTTGGGCGTGGTCGGGGCCCTCCTGGGCGCCTTTGTCCTGGCACTCCTTTATCCGACGCTCCCGTCGCTCGAAAACCTGACCGACTACCGGCCGAAGATACCGCTTCGGATCGTATCGGCCGAAGGCGACCTCCTGGGTGAGTTCGGCGAGGAACGGCGGGCGGTCGTCAGTATCGGCGACGTCCCGGAGGTCATGAAAAAGGCCATCCTCGCGGCCGAAGACGAGCGCTTCTATTCGCACGGGGGAGTCGATTACCTGAGCGTCCTGCGGGCCGCCGCCTCCAATCTGGCGTCCGGAACCCAGCAGGGCGCCGGTACGATCACCATGCAGGTAGCCCGCAATTTCTTCCTCACCCGGGAGAAAACGATCACCCGCAAGTTGCGGGAAGTCCTGCTTGCCTGGAAGATCGAGGCCAACCTGTCCAAGGACGAGATCCTGCAACTCTACGTCAACCAGATCTTCCTTGGGCAGCGGGCGTACGGCTTCGGAGCGGCCGCCCAGATCTATTTCGGCAAGCCATTGAAAGACGTTTCCGCGGCCGAGGCGGCCATGCTCGCCGGGTTGCCCAAAGCACCGTCGGCCTTCAACCCAGTCAGCAACCCGAAACGTGCGAAAACGCGGCACTTGTATGTGCTCAGGCGAATGCACGACTTGAAATACATCAGCGACGACCAGTTTCGAGAAGCACAAATCGCGCCACTCGCCGTGCGTCAGGGACTGCGCGAGGTCACCCCGATTCGCGCCGAGTTCATCGCCGAAATGGCTCGGCAGGTCGTATTCGATGCCTATGGCGACGAGGCCTACACCAAGGGCCTGACGGTCCACACGACGATCCGAAGGCCGGACCAGGAGGCCGCCTATGCTGCGGTGCGGCGAGGCGTGCTGGAATACGATCGTCGCCACGGCTACCGGGGTCCCGAGGCCTATGCCAGCCTGCCGGAGGAAGCGAACGAGCGGGAAGCCGTCCTGGAGAGGCTTTTTCAGGAGGCGGCCGAAACCGACGGCCTCGTGCCTGCCGTCGTGACCGACGTCGGCCCGTCGACGGTCAACGCCGTGCTCGCCGACGGCGAAGCGGCGGAGATCACCGGGGACGGCCTCAGGTTCGCCGCGCGCTCCTTGGGCGAGAAGGCCGCGGCCGCCACGCGTATCCGGCCGGGTGCCCTGATCCGCCTCGCCCACGACGCCAAGGGAAGGTGGGAGATCACCCAGATACCCCAGGTGGAATCCGCGTTCGTGTCGATGCGGCCGGACGACGGCGCGATTCTTTCGCTCGTCGGCGGTTTCGATTTCGATCGCAACAAGTTCAATCACGTCACCCAGGCGCAGCGCCAGCCGGGATCCGCTTTCAAGCCGTTCATCTACTCGGCCGCACTGGAGAAGGGCTTTACGCCGGCAACGGTCGTCAACGATGCGCCGTTTTTCGTCCCGGCCGACAAGGCGGGGGGCGAGGATTGGGAGCCCAAGAACTACGACGGCAAGTTCGAAGGCCCCATGCGGGTCCGGGCGGCGCTCGCCAAGTCGAAGAACCTGGTGACCGTTCGCGTGCTGCAGGCGATCGGACCCCAATATGCGCAGGATTACATCGGCCGGTTCGGATTCGACCCGAAGCTGCACCCGCCCTACCTGACCATGGGCCTGGGCGCCGGTTCGGTGACGCCGATGCAGATGGTGAGCGCCTACGCGGTCTTCGCCAACGGCGGCTATCGCGTGGCGCCGTACTTGATCGCCCGGGTCGTCGACGCCAAGGGCAACGTGTTGTCCGAGTCCTCTCCGGTCGCTGCCGGCGAGAATAGGGACCAGGCGATCGACCCGCGCAATGCCTGGATCATGACCTCGCTGCTGAGGGACGTCGTTCGCGTCGGTACCGCCCAACGCGCGCTGTCCTTGAACCGCCCGGACCTGGCCGGCAAGACCGGCACGACCAACGAAAACGTCGATGCCTGGTTCTGTGGCTATAACGCCGCGATGGTCGGCGTGTCCTGGATCGGCTTCGACCAGCCGAAGACGCTGGGCACCGACGAAACCGGCGCCCGCGCGGCGCTCCCGATCTGGATTGCGCAAATGGCGAAGGTGCTGAAAGGTACGCCGGAGGCGGTATTGCCGATGCCGAACGGGATCATCGCCGTTCCGATCAACGCCGAATCGGGACTGCGCGACGAGTCCGGCGGCCTCACCGAATACTTCTTTGCCGAGTTTCCGCCGCGCGGCCGCGACGACAGTCTGGCGCCGGGCAAGACCGGGAAGGATATCCGCGACCAGCTTTTCTAGGGTCTCTGTCAACACTATGTCCGCCGCGCGCAACCATGGCCGCTCCGATGGCCTCCGCGTCCAGCGCGATCGCATCCGGATTGCACAGGCTGCCGCGCGCCTCATTGCCGAGCACGGGATTACGGACTGGACGCTCGCCAAACAAAAGGCGGCCCGGCAGCTTCTGCTTCCGGAAACGGCGCCGCTTCCTTCCAACGACGAGATCGAGGCAGCGCTCGCCGACCACCACGCGCTTTTCGGCGGCGACGCCCATGCCACCGCGCTGCGCCGGCAGC
>Ga0315290_10001685_pt1 | contig 15216 bp, 9 predicted proteins | sample YL17G12_0_MG_FD_203627 | JGI IMG/M metagenome (GOLD analysis project Ga0315290, IMG submission 203627) | Sediment microbial communities from Yellowstone Lake, YNP, Wyoming, USA - YL17G12_0 | ecosystem: Environmental > Aquatic > Freshwater > Lake > Sediment | place: USA: Wyoming | collected... | reverse complement strand
CGGCGGGATCTTCCAGGCGAATTTTTTTTTGGCGTTCATAGGACTCTTCGTTTTTCTCGGCGCGTCCCAAGAGGTGGCGTTCCAGACCCGCCGTCACGCCGTCGCCGGGCATACCGCCCACGAGGCGATGATCACGAAATTCGAAACGCTCTCGCCGCAGGACACGTTGGGGCGCGCCGCGGAGCTGCTCCTCGCCACGCACCAGCACGATTTCCCCGTGCTCGACGCCTGGAATCGCGTCGCCGGGGTGCTCCCGCGCGCGCAACTGCTCGAGGGCCTCGCGCGCTCGGGGCGCGACACCTCGGTCCTCGAGGTCATGCTGCGCGACCCGGTCCAGGTCGCTCCCGCAACCGACCTCGAAGCCGTGCTCTCGCACCTTCAGAACGACCCGTCGACTCCACTACTGGTGGTGGAAGACGGCGCTTTGCGAGGCATGGTGACGTTCGAGAACCTCGCCGAGTTCATCGTCGTAGCTGGTCAGATCGCGCGATGAAGGCGTAGACAGGAAACGCCGCGGCGAGAAGCGCGGCTCCCCCTAACGCTCGCAACGGGTCGTCCGCGACGAGTTGAACGGTCATGACGGCCCCGACGAGCAGGACCACGACCGGCGGAACCCAGCCCAAGGGCGCGCGCCAGGCGACCGGCTCGCCGACGCCGCGCCGGCGGAGGATCAGGAGCGCCACCGCCGTGATTCCGTAGAAGATCCAGACGCTGAAGGTGAACAAAGCGACGATGCTCCGAAACGATGCCAGCCGGACGTACACGACGGCGACCGCCGCCAGCGCGGCGGTGGCGCGGGCGGGTGTTCCCCATCGCGGATGGAGCGTCGCCATACTGCGGAGGAACGCGCCGCCTTGCGCCATCGCGAAGCCGAGGCGCGACACGGTGAACACAGTTGCTGCGATCGATCCGAACGTGCTCACGACGACCAGCGCCGAGACGGCTCGTCCGGCGAAAGGCCCCAAGGTCGCCTCGACGGCCGCCGCGACCGGCTGGGTCGAACCCGCGGCAGTCCTGCCGGGGAGCGCGGTCATGACGGCGATCTGCGTCAACCCGTACAGGATCGCGAGGATCAGCGTCCCCAGCAGCACGGCGCGGCCAATGTTCTTGCCGGGGTCCCGCACCTCCCCGGCGACGAGCGTGACGTCCGACCACCCGTCGTAGGCAAAGAGCATGATCATCAGCGCGGAGAGCCAGGCCGCAGCAGTGGCCGGCCCGGCGGGCAACGCCGTGACGGCAGCCGCCGGCGCGCCCTGCCCGTGGACGAAGAGCGCGGCGGCGGCCAACGCGCCGAGCGCCAGGATCTTCGTCGACGTGAGGACGATTTGCGCGCGAGGTCCCGTGCGCAGGCCGGCGACGTTCAAGATCGCGGCGAGGACGAGAGCCGCCCCGGCGGTCGTCCGCTCCCACCCGGACACGCCGGTCGCCTTGGCCAGGTACTCCGCGAAGACGAGCGCGATCGCCGCGATCGAAGCGGGATAGGTCACGAAAATCGCCGTCCAGCCAGAGACGAACGCCATCGCCGGGCCGTACGCCTCGCGGTTGAACACGAAGAAACCGCCGTTCGACGGCACGCGCGCGGCGCACTCCGCGTAGCACGAGGCCCCGCACGCCGCGACCGCGGCACCGCAGACCCACAATGCGAACGCCGCGGGAATCGAGGGGACGGCGCCCGCGATCGCCGCGGGAGCGACGAAGATCCCGGAACCGAGGATGATCCCGGCGTAGATCGCCGTGGCGTCCGCCAGGCCGAGGTGTCTTCGGGGAACCTGGGGGGAGCCCGTCAATCGAGATACGTGTACTGCGAGAGTCGAGCCGTGTAGTTTTCGAGAAACGCCGCGGCATCCTCTTCCGAGATTTCTCCGCGATTCATCCGCTCCCTCAACTGCGCCTTGACGGCCTCGACGAGATCGGCGCGGTCGTAGCCGAAGCACGCGAGGGTCTCGCCCGCCGGCTCGCCACGCCTGACATCGGTCACGACCGGCGCTCCCTTCGGCCCGAGGATGACCTCGGCTTCGTTCACCCGGCCGAAGAGGTTGTGCATGTCACCCATCGTGTCCTGGTAGGCGCCAACCAGCGCGAACGCGAGGTAGTACGGCTCCCCCTCCTTCAGCTCGTGAACCTCCAGAGCGTCCTTGATGTCCTTCAGATCGACGAACTTCTCGACCTCGCCGTCGGAATCGCAGGTGATGTCGGCGAGAGTCGCCTTCCGGGTCGGCGACTCGTTGAGCCGGTGCACGGGGATGATCGGGAAGAGCTGGTCGAGCGCCCAGTGGTCCGGGACCGACTGGAAGACGGAGAAATTGCAGATGTACTTGTCGTGGAGCTTGGTCTCGAGCTCCTGGAATTCGTCGGCGACGAACTTCGCCGATTTCGAGAAACGCACCGCTTTCGTCGCGACCTCCCGGAAGAACATCTCTCCCTTGCCGCGCTCCTCGAGACCAAGCATGCCGAGGTTGAACAACGAGTACATCTGATCCCGGTACTCGATTGCGTCGTGGTAGAACTCGCGGTAATTCTTCACGGAGATCTTCTTCGCCGCGTCGGCCAGATCCTGCACGATCTGCGCCTCGCGTCCCGTGAGTGCGGGCGGGTCGGACTCTTGTCCCGACACCGCGGCCCTGACGTCGGTGATCAGCATGGCATGGTAGGCGACCAACATGCGCCCCGATTCGCTGACGATCCGCGGCGGCGGGACGTGCTCCTCATCGCAAACTTCCTGGATGCCGAAGACGACGTCGTTCGCATACTCCTGAACGGAGTAGTTGACCGAAGCGTCCGAGGACGTCTTGGAGCCGTCGTAGTCGATACCGAGGCCGCCACCTACATCGAGATACGAAACGTCGGCGCCGAGCTTGCGCACTTTGGCGTAGATCCGCGCCGCCTCGCGCACCGCCGTTTTGACTTTTCGTATCTCGGTGATCTGGCTGCCGATGTGGAAGTGGAGCAGCGCCAGTTGCGAGCGCAGCCCGCTGGCGGTCAGCTTTTCGAGCCCGCGCAGGAGCTGAAGGGTCGTCAGACCGAACTTCGACGTGAAGCCGCCGGACTTCTCCCACATCCCCGAGCCCTTGGCCTGGAGGCGAATCCGGAAGCCGATCTTGAACAGGACCGGTTCACGAGCCGCCATCTCGAGGATCTGGTCCACCTCGAACGGCTTCTCGATCACGACCACCACCTGCTTGCCGAGCCGACAGGCCGTCGAGGCCATCTGGAGGTAGGCCTGGTCTTTGAAGCCGTTGCAGATGACGAGAGCGTCCGGCGACAGCTCGAGCGCGATCGCGGCGAGCAACTCCGGCCGGCTTCCCGCCTCGAGACCGAGGCCCGCGCTCCAGCCCGATCGCACGAGCCCCTCAACGACGGCCCGCTGCTGATTGACCTTGACCGGGAAAACCGGGTGGTACCGTTCACGGTAGTTGTACTCGCGGATGGCGTTCGCGAAACTCTGCGCTAACTCGTTGACCTGCCCTTCCAGCAACTGAGGGAAGCGGAGGAGGACCGGAGTCTTGATGCCCCGTTTCGCGAGATCTTCAACCACGCGGAAGACGTCGATCGATCGTGCCGGCTCGCGCGTGGGCGTCACGAGCAGATGCCCGTCCTCGGCGATCGCGAAGTAGCCGTTGCCCCAACCGTCGAGTCCGTAGATGTTGACCGCGTCGTCGGTCGTGAAGCGTTCGGTGAACGAGACGTTCATGTCGGACTCTCCGCTCCCGGACCTCTCATGGCAAGGGGTGCGCGGATTATAGGGCCGGCGTCCCCCCTCGCAAGAGCGGAGCAGCTAGAGTTTGCCGGATGGACCCTCTCGTGCCGCCGCTTTCCCCGCGCCTCGGCGCTCTCGCGGACGCAATCGTGCCGGGGAGCCGCGTCGCCGATGTCGGAAGCGACCACGGGTTGCTTCCGCTCTGGCTCGCGGCGAGCAGCCGGGCGGCCTACTGCCTCGCAGCCGAGAAGACCGCGGAGCTCCTCGCCGGGGTTGCGCGTCCTCCCGCAGACGCCCCGTGGGCGCAGCGGCTCGGCTACCGGACCGGGGACGGCCTCGGCGCGCTCCGCCCGGAAGACCGGATCGACACGATCGTGCTCGCGGGACTGGGAGGGCGCACCATCGTACGGCTCCTCGCAGCACCCGAAGCCGCGAGCCCGACCCTGCGACGGCTCGTGCTCCAGCCCCGCTCCGAACCCGCCCTGACACGACTCTGGCTCAGGAAACACGGCTGGCGGCCGGTCGCGGAGCGTCTCACGGAGCAGTGCGGCCGGTTCCACCTCACCCTCGCGGCCGAGCGAGGTGACGACGGCGACCTTTACGGCCACGAGACGCTGAGCCGCGAGGATCTCTTGGCCGCAGGTCCCCTTCTCGTGCGTTCGTCCTCCCCGGAGATGGGGCGCTTGTGGCGATTGGAGAGGGACCGATTGACATCGATACTCGAAGGCTCAGGCTCGGGACCGTCGTTGGCACGCGCCCGCTCCACCCTTGCCCTTGCGCTCCGGGTGCTCGCCGCTATTTCGACGCGCGGCGGATGAACTCGAGGGTACGAGGATCCACGACGACGCGTTCTCCGGAGTTGATGAACAGGGGCACGCGGATCGTCAGACCGTTCGTCAGCGAAGCGTCCTTGAGGTTCTTGCCGCTGGCGGTGTCGCTCTTGGCGCCACCCGCCGCCATGTCGATCTCCGCCTCGACGTACTGCGGCAGGGAGATGCCGGCGACCGCGCCGTTCCAGTAGACGGCGTTCAGATTCAGCCCATCGGTGAGCCAAGGCACGATGTCTTCGATGCGTTCGTTCGGAATGGCGAACTGCTCGTAGGACAGATTCTCCATGAAGTGGCTCGCCTCTCCATCCCCGTAGAGGAACTGGACCTGGCGCAACGCGACGTCCGGCTCGTCGAATTTTTCCCCCGACTTGAACGTCTTGTCGAGCAGCGACCCCGTGACGACGTGACGCAGCTTGCACCGAACGAGGGTGGCCGCTCCGCGAGCGGACGGGGTCTGAACCTGGTAGTCCTCGATCTGATACGGGTCGCCCTCGACGAGGATCCGCGCGCCTCGCTTGAAATCGGTCGTGCTGATCATCGCTCCCCCCGCAAGGCTTTGAGGACGAGCGAACGCGCGTCCTCGGGGAAATCTTGTTTCAAGATCCACTCCAGGTAATCGCGTTGGACGCGCGCCACCTCGCTGAGGGCGCGCCCTTTTTGCTTGCCGAACGCAAAGACGACTTGGCCCTCGCGCAACACGAACTTCCCGCCACGGTCGACGGCTCCGGGCGGGACCGGGTTGCACCAGAGGTCGAGGTCGTCGACCGTCCGCGGCAGGTCCGGGTAGCGCGCAAGCTGCGCCTCGAGCACGTCGATCGACGCGACCACGTCGGCTTCGGCGCCGTGCGCCCCCGCGTGTTCGCGGTCGAGAAAGAAGCGCACCGCGGCGGTGAGGTCGCGCGGCTCTTTTTTGTGGAAGATCGTCATGACGTCCACGATGCGACGCTCGGCTAACGCGAGATCGAGGGCGCAGTCCCGGAACTCACGATCGAGAAGCGGCACGTCGAAACGTCGCACGTTGAACCCCGCGAGATCTGCGTCCTTGAAGACGTCGAGCAATCGGCGCGCAACCGCGCGAAATGCCGGGGCGTCCGACACATCGTCGTCCGTGATCCCGTGAACCGAGGTGGCCTCGGCAGGAATCGGCCGCTCGGGGTTGATTCGAAGCGTCGCCGCCTCGCGTCCTCCGTCCGGGTCGACGCGAACGAGCGCGATCTCGACGATCTTGTCTCGCAACGGGTCGATCCCGGTCGTTTCGAGATCGAAAAAGGCGAGGGGACGCTTCAGCTCGAGGCTCATCACGCGCGGGAGATTATCACCCGGTCCCCTGCCCCGCGCCCCCTTCCGTCTTCGAATGGTCCGGGTGTGCGGCGCGTTCTATATTGCGGGCCGCCGCTGCGTGAACGGCTGGCGGCCAGGAGATGCGATGCCCGGATCCCCCGCGATCGAGACCCTTCCCGGCGCCGAAGTCGACCTCCCCCGCGAGGTCGCGCGCCTCTACGACCTGGCCTACAACCTCTGGTGGACCTGGTCCCCGAACGCCCACCTGCTCTTCAGCGGGATCGACCCGGCGCGCTGGGTCCGCACCCGCAACCCCGTCGAGCTCCTCCTCGGGGTCGAACCCCACATGTGGGACCCGCTGTTGCAGAGCGAGAGCTTCATGAGCGGCTACCACGCGGTGATCGGCGAGTTTGACCGCTACCTCGCCGGCCGCGCCACGTCGTGGTTCCACAAGAACTACCCGTCGTTTTCGGGCGGCCCGGTCGCTTACCTTTCCACGGAGTTCGGCTGGCACGAGTGCCTCGGCATCTACTCGGGAGGCCTGGGCATTCTGTCCGGTGACCACTGCAAGTCCGCGAGCGACCTCGGGATCCCGTTCGTGGGCGTGGGCCTGATGTACCGGCGCGGGTACTTCCGGCAAACCGTGGATGCGGACGGCCGCCAGCAGCACTTCTACCCCGACTACGACCTCCGCAGGCTCCCGTTGCTCCCCGTCGCCGGACCGGGCGGAAAACCGCTGCGCGTGCAGGTCGACCTACCAGGGCGCTCCGTCTCGCTGCGCGTGTGGAAGGCGACGGTGGGACGGGTGCCGGTGCTGCTGCTCGATTCGGACGTGCGCGAGAACGACCCTGCGGACCGGCCGATCACTTCTATCCTCTACGTGCACGGGCGCGAGATGCGACTGTGCCAGGAAATGGTCCTCGGCGTGGGTGGCTATCGCGCGCTCGCGGCTTCCGGCGTCACGCCTTCGGTGTGGCACCTCAACGAAGGCCACTCCGCGCTCGTCTCGTTCGAGCGGATCCGCCGCACGATGGAAGGCGACGGGCTCCCGTTCGAAGACGCCGTGGCGAAAACGGCGAAGACTTCGGCCTTCACGACGCACACTCCGGTTCCGGCGGGGAACGAGACGTTCGAGCTCGGGCTCGTCCGAACATACGCCGACGCGTGGGGCGCGGGGGTGGCAGGCGGAACGTCCTCGTTCGTCGACCTTGGCCGCGCCACCGCCGGGGACGACGTGTTCAACCTGACCGTCCTGGCGATGCGCACGTCCTCCCGGACCAACGGCGTCAGCAAACTGCACGGCCAAGTCGCGGACGGGATGTGGAAGCACCTGTTTTCCGAGGTCGAGGCCGGGAAGGAGCGCATCGGGTCGATCACCAACGGCGTCCACATCCCGACGTGGATGGGGCCCGAGATGGGAGCGATGCTCCGCCGCCGCTTGGGAGCCGATTTCGAGCAGCGCCTGCTCGACCCCGGATTCGCCGACGAAGTCTTGGCGATCCCCGACGACGACATCTGGGACGCCCACACGGCGCAAAAAGCTCGGCTGGTCATCCTCGTCAGGGAGCGCGTGCTCCAGCAGCTTGCGCGCCACGGCCGGTCGCCCGAGGACTTGAGGCGCGTGCAGACGCTCTTGGCGCCGGACGTCCTGACTCTCGGTTTCGCGCGACGATTCGCGACGTACAAGCGCGCCGACCTGATCTTCAGGGACCTCGAACGATTAAAGACCCTCATGAAGTCGGCGACCCGCCCGGTGCAGATCGTCTTCGCCGGAAAGGCGCACCCCGCCGACAAGCCCGGCCAGGACGTCTTGCGCCGGATCTTCGAGACCTCGCAGAGCTCCGACCTGTGGGGGCACGTCGTGCTGCTCGAAAACTACGACATGCGCGTCGCTCGGTTCCTCGTCCAAGGCGTCGACGTGTGGGTGAACACGCCGCGCCGGCCCCTCGAGGCGAGTGGGACATCCGGCATGAAGGCCGCCGCGAACGGCGCTTTGAATCTGAGCGTGCTCGACGGGTGGTGGGCCGAGGGGTACGACCCGGCGCTCGGCTTCGCGATCGGGCGCGCGCAGGACTATGGCGACCTCGAAACGCAAGACGCCGAGGACGCCGAGTCCCTGTATCGCGTCCTCGCGGACGATGTCGTGGCCGCGTTTTACGACCGCGACGCGGCCGGCCTGCCCCACGCGTGGATCGGACGGATGAAGCGCTCGATCGCTCGCCTCGCCCCGCGGTTCTCGACGGAGCGCATGGTGCGCGACTACACGATCCGTGCGTACTTACCGGCGATGCGCGAGGCCGACCCGACGCTTGACGAAGAACGGCTGTGGGCCCCGTGACACGAACGGCCCCCGAGAGCCGGGGGCCGTTCCATCGAGTCGTTCCGCGAAAAGGTGTTACGGGGTCTTCTTGTCGCTCCGCCGCAGGTTCTGGACCGCGGCCGGTGCCGTGGTGTCCTGCGCCGTGGCGGAGGCGGTCACGGCCGGGGCGACGTTCCCGCTCGCGTCTAGCGCAAAGGCGCTGTAGAGGTAAGTCGTGCCGCTGGTCAGACCGGTGTGCACGAAGCTATCGGCCGATCCTGCGGCTCCCGTCTTCGTCACCACCGCGAATCCATCCACCGGGCTGACCGGGAACTTCCCGTCGGTCCTGTAGCGGATGATCGTCTTGCTGAAGTCGGCGCTCGACGAGTTCGTCCAGTTGAGGGTCACCTGCGTGGTCGCGCCGCTGGCCGTAAACCCGCTGTCGGACGAGGGCGGCGTCTGATCGCCGACGGCTTGCTCGGTCGGTGTGAACGTCGAATCGTCCGTGAGAAGGACACGGTCGATTCGAGCCTGGGCATCCCGTCCACCCAGCTCGAGCGTCGCGAGCCCTGCCGCGAGCGTGTAGGAGCGCCCGGCCACCCACTCCCACTGGCCCGTGACGGACGGGACCATCTGCTGGCGGGCGGCGCCGTTGATCGATTCGTACCAGGTGTCTGAGGTCGCATTGGGCCCATACATGCGCACCCAAAGGCGCCAGCTCCCCGAGGACGGGACGTTCACGCCGAAGGACGCGGTGCCCGCAGGCGACGTCGGGCTCCCGGTTGCGGTTCCGGCCGGGGTGTCGATGTAGCCGCCACCATACGAGCCCGCGACGCCGGTAGCCGAGCGAACCGGCGCGACGAGTGCTCCCGACTCGGCCTCGAAGCGGAGGTAGGTGAACGCGTTGGCGGCCGTGACGAACGTCTTGGTCGGCGTCGAGCTCGCCGCGTTCCCGGCCGAGTCGGCGCTGCGCACGTAGTACTCGTAGGTCGTGGAGGCATCGAGCCCGGCGAGGCCGGTGCTGTGGCTCGTCACGAGCGTCGCGTCGATTGCGGTCTGCTGGTCGGCGGCGTCCCCTAGCCGGCGGAAGACCACCTGGCTGTCGGCGGTCTCGCTGGTCGTCCAGGTGATCGTCGCGGTCGTTCCGGTCACTCCGGTCGAGGCGACCGCCGAGATCGTGGGCGCGATCGAGTCGGCGACTGTCGAAAATCCGGTGACGTGCGTCATCGTGCTCGCCATCCCGTGATTGGCGAGATCGAGGACTCCGGCACCGCCTGAGACGACCTGGATCTTGTAGATCTTGCCTTGCGTCAGGTTCGCCGCCGGCGTGATCGTGGCGGTGAGCCCGTTCGCCGACAACGAAGGCGACCCGGCAGCCTGGGCGACCGCGGTGCCCGTGTCGTCGAGCAGCCTGACGTTCGCGGCGGTGATCGAGGACGGGAGCATCGCCTCGCTGAACGTGACGCTCGGCTTCACGGCCACCGAGGCTCCGGTGGCTCCATCCAAAGGCGTCGTTGCGGCGACGGTGGGAGCAACGGCCGCCTGCACCGTGAAGATCGCGGCGCCCGTGCCGTAAACGCCGTCGGGATCGGTGACATCGAGGTTGGACGCGCCGGGAGCGGCCGCGGAGCCGACGGTCACGTTGAGTGTGAGCTGTCCGCACCCGTTGACGGTCGTCGAAGTGACCGTGATCCCGGCATTCGCAAACAGCGCCGCGGCTCCGCTCGCGAAATTCGAACCCGCGATCGTGAGCGAAAGCGTCCGCCCCGCTTCCGCAGCGGAGGGCGTCGACGAGCTCACGACGGGACGCGACCAGCCCTGGACTTGATTCGAGAACGTCGTGCTCTCGTTACCGGCGGTGTCGTAAGCCTTCACGCCGAAGTAGTAGGTCGTGCAATCGGTGAGGCTTCCGATCGTCGTCTGGGTCACGTTGAGGACGTCGACCGACTGCGTGAAGGCGGTCGGAGACGTGCCGTAGTAGACCCGGTATCCTTGGAGATCCGCGTCGAGCACGGGATCCCAGGCAATGGACACGGTTCCGGCGATGGCGGGACGGCCGAGGGCGACCAAGAGGACGATTGCGATGAGTGCTAGCGATCGGGTGAATTTGCTCATGAGCTCTTCGTCTCCCCGGCGATCCCCTTTGGACCGCCCGGTTGGCCTTAGAGCGAGGCGCGTGCCAGTTGGCGCGCTCAGCATCGAGAGCAACGCAAACATTAGAACAAAAGACACTTACAGTTCGGTCACCGCATCGAAGTGCCCTGCCGTGGCGGCTTCGATGACACTTCCGTTTTTTGCGAATTACGAATTGTTTATAGCTGTGTATAGCTTCTGCCAGTGTGGGTAGGAACGTCAGTCCCAGAACTTCCACACCGGCTTGCCGCGCTCTCCCCCGGACTCGATCACGACGTCGTGAACTGGCACGTCGGGGAGCGCCGTCGCCACGGTGCGGCGGAACTCGGCTGGGTCCGCGTCGGGACCGGCGGGATTCCAGGGGTTGGTCGCCGCGGCGATCAGGCGAAGCGGTCTCACGGCCTGGATGCGACCCCGCCCCTTGAGCCACGCCTTGTAATAGACCGGAGCGACGTTGATGCGCGTCGCATCCCGCACCACCAGCGTGCAGCGCAACGGAGAGCGCACCAGCGGAATCATGAACTCGTCGTTGAGTCCGTGTGGGAGAACGACCGTCGAGACCGGTCCCCCGTCTTGCATCTTCAACGCGGGAACCGGATCGACGAGCCCGGGAGGCATCACGCCCACCGGTCGTCCGCGGGCGTCTAACAGCGCAGTCGCCCCCTTCGACGCCGTCTCGTCCCACGCGTCGCGAGCGGCCTCTTCGCACGGCGGCACGGAGAGGGTCTCTACGAGATAGCGCGCGGCCGCGGCGGAACGATCGGGTGTCGCCGAGTACCCCGCGGCGAGGACGATGACCACGCCTTCGCTGACCCCCGGCGCCGCGAACGAGCGTCGCTCCCACCCCCCGTCAACCAGGACGAGACCCCCCGAAAGCTCGCCGAGACGTTCCAGAACCGCCTTCATCGAGGCGGGTTCCCCCGGCCCATGCAGATCAGCTTCGCCGCCGCCAAGGACACGGTAGATGCTCACGGGCCCGAGGGTTGTGGTCCATCCGGTCGTCTCGATGCGCTCGAGCTTGGCGACGGTGTCCCCGACCGGAGGAGGCGCCGCGGTCGCGATCCAGGCACCCGCGGGGACGATCATGCGGGTCACCGGGTGCGGGTCGGCCCCTTCCTCCTGTTCCAGCGGCAACCGCGGCGCGGAGGTCAGTGCGAGGGGCGACGAACGGGCGTGGAGTTCACGGACGAGCGATGCCAAGACGGTTCGCGTGCCGGCCTGAGCGTGGAGACCCAGGATCGCGACACGCTGCGAGCCGGATTTCACGACGCGATCCAGAAGAGTCGGCCTGGCGGGCGCTTTCGACTTCCGATCGAACATCCACTCAGTTCCGTGCGTCTGTGCGCGTGGCGACGTTGGAGGCGGCGACCGGATTTGAACCGGTGAATGACGGTTTTGCAGACCGTTGCCTTACCACTTGGCTACGCCGCCGTCGTCCAATTCGGGGGAACTGCTCTTCCCTGGCCGGACGAGGCGCGAATATAGCCGCTCGCCCTCTCGTGGGTCAATCCGCATTGCCTTGACGGGCCACGAGACCGTGGCGTACGGTGTCGGGGTCTCCGTTAGGGGTGTCCGGCGAGAGCCGGACTGAGATCAAACCCTGGAACCTGAACTGGGTCATGCCAGCGTAGGGAAACGGGACGATGCGCGAAGCTCTCCTCCGTTCATCCGTCCTCCCGAAGGCATGGACCCAGCAGGGTTCTTCGGGAGGCCGGCATGTTCCGCAATAGGACGTTCGCCTTGATTCTGACCGGTGCCCTCTCGGGGGCGACACCGATGCTCGGTGCGGACGAAGTGGAAAAGCCTATCCCCTCCGGTGTCGAAGAGACCGTGGTCGTCGCGTCCGACGTCGCCAAGGACCGCGAAGATTCTGCTTCGTTCACCGACCTCGACGCGGACGCGATCCGCGCCATCAACCAGGGCCAGGATCTTTCAACCCTCCTCGGTGAGACGGTGAACGCGTACTCCTACAGCGACTCCGGCAACGGCTACGGTTACAGCTACCTCCGCATCCGAGGCTTCGACCAGACCCGGATCGCGGTCAACGTCAACGGCGTCCCTCTCAACACGCCCGAATCGCACCAGGTCTACACGATCGATCTCGGCGACTTCGCCACGGGTCTCGGCCTGATCCAGATCCAGCGCGGCCCCGGCACGGCCCTGTATGGAGCTCCGGCCGTTGGCGGGGTCGTCAACCTCGAGACGGCCAGCTTGCCGACGACAGCCGGGGGGAACCTCGAGATGATGGTCGGCTCGTTCGGAACGAGCCGCCTTTCGCTGAGCTACGGAGGCGCCATCGGTAAGAGCCCCTGGGCCTTTTCGGTTCGCGCCGCCCACGTTGAAAGCAGCGGCTACAGGACGCCATCGTGGTCCAAGCAGACGTTCGCGCAGATTGCCTTCGAGCGCTTCGATCCCACATCCGTGTGGCGTGTCTTGCTGTTCGGCGGACCCGAGTCGACGCAGTTGTCCTACTACGGCGTCCCGCACCAGGACCTGAGCAACCCGGTCGCGCGCCGCAGCATCGCCCCGCTCCTCCCCGGAGAAACCGACAACTTCTTCCAGCCCCAGCTGCAAGTCATGAATGACCGAAGGATCGGGCCCGGGTTGATGCTCAAGAACACGGTGTACGCCATTGCCGGGAACGGCTACTTCCGCCAGTTCTCCCCCGCTTTGGCATATGACCCGCTCGGGAATTTCACTCCAACCGAGCTCGACGACGCTTGGCAGAAGCGCGCGCTCGACAACCGGCAGATCGGTTGGATCCCGCGCGTCGCCTGGAGCCACCGTCACGGAGAGCTGACGGCGGGGCTCGAGCTGCTGTTCCATCGCGGCCGGCACGACGGAACGGTGACGACCGGGACGATGTGCTCCGACCCGTCGTGCACGACGAGTTCCCCCGTGGACGACCCTCTGGTCCTCTACAACTACACCAACAAGAAGGACACCGTGAACCTCTTCGTCCGCGAGGAGTTGCGTCTTTCGCCTGCGGCCACGCTCAACCTCGAGTTGCAGGCGACCCGCCACCGGTTCTCCATGGGACACGATGAGGTGCGCGGGATCTCCTGGGACGCGACCTACCACTTCCTATCGCCGCGGATCGGCGCGAACTGGAACGTCAGCGATCACTGGAACCTCTACGCCCAGGTGACCCAAACCCAGAGCGAGCCGACGTTCACGAACGTCTGGGACCCGGAAGACCCCGCAGATCCAGCGACTGATCCGGCCGAACACTTTGCGAGCCACGATCCGTCCACGAATCGGTACGGCGATCCCTATGCCAAGCCTGAGCGCCTGACGAGTACCGAGCTGGGCGCCGGCTACGTGCACGGCACGACGCGCCTCAAGACGAACGTCTACCGGATGCAGTTCCGGGACGAGTTCGTCTATGCGGGGGGCCTCGACAGCAACGGCGTGCCGATCACAACGAACGCCGGCCAGTCGCTGCACGAGGGGATCGAGATCGAAGCGGCGGGCCGCCTGCCGGGAGAGGTCGACCTGTCGGGCTACCTCGCCGTCAGCCGCGACGTTCTGCAACAAGACACCGTCCTCTCCCCCGACGGTACCGGAGGGTTTTACGTCATCGACTACTCCGGCAACCGCATCGCGCTCTTCCCCGGAATCACCGCGAGGCTGGCGGTGGCGCGAACGTTCGGTCCGGTGCGGGTTGCGCTGTCCGGTCGGCGGATCGGGACGATCTACCTCGACAACAGCCAGAACGAGCGGAAGACGCCGGCCAACCGGGCGGTCCCCGGCTACGTCGATAAGCAGGTGGATCCGTTCACGCTCGTCGGGGCGCAGGTCACCGCGGACCTTTCGCGGCCCGCGCACCGAAAGGCCGGGTCGCTGACCCTCCGCCTGAGCGTGGACAACCTGCTCGACGCCCAGATCGCGCAGTTCGGCTACTCGTACCCGATCGACGCGGCCTACACGGAGTTCTATTCGGAGTTCTACCCGGCAGCGACGCGCAGCGTGATGCTCGGTTTGAGCTTCGGGTTCTGAGGGTAAACGGGTGAGCGGCAGCCTCGGTATCCTCGACCTCGCCGTCGTCGGTGCCTATCTCGCCGCGACGTTCCTGCTCGGCGTGCGTTCGTCCCGGAACCGACGGCGAGACGAGGAGGACTTCCTGCTCGCCGGGCGCGCGCTCACGCTCCCGGCCTTCGTCGTCACGCTCGTTTCGACCTGGTACGGAGGCGTTCTCGGGGTCGGCGAGTACTCCTACGCTTACGGCCTGTCGAACTGGCTCGTCCTCGGCGTCCCCTACTACGTCGGGACGTTTCTGTTCGCGCTGCTCTACGCAGAGAAGGCCCGCGCGCGGGGGAACGCGACGCTCCCCGACATCCTCTATGAAACCTACGGGCGCGCCGCCGGGATCCTGGGGGCAGTCACGGTCCTCGCCCTGTCTCTCCCCGCGCCGTATCTCCTCATGCTCGGCGTCTTGTTGCGCCGGGCGACGGGTCTGCCGCAAGCCGTCGCCGTGATCCTGTGCGCTGCATTCTGCGTCCTCTACATCGGCGCACGCGGTTTCCGGTCGGTCGTTCAGACGAAGGGGCTGCAGTTCGCTTTCATGTTCGGTGGGTTCCTCCTGCTCCTCCCGATCGCCGTGGCGAAGGTCGGAGGCTTCGGCGCCCTGCGCTCGGCGCTTCCCGTCACGATGTTTGCCCCCCTGGGAGGGCAGCGGGTCTCCTACGTGCTCGCCTGGTACGTCATCGCCCTCCAAACACTCGTCGAGCCGACGTTCTTCCAGCGCTGCTTCGCCGCGAAAACGCCACGTGTCGCGCGCGGCGGTCTTTTCGTCTCGATCCTGTTCTTCGCGCTGTTCGATGGCCTGACGACCTTCACCGGGATGTATGCCCACGCTCTTCTGCCGAATCTGTCGGCCGGCGTGGACGCGTACCCGGCGTTGGGGGAGCTTCTCCTGCCCGCCGGGCTCCTGGGCGTGTTCTACGCCGGGATGATCGCCACGGTCATGTCGACGG
>Ga0315290_10001684_pt1 | contig 15222 bp, 12 predicted proteins | sample YL17G12_0_MG_FD_203627 | JGI IMG/M metagenome (GOLD analysis project Ga0315290, IMG submission 203627) | Sediment microbial communities from Yellowstone Lake, YNP, Wyoming, USA - YL17G12_0 | ecosystem: Environmental > Aquatic > Freshwater > Lake > Sediment | place: USA: Wyoming | collected... | reverse complement strand
CGAATCCCGACTACCTCTCGTCCTACGCCCCGATCTCCTGCCTCACCGCGGCCGCAATCTCTTCGGCCCACGCGTTGATCTGGTCCTGGTGTTCGCCCTCAATCATGACGCGCAGCAGCGGCTCGGTTCCCGAATAGCGCACCAGCAGGCGCCCCCGGCCATCGAGACGGCCGTCAACCGCGGCGACCGCCCTGGCGATGGACGGGATCGTGTTCCAGTCCCGCTTCTCGCGGACGCGGACATTGAGCAGCACCTGCGGGAACGTCTTCAGGCCCGACGCGAGGCTGGCCAGCGACTCTCCCGTCTCGGCCATCACGCGCAGCACGTTGATCGCGGTGACCAGTCCGTCCCCCGTGTAGAGCGAATCCGCAAAAATGATGTGGCCGGACTGCTCACCGCCAAGCGCCAGATTGTCCCGCAGTAATTCCTCCATCACATACTTGTCGCCGACCGGGCAGCGCACCAGACCGATCCCGAGATCCCGCAGCGCCAGTTCGAGGCCGATATTGCTCATCACCGTGGCGACGACGGTATTGCCCCGCAGCCTTCCGGCGGCCTTCATCTGTTTCGCGCAGAGGTACATGATGGCGTCGCCGTCGGTGACAGTACCATTGGCATCGACGAGGATGGCGCGGTCGCCGTCGCCGTCGAACGCGACGCCCAGTTGGCAACCGCGTTCAATCACGAGCGCGGCCAACGCCTGAGGATGCGTCGATCCGCAGTGCAGGTTGATGTTGCGCCCGTCAGGTTCACACCCGATCGTCGCGACGTCGAATCCGAGCGTCCGCAGTGCGGTCGGCGCCAACAGCGACATGGCCCCGTGGCCGCAGTCAATACCGATTCGACGCGCGTGCGTGGGAAACACACCGGCCATCGCCTCTCGAGCATGGGCGAGATAGGCCCCAACCAGATCGACGTACGGGACCGGTGGTGCGTCGCCTTGCGGTTCGTGCCAGGACGTGTCGGCGACGATGGCCTCGATTTCCGCTTCGAACGCTTCGGTAAACTTTACGCCCGCGCCGGAAAAAACCTTAATGCCGTTGTCGAGGAAGGGATTGTGTGACGCCGAGATGACCACGCCTGCCGTGAATCCCTGGCTGCGCGTCAGATACGCGACCGCCGGTGTCGAGATGATGCCGGCGCTGGTGACGGCCGCGCCATTCGACGTCGCACCGAAAGCCAGGTCGCGCTCGATCCACTCACCCGACTCGCGCGTGTCGCGCCCAATCAACAGGTGCGGCGCCTCAGACGACGCGGGCTGCGCCCTGACAAGCGCCCAGCCGAGGCGGCGAATGGTGCGAGCATCGAGTGGCGGCACACCGGCCCGCCCCCGCACGCCGTCTGTTCCAAACAGTCGAGTGCTCATCTGATGGCGACTTGAACCTGCGCCGGGTCGATCCGGACGATGCTGAAGGCACGAGAGGGCGCGACGGTCACAGACACATCGTAGCGCCCAGGGCCGAGTCCGCTCAGATCGACCGACGCCTCGAAGGCGTCCGCCGTCAGACGACGGATCGCATCCTCCCGGCCGCGCACCGTCACGACCACTCCCGACGGCGTCGATCGGGCCGCGCGTCCGTCGCGCAGGTGGAACATCTGAACCGGCACGTTCGCAATCGTGCGCTCGGTTCGAGTCGCCCCGATCTCCACGAACACCCGCGCGTTGCGATTGCTCTTCAAGCGCGCGGCACTGTTCGGCATTCCGATCGTGACCGACTCGCGCACCGACGAGGTCGCTCCTTCGATCGCCACCGGTTCGGTCACCGCCTGCTGGAGTCCCCGCAGGGCGCTCTCCGGACCGACGACTTCGACTTCGGCCGGTTCGGTGACGATCTGTTCCACGGCGAACCCGGCGGCAGGCTGGCCTTCAATTGAGGGCACCACCGGCACGGTCTTGGTCATGGTCCGTTCGAACACCAGCGTGGTGGTGGCCGGCGAGACATTCTTGACCTCCACGCCGAACGGCACCCGGACGTCGTCTGGGGCGAGATGAAACATGTGTCGTCCGGTACCGGCATTCGACAGATCCATGAGCGCCATCACATCGCCGGCCGACAGGTTACCGAGCGCGCTGGACGAGCCGCGTACGCGGACGTCGACTGTCCCCGGCGTCTCGCCGACCATCTCGATTCCGTCGGGCATGTTCTGCAGTTCGAGCGGCACGCGCAGGCTCCGCTCGACGATCTTCTCGCCTCCGACCAGCACCCAGAGCAGGGCGGCAATCGCCACCGACAGCGCCTTGAGACGGAAATGGCGAAATGGGTTGTAGGCCATCAGTCGAAAGACCCCGTCGACTGGCGCTCGGCCGCCCGGCGGCGATGCGGAACAAGCGTCCGCAGTTGCTCCCGCAGGCGATCGGCGTCAAGATCCCTTTCCATTCTGCCATCCAGCGCAAGTGAGATCCGGCCGGTCTGTTCCGACACGATGATGGCCGCCGCATCAGACTCTTCTGTCAGGCCGATCGCGGCGCGATGACGTGTCCCCAGATCCCGGCTGACCGCCGGGTTGACCGTGAGAGGCAGAAAGCAGGCGGCCGCCGCGATCCGGTCGCCCTGGATGATGACGGCCCCGTCGTGCAGAGGCGATCGCGGCTGGAAGATGCTCTGCAGCAGGTCGTACGTCGTCGTGGCGTCGAGCGGGATGCCACCCTCGATGTAGTTGCGCAGTCCGGTATCACGTTCGATGGCGATGATGGCGCCGGTGCGCTGGCTCGCCAGCATCGTGGCCGCCACGACGAGTTCCTCGATCAACTCTTCGTTCGACTCGGTCCGTGTGAAGAACCGGAAGAACCGCGCGCGCCCGAGGTGGGCCAGCGTGCGGCGGATCTCGGACTGGAACAGCACGATGGCTGCAAAGACGACGTAGCCGAAGATGTTCCGGATCAGCCAGTTGACCAGGTCGAGGTGCCGCCAGAGCGACAGGTAGTAGATGCCGACCAGCAGGCCCACACCAATGCCCATCTGCACGGCGCGCGTGCCGCGAAGGAGCTTGAGCAGCTCGTAGATCGCGACGGCGGCGATGAGGATGTCCAGCACATCGGTCCAGCCGACCGGCGCACGCTGGAGAAGTCTGGTCAGGCTGTCCACGTCGTTGATGTCATCCTATTCGTGCGTGCGGCACCCCGGAGTCGAGTGCCTTGTTCAGTCAATTCAGCCTTCGGCAACCACCGGGAATTGCCTCTACGCCACCGCGGATCCGCCTCAGGGCAGCCGCGCGGGTGAGTCCGGTGGCGATCCCGCAGGGGCGGACCCCTGCGCCCGCCCGATTGCCCGCGCACGGATCGCATCGGCGACGCGCGCCACCTGCACCATCGGGGCCACGTCGTGCACGCGCACAATGTGGGCACCCGCAAGAATGGCAGCGGTCACGGCTGCGGCCGTGCCCCAATCCCGCTCCGAAGGCGCCGCCTGTCCCGTCGCGGCCGTCAGAAACGATTTGCGCGACGGGCCGATGAGCAGGGGCCGCCCGAGCGCGTGAAACCGTGGTAACGCCGCGAGCAGTGTGAAACTGTCGTCGGCGCGCTTGGCGAATCCGAGGCCAGGGTCAAGGATGATGTGGTCGGCACCGATGCCGGCCGCAGTGGCCCGGTCCATGGCCTGACGAAGTTCGGCAGCCACCTCAACGACGACGTCGCTGTAAACCGCCTCGACGTACATCTGCCGTGACCGGCCTCGCGTGTGCATCAGCACCACGGCCGCACCGGTTCCCGCGACGACAGCTGCCAGTTTGTGATCATACCCTAACCCGCTGATGTCGTTCACGATACAGGCGCCGGCCGACAGCGCCGCGGCGGCCACGCCCGCCTTGTAGGTGTCGACAGAAATCGGGACGTGCAGCCGTTTAGCCAGCCGCTCGATGACAGGCATCACGCGCGCCAGTTCGTCAGCCACGGATACCGGGTCGGCACCCGGCCGTGTCGACTCGCCGCCGATGTCGATGATGTCGGCCCCGGCCTCTTCCATCCGTAACGCGAGCGCGACCGCCTCGTCTGGGTCCGTCACGCTGCCGGCGAACGAATCCGGCGTGGCATTGACGATCCCCATCACGAGCGTGCGAGCCCCCAGTGCGAGGCTGCGCCCCTGGGCGAGCGGAATCGTGAACGAGCCACGGGCGGCGACGGTCTCCATCGGCTCCCCAATTCTGCCAGAAGGTCGCATCCGGACGTGTGCGGAATCGGCGAGGACGTCCGCCGGCCACGCCCGCCGCAGACGTTCACACGGCACCACGGCAGCCAGACAGAACGGGCCGCGCACTCGCGCGGCCCGGGATGATCAGCGGAAAAGACGGTCCGTCTCTGACTTCAGTGTTCCTGCGGCAGCGGATTCTGAAGCGGCGCGACAATGCCCGACGAGGCGTGATCGGCATCGGTCGCGGCCGGAGTGTCGGAGACGACCGCGGTCGGCGCCGAGCTCACGGGCGGAACCAGGTCGACGGCCTCGCCAGAGACGATGCGCCTGACCTGATCGCCATCGAGCACCTCGCGCGTGAGCAGTTCGTCGGCGATCCTGACCAGCGCCTCACGCCGCGTCACCAGCATGTCTCTGGCGCGATCGCGATTCTCAGATACGATGCGCCGCACTTCCTGGTCGATCTTGACCGCGGTATCCTCGCTGTAGTCCTGGTGCTGCGCGATTTCGCGGCCGAGAAAGATCTGCTCTTCCTTCTTGCCGAAGGTCAGCGGTCCCATCTCCTCGCTCATGCCCCACTCGCACACCATCTTGCGCGCCAGGTCGGTCGCCCGCTCGAGGTCGTTGCCGGCGCCGGTGGTGAGGCTGCCAAGGCAGACCTCCTCGGCAAGACGCCCGCCCATCAGGATCGCAATCTGATCGAACAGGAACTCGCGGGAGTAGTTGTGCTTCTCGTCGATCGGCAGCTGCTGCGTGAGCCCGAGCGCCATCCCGCGCGGGATGATCGTCACCTTGTGGATCGGATCGGCGTTGGGCAGCACCACCGCCAGCAGCGCATGCCCGGCTTCGTGAATCGCCGTGATGCGTTTCTCCTGCTCGCTGATGACCATCGAGCGCCGCTCCGAACCCATCAGGACCTTGTCCTTCGCGAATTCGAAGTCGGCCATCTTGACGGCCTTCTGGTTGTAGCGCGCCGCGCCGAGCGCGGCCTCGTTTACCAGGTTGGCGATGTCCGCGCCCGAAAAGCCGGCGGTCCCGCGCGCCAGTACGGCCACATCCACGTCGTCGGCCAACGGGATCTTGCGGGTGTGCACCACCAGGATGCCTTCGCGTCCGCGCACGTCCGGCCGATTGACGATCACGCGGCGATCGAAGCGGCCGGGCCGCAGCAGAGCCGGGTCGAGCACGTCGGGCCGGTTGGTGGCCGCCATCAGGATGACGCCTTCGTTCGACTCGAAGCCATCCATCTCGACAAGCAGCTGGTTCAGGGTCTGCTCCCGCTCGTCGTGGCCGCCGCCGAGGCCTGCGCCGCGATGCCGCCCCACGGCATCAATCTCGTCGATGAAGATGATGCACGGTGCGTTCTTCTTCCCCTGTTCGAACAGGTCGCGCACGCGCGACGCGCCGACACCGACAAACATCTCCACGAAATCCGAGCCGCTGATTGAGAAGAACGGCACGTTGGCCTCGCCGGCCACCGCGCGCGCCAGAAGCGTCTTGCCTGTTCCCGGCGACCCCATCAACAGGACGCCCTTCGGGATGTGGCCCCCGAGCTTCTGGAATCTCTGCGGCTCCTTCAGGAACTCGATGATCTCCTGCAGTTCTTCCTTCGCTTCATCGACGCCCGCAACGTCCTTGAAGGTGGCCTTCTTCTGCGAACCGGACGACAGCTTCGCCTTGCTCTTGCCGAACGAGAGCGCCTTGTTGCCCCCGGTCTGCATCTGCCGCATGAAGAAGATCCAGAAGCCAATCATCAGCAGCGCCGGAGCCCAGGAATAGAGCAGCGCCGCCCAGGGGCTGGCGGTGGCTTCCTTGGCCGTGATCATCACGTTGCTGGAAACCAGCTTGTTGGCCAGCCCGTCGAACTGCGTCGGCGCATACGTGCGGAAGGTTTCGTTGGCCTTCGTCGTGCCGGTGATTTCACTGCCGATGATGGTGACCTGGGACACTTGTCCGGAGTCGACCCACGACATGAACTCGCTGAAAGTAATGGACTTATCCCTGGGCTGGAACGCACCGGAAAGGTTCCAGACCAGCATGGCCACAACGACCAGCACCAACCAGAAGACCAAGCTGCGAATGGTCGAGTTCACCTAAGATTCTCCTAATCGCCTAAGTTTCAAGATTACCACGGTTTGCGTGCGATCCGTGACTCTGGCCTCGTCGCCGGTGACGTACCCCGCCACCCAGACGATGCGGCCGCGGCAATCGACCACAACCGGCACCCGATCTCGGAGCGCTCGCGAGACCTTCAGGTCGACCAGGACGTCCTGCAGTTTCTTCCGCCCCCCGAGTCCAAAAGGCCGCACCGAATCGCCCGGAAGCCTCGACCGTACCCACAGGCCTCCAACCGCCGCCTCCGAATCAACTACCGCCTCGTTCCTGGCATTAACGCCTTTGTCACGAACCACTTGCGAAGTTCCGGCTCCAGCCTCAGTGGTCTCGATGACGCATCCGCACTCAGGAATCACCAGGCGACCCGGAACCGGCAGGCTGTAGCTGAAGCTGACCGGAGCGTCCGGACCCCGCGACTCCCTTCTAGATAAGACAACGGCCGACGGATTTCGTTCCACCCGAATGCCGGGAAGATCGGCAGCCACCCCGAAACGACTCCCAGCCGCCAGGTCGAGTACCTGCTCGACGTGGTCGAATCCCAGGAACCGGGAATCGTTCACGCGCAGGAGTGCCGTCCGCACGACGCGCCGGGCCACCGCGACTGGCAGGGCGCCAAGACGCGCGACGTCGAGGGCGATCCCGCCGCCATCGACGGAGGACTCGACTGCCAGGCGCCCCTGTTCCGCCATCTGGCCGAGCAGTGCCGATTCGTCGCGCAGCACGAGGGCCTGGCGCGATAGCACGGCCGTCATGTCGGCGTTAAGGTGTTCCTCGAGCAACGGCAGCAGTTGATGGCGAATCCAGTTGCGGGGAATCGCCAGGTCACGGTTTGAGGAATCGTCGCGGTACCGCTCACCGGCCTCGTCGAGCCATGCCACCAGATCCTGTCGGCGGACGTCGAGCAGGGGCCGGACGAAGATCCCGCGTGCCGGCTGAATCCCCGCCAGACCGGACGAACCGGCGCCTCGCAGCACGCGCAGCAGAAACGTCTCGGCCTGATCATCTCGCGTGTGACCGGTGGCCACGTGCTGGGCACCCAGCCGATTGGCGACGTCGCCGAACCACGCATACCTGGCGCGGCGGGCCGCCACTTCGATCGACACCTGCCCGTCGCGCGCCAGCGCCGCGACGTCCGCGGAGCCGACCTCGACCGGAATTCCGAGGCGGGCCGCAAGTTCGCGGCAGAACAACTCATCGCCGTCGCTCTCACTGCCCCGCAACCGGTGATTGAAATGGGCGATCCCGGCCACGGCGAATCCGCACTCGGGTGCCAGCTGCCGGAGCAGCAGCAGCATCGCCACAGAGTCGGCGCCGCCGGACACGGCGGCGAGCACCCGGCATCCGGGAGGCAGCAGCCTGTCGCGCTCGATGGCGCGGCGGACGCGTTCGTGCAGCGGCGTCATGATAGTGTTCGGGCGGGCAAAAACGATCGAGGGGTCGAACGTTTCACGACGCGCGACCCCTCGACCTGACTGGTGCCGGTGCAGGGACTTGAACCCCGGACTCCGCGGATATGAGCCGCGTGCTCTAACCATCTGAGCTACACCGGCGTAACCGAGCGATTTTATCACACAGAAATTGGGAACCGGCGGCCGCGGGCCGGCGCGTCGGGAACACCGGCTTGCGATGGGGTGACGAGAAGCGTGTGTCATTCAGTAAGATGAAGCCCACAGAAGATGTCGAGATCCCCGCATCCTTCACCAATGGTCCAACGCCTGAAGCCCGCCGGCGCCAAGCCAGGACCGATTGGCCCGCCGCTCAAGTGGGCCGGCGGCAAGCGGTGGCTGGTGCCGCATGTCCGACCGCTGTGGGCGCCGCACCAGGCGAGCCGGCTGGTCGAGCCGTTTTGCGGAGGCCTTGCGGTGTCACTGGGTCTCGCGCCGCGCGAGGCGCTGCTCAACGACATCAATCCCCATCTCATCAACTTCTACCGTCACCTGAAGCGGGGCCTGACCGTTGGCCTCGACATGGACAATGACTCGGCGGCGTTCTATGCGCACCGGCTTCGCTTCAACGATCTGCTGGCGGCCGGCAGGACCCACACGGTCGAAACGGCATCGCTGTTCTACTATCTGAATCGAACCGGATACAACGGCCTCTGCCGCTTCAACAGCCGCGGCCAGTTCAACGTGCCGTTCGGCCGCTACGCGCGGATCACGTACACGAGGGACTTCGGCCGCTACGTGGACATCTTCGCCAACTGGGAGTTCCGAAGCGTGGATTTCCAGAGTCTGCGGTTGCGCCCGGACGACTTCGTCTACGCGGACCCGCCCTACGACGTGCCCTTCACGCAGTACGCGCGCGGCCGGTTCTCGTGGGACGATCAGGTCCGCGCGGGCCAGTGGCTGGCTCGCCACCCCGGACCGGTTGTGCTGTCGAACCAGGCCACTCCGCGTGTCATCGACCTCTACACGCGCCTCGGCTACACGCTGAAGTTTCTCGCCGCGCCTCGCAGGATCAGTTGCACGGGCGATCGCGCGCCGGCGCGCGAAGTGCTGGCCACGCGAAACCTGTAGAGGAAGTCACGCCGGGAAGAGAGAATGTCACTCCCGAAGCGCGAGCGTCCGGTTACGAGTGGAGCAATTGTGACTGGTTGACGAGAGGGGGTCGTCGATGTGGCGAGTACCCTCGAACAGTAGCCGAGATCTGGACGTCTCCTCGAAGACGGTGCGGCTCGAGACTTGGGCGAATTGGCAGAGCGTGGTGTCGAGGCCGAGGCTCTTCTGGTTTCTGTTACTCCCGCCGGGGAGCTAAAGACATGCCGACGATTGCCGCCGCGCCACCACCAACGAGCCCTGCCAGCACACCGCCGAACACAGCACCGGCCTGTGGCGAGATCGGCCAGAAGATTGCCGCGCAGACGGCCGGGAGAAGGTACACCCCCAGACCGGTTGCAATCCCTCCTCCGTACACGCCAACTGCCCAAACGAAGGTGGCGAGAACGACGCGCATCTTGTTATTGAGCGCATCGCGCCCCAGACGCGCCGCGGTCACAAAGAACCCGCCTAAAGCTCCAAACAAGAGCAACAATTGGAAAGGCGGATCCACGAGATGGGAATTGACGGAGAAGGTCTCCTCCCACACGCTGAAGTAGACGAGGGACGACGCCAGGAAGGCAACGCCCCAGGCTAGAGCTTCTCGGACGGGACGTCGTGATTCACCTGCGGGGCGGAACATGCACGCCAGGTAGCCGCCGATCGTCATTCCCGCTGTACCGCCTACAACGACGATCAGCGACGTCAAGAAGTGAAGCCCTCCGTGACCATGGACGTACTGTGAGACTCCGGCCGCAATCAACATCACAGTCCACCCAATTGCCCAGCCCAGCACCGACTTCCACAGCGGAGGTGAGAGTATGACCATCATGACACCTCTTGTGGCGGGATTATCTGCTGGCGCGAGTAGCTAGAGGGGCCCCACAGCGCGAGGTAGCGATCGATGCAGGCATGGAACGTCTAGGTGGAGACGTGCGAGAGGAGTTCAACAAAGAAGATGCGGCAAGCCAGCATCCGCCATTCTGGCTCCCGGGCCAGCCGATCTTGTCAGCGACACACGCGATCGCGAACCGGCGCGCGAAGTGCTGGCCACGCGAAATGTCTGACGGTGGACATGGGCCGCGCGTGGTCTCCACATCGCAGGCCCTCGAGCCAAGCCGACAGCGAAGTCCTGGGCCTGTCGGATGGAGCGAAGTCGAAGGGCGGCAGCAGAGAAATGGAGTCGGACCTATCTTCCTTGGCGGCCTTGGGAAAATAGGTCCGACCCCATTTCTTCCTTGGGAAAATAGGTCCGACCCCATTTCTTCGCCCCATTTCTTCGTCAGGCCGGCGACGAGCCCTGGCAAGGCCCATTTTGCCGGCTTGTGCGAGCGGGACTGCGGCGTGGAAACCACGTGCGGCCGGTGTCCGCCCCTAATCGTGGGCTGCCTCGATGATCGCCGCGGCAAGCAGCGGAATCAGGATCTCGTGCTGGCCGACCAGGTTGTAGCCGTGCCCGCCAGTGCCCGCCACGGGCCGCATGACCACGTTGGTCTGCGGCCGGTACAGCCGCGCGAAATCGAGATTGACCGTCGTCAACCCTGCCAGCGTGATGCCGCGATTGCGCGCGAGCGCGACGGCTTTGAGAAAGACTTCAGGCAGCACCACGGCGGAGCCGCAGTTGAGATAGACGCCGCCGTTGAGCCGCGACACGTTCGACACGAAGTACCGGAAGTCGCGCAGACTGCCGGCGCCAAGCGCCTCTCCTGACGCATCCGGGTGCATGTGGATGATGTCGGTGCCGAGCGCCACGTGCACGGTCAGCGGCACGCCCAGGTGGGCGGCGGTCGCGGCAATACTGAGATGGCCGAACGGGGGTTGCGCGTCGGCCAGATACTTCCCCACCGACTGGCCGATGCCAAGCCCCCGCTTCACGCCTTCGTTGATCGCGCGGTTCAGCAGACATCCGGTCTCCTCGGCCATGCCAAATCGACCGGCACCGAGCGTCTGGTCGACGTCTTCCGAAGTGGAGCCGCCAAGCGCAATCTCGAAATCGTGGATGATGCCCGCGCCATTGGTCGCGAATGCCGATACAAACCCGCGACGCGCCAGATCGATCAGGAGCGGCGACACTCCGGTCTTGACGACGTGTGCGCCGAATCCCCAGATCATGCCGCCGCCGCTCTTGCGGGCCTCGACAATCGCGCGCACGGTCGCCCGGAAGTCGGCGCCGCCGAGAATGTTCGGCAGGTGATCGACAAACGCGGCGACACCGTCGCCCTTCTGATGCGGCGTCGCGAAATGCGCCACCGACACCTTGCTCTTGCGCGAAGCCAGCGGATAGGTGCGAACATCCGACAGGTCGAATTCTTCGTAAGGAAAAGTCACGGCGTGCCCTCACTCGTGAGCTAGCCTAACGAATGGCTCGGGCGATTGCAAAGGCAACCTTGGTCCGCCCAACGCGCGTGTTACCCTCCACGCCGCAGTCCCGCTCGCACAAGCCGGCAAAATGGACCTTGCCAGGACTCGTCGCCGGCCTGACGTTAGCGCTAGTCGCGCGGCCCGTCTTGGCCTTCACGGCCCATTTTGCAGACTGACGCTGTCGGCTTGGCTCAAGGGCCTGCTTTGTGGAGGTCAACACGCGTCAAACAGCAGAGCGGCGTTACGAGATCGCACAGGAAATTGCGAAGGCGGCCCTGGCTCGCCGAAGCCGATCGCTAACTGATCGCTCTCGCAATGGCGAAGGCGGCACCGGCCGCCAATCCCCCAATCACCGTCGTCTGCGCGGCGCTGCGCACCGGATGCGCACCGGTGAAGCGCCCCTTCATGTAGCCGAACACCGCGAGCGCCAGCGCCGTGACGGCCACCGATGCCGGCAACGCATTCGCCACGCTGCTCTGCAGCATGTAGGGCAGCAGCGGAATCAGGCCACCGACGGCGTACGACCCGGCAATCGTGGCGGCGCTGTGCAGCGCGCGACGCGGATCCGGCTCCTCGAGCCCGAGCTCGAACCTCATCATGAAGTCGACCCACGCCTTCGGCCGCGCCTTGAGCGCCGCGACCACAGGCGCGCTTGCGTCCTGGTCAATGCCGTACGCGAACAGCACCTCAACGACCTCTGCCACTTCGCGCTCGGGAGACTCGACCACTTCCCGCTCTTCGCGCCTGCGCTCGGAGGCATAGTGCTCGGCATCGCTGCGTGCTGCCAGGTACCCACCAAGGCCCATCGCAATCGATCCCGCCACCACCTCGGCCAGGCCGGCCGTGACCACAATGCGTGATGCGACTACCGCGCCAGACAGTCCCGCGGCCAGCGCGAAGGGCACCGTCAGGCCGTCGGACATGCCGATGACCACGTCGCGAACAGTCTCGCCGGCGGTGAAGTGATGCTCGACGTGGGGCGTCAGCGGCATGTGTTCTCCTCCTTCTACACGATCAACATTGCGTCGCCGTAGCTGTAGAACCGGTAGCCCTCGCCGACGGCCTCGGCGTACGCCGCCAGAACCGCCTCCTTCCCGCCGAACGCCGCCACCAGCATCAGGAGGGAGGACGCGGGAAGATGGAAGTTGGTGACGAGCGCCCCGATGGCTCGAAACCGGTAACCCGGGTAAATGAACAGATCGGTCTCGCCCGCTCCCGCCACGACGCGGCCAGACCCGCGCGCCACTGCCGTCTCGACCGCGCGCGTCGTCGTCGTGCCGATCGCGACGAGCCGGCGGCCGGCGTCGAGCGCGGCCGAGATCCGGGCGGCGGCGTCCGGCCCGATCTCGTAATGCTCTCGGTCGACGGTGTGCGCCTCGACCTCGTCGACTCGAACCGGCTTGAACGTGCCGTACCCGACGTGCAGCGTGATGTCAGCGCGTTCAATGCCGGCAGTGTCCAGATGCGCCAGCAGCGGGCCGGTCAGGTGCAACCCGGCGGTCGGCGCGGCAATCGACCCGCGCTCGCGGGCGAAGACGGTCTGATAGCGCTCACGGTCCAGGTCGAGGTCCGGGCGTTTGATGTAGGGCGGAAGGGGGATGTGGCCGATCGCCTCGATCGCATCCATCAGGGGGCACGGTTCGTCGGTCCACAACCGGATTTCGCGCCGGCCGAAGAACCGCTGCGCGAGCACCTCGGCGTGCAGCACGCGGCCGCCGCGTTCGAACCGCAGCACGCGGCCTGGCTTGAGACGCTGCCCTGGATGCACGAGCGCTTCCCAGCGTTCAGCGTCCAGCCGCGCCACCAGCAGCACTTCGACGGCGCCGCCGCCGGGCTCGCGCGTGCCGAGCAGCCGTGCGGGAAACACTCGCGTGTTGTTGAGGACGAGCAGGTCGCCGGCGCGCAGCCAGTGCGGCAGGTCACCGATGGTCGCGTGGGTGCGCGTCCCGGATGCCCGATCGAGGACCAGCAGACGCGACTGCCCGCGCTCAGCAGGCGGAAACTGCGCCACCAGACCAGTCGGCAGGTCGAACGAAAAGTCGGCGACTTTCACGTGGACGGATCAACCACGCCGGAGTTTCCCGAGTCTCGCTGCCAGGACCTCAGGCCGGGCTGGAGCCCGGCGATCCCGGGCGCGCGCCCGAACGCCGAATCCCGAATCCCTAATCCCGTCCACGGTCCTGCCGATCAGCTCAAAACGCCCAGCGCAACAGCACGGACCCGACGGTAAAGCCGGCGCCGACAGACGCGAGCAGCACCAGGTCACCCTTCTTCAACCGCCCCTGTGTGATGGCGTCCTGAAGGGCGAGAGGAATGGTCGCGGCGGTCGTGTTGCCGTAGTCCTGGATGTTGAGCATCACTTTCGATTCGGGGAAGCCGAGCCTGCTGGCCGCCGACATGATGATGCGGAGGTTGGCCTGATGGGACACGAAGAGGGCCACGTCTTCGGGGCTGACGCCGTGCTTCTCGAGTATCCGGCGACTGATTTCCTCAGTCTTCCGAACGGCGAACTTGAAGACGGTCTGGCCGTCCTGCTTCACGAAGTGCAGGCGCTGGTCCACCGTCTCGTGCGAGGCCGGCCGCAAACTGCCGCCCGCCGGCATCTGGAGCGCCGGTGCGCCGCTGCCATCGATCTCGTGCTCGAACCCGAGAATCTCCAGGCCGGGTTCGGTGGCCGCCTCAATCACCACCGCGCCTGCGCCGTCGCCGAAGAGCACGCACGTCGCGCGGTCGGTGTAGTCGATGATGCTCGACATCACATCGGCGCCGACCACCAGCGCGTGGTTGCTCTTGCCGGTCGAGACGATCTGGCTGGCCACCCCCACCGAGAACGTGAAACCCGAACAGGCCGCCGCCAGATCGAACCCCCAGCACCCGGTTGCGCCGATCTTGTTCTGGATGAGTGCCGCGGTGCTCGGAAAGAACATATCGGGTGTCGTCGTGCCCACGATAATCAGGTCGATGTCGGCCGGTGTGAGTCCCGCCTGCGCAATGGCTTTCAACGCGGCCTCCGCGCCCAGATCTGAGGTCGCCACACCCTTGTCGACGATGTGCCGGGTGTGAATGCCGGTGCGCTGGAGAATCCACTCGTCGGTCGTGTCGACCATCTGGCTCAGCTTCTTGTTGTCGAGGATGCCAGGCGGCAGATAGGTCGCCAGCGAGCTGATGCGCGTCGGTCGAATCGTCGGTCCGTTCACCACAGTCCCGAATCCCTTCCGGGGGCCTTGAGGCCGAAATACTCGTAGGCGCGGGCGGTCGCCACCCGTCCCCGCGGCGTGCGATCAAGAAAGCCGATCTGGATCAGAAACGGCTCGTAGATGTCTTCGATCGCGTCCTTTTCTTCGCTGATCGCGGCCGCAATCGTGTTGACGCCCACCGGCCCGCCGCCGAACTTGTCGATGATGGTGCGAAGCAGGCGGCGATCGATCTCGTCGAAACCGTGCTCGTCCACCTCGAGCATGGCCAGTCCCGCCCGGGTCGTCTCGGCGGTGATATCCCCATTGGCACGCACCTGGGCGTAGTCGCGCACGCGCCGCAGCAACCGGTTTGCGATGCGTGGCGTGCCGCGCGATCGCCGCGCGATCTCGCGCGCCGCCTCATCGCTGGTGGGCACGCCGAGAATGCGCGCCGATCGGCGCACGATTTCCTCGAGGTCGTGGTCGCCGTAGAAATCGAGACGATGGACGATGCCGAACCGGCTCCGCAAGGGCGAGGTCAACAGCCCCGCGCGCGTCGTCGCTCCAATCAGCGTGAACTTCTGCAGCGGCACCTTGACCGACCGGGCACCCGGGCCCTGGCCGATCATGATGTCGAGTTCGTAGTCCTCGAGAGCCGGATAGAGAATCTCTTCGATCGTCGCCGCCATGCGGTGGATTTCATCGATGAAGAGGACCTCGCGCTCCTTGAGGTTGCTCAGGACTGCGGCCAGATCGCCGGGTTTCTCGAGCACCGGGCCGGAGGTCGATCGCACCGGCACACCGAGCTCGTTGCCGATCACGTAGGCGAGCGTCGTCTTGCCGAGGCCCGGCGGACCGTACAGCAGCACGTGATCGAGAGCTTCGTTCCGCTGTCTGGCCGCCGTGATC
>Ga0315290_10001682_pt1 | contig 15227 bp, 1 predicted proteins | sample YL17G12_0_MG_FD_203627 | JGI IMG/M metagenome (GOLD analysis project Ga0315290, IMG submission 203627) | Sediment microbial communities from Yellowstone Lake, YNP, Wyoming, USA - YL17G12_0 | ecosystem: Environmental > Aquatic > Freshwater > Lake > Sediment | place: USA: Wyoming | collected... | reverse complement strand
GAACTGGCGAATCTTTAACATTCCAGCAAGTTCCCCTTAGTGATAGTGTTTCAGTGATTGGGGCGGGATATTATATGTCTATGGCCGCAGGAAATCAGGTGTGGACCTGGGGGCATTCAAGACTTGGTTCTACATTAAATCAACAATATGCTCATATGGGCAGAGGTTTTGATTCCAGTCTAGATACTAATACTGTCTATTCCTCTCCTATTGCGGTTGCTGGTCATTATACTCACTCTGGGTATGTAAGTGTGGGTAGAGATGTTCCTCGTAATGCTTTATGGGGAAAAATTAGTTCCGTTGCTAATTCAGAAAGTAATCAATTGTTGGTTTGGGGATTAGATGAAATTAATCATTCTCTATTTTATTCTACAGATCCTATTTTTTTAGAGATTGGTGTTTTGGGAAATGCTCAACCAGGACATAAAAGTGAACCTTCACAGATCATCATTTCTGATAATGATCAATGGGGAGGCTATAATACTCGCAATATTACTAATCTTAGCCTTGGGGTTAGACAGTCTCGTTTATTTACTTATGGCAAAACATCACCTAGTTCTGAGGTTTATTGCCCATATAGTGATTTAACGGTTGTTGCCCAAGCCATGAATGACATTCCTGTCGGCGGATTTACTTACTGGGATTTCCACACCCCAGAAGACTATGTTTTTCCATATTTATATATGTCAATGATATCTACCAATACTAGTTTTGATGAATTTAGACAAAGATCATATTTTCCTGGAAAGAATTTTGACTTTACAACTGGTTTAGAGTTTACACTGACATTTGCCAATCGTCATTTTACTCCTGTTATGACGCCCTTTGATCCAGATTATCAAGATCATTCTTATATATCATTCTATGAGCAATATCAAATCATAAATCCATCAATAAGAGTAGTTATTGACTTGTTTGATTATGATGGTGCAACAGTAGAAATATTTAGGGCTAATGTAAGAACCACCTTGTCGGAATATAATCCATTGAATACAATTAATTTCCCCATAGGGTATTTTTCTAATTTACATGGTGGGATTCGCCCAACTCCAGTTGGTGGTTCTACTCCAGGCGGAGAAACATATCCAATGCGAGTCTGGATTACCTTATCACCATTAATGTATGGATGGTCTAATATTTTCAACCAAGCATATGATGAATCTAACTTCATTGCCCCTGTTGCCGAGCCCGTTATCAGCAATATCACCATCAATCCTTTATAAAGTAACTGACTTGCAGGTAAAAAGACTATATTTATAGAAAAGAGATGAGATAAATTAAAATTCGTCTCTTCTTTTATTTGTATAATTCATATGAATTATTAATGGAGTCTCCCCTATGGCACTTGGCATCAGAATTTTGTATCCAATTAATGTTTTATCTACGGCTGCAGCCGCTGGTTTCTTGGATTATAATAACAAATATCTGGTCACAGATATTGCAATTCCTGTGGCTACAATTAGAATTAAGGCTAAATCTTATGATAATTTTGGAGAATCAACCGAAACTCCATCAATTACCGACCCCATAGCCTATATTCAGATTTCTAATGATCCTAATTTTACAAGTAACAGAACATTAACATTAAGCTATCAGGAAGACAAACAATATGACTTGTCGCCTTTAACTGGTTATACTGGGACCCCAACCATTACCAACATCACTGCTGGAGATGCTGATTTTACTCGGCATTTGATGAGAATTACCAACTGGGTTTTAGATACTGGGGAAGATTTAAAAGTTGTTTATGTCAGATTTATTACTGGCGGGATGATACCTTATTATTTCCCAGACCCAAGTGAGATTATCAAGGGTTATTTTGACAATATAATTGTAGTTAAGATTCCACCTGTCATTCCTCAAAACATTGAAATTGAGAATAAAACTACCAATAATTATGTTGCTAAAACCACAACTGTCTCATGGTTAGAATCCGAAGATAACATTAGTGGTCTAAGAGGTTATTTAATTGATGCTGAATTAACCAACGATGTTGAAATATTAGAAGAATGCAATAATCTTGATGATTTTAAAATAAGTGATGCTACAACCATTGCTTATAATCTAGCTAATGATTTACCTGTCATGAGAGTGAGAAAATCTGTTTATGCTCCAGGTGAGTATACCTTTACGGCGATACCAGGGCAATCTAAATTAGAAGCTGTTTTTAGTAAAACTGGGGCAACTGTACATGGTCATGAATTGCAATATGAAAATAACATTCCCACCGATGTTTATCAAGGTAAAAACTATACTTTTGAAGCTAAGTTAAAACCAATGGTCTCTACTGGTGCTGATGGGACTGTTTATTATGCCCTGCAGAACTTTGATGCCTTATATACGAATGGAAACAGTGCAGGAAGTTTAGATTGTCGGATTACTGTTACAGAAAGCGGATTGGGTCTTAGATCGCTGAGTGGCCAAATCATTGTTGATTCCATTAATGGATTTGCTCCATATTATGACTTGAAAACATTGAGTGGAGTCATTAGTGTCGTTCCAACCTTTAGAACAGACCCGCTGTACGTTGATCTGTCAACGGTTGCGACTAATGTTAATAACTGGAGTGGTGCTGGATCAGACTTTATTTTAGTTGAAATTGATGAAGATGGTACTTATCGCTATATACGTCCTACATGGGATGGAAATGAATTACTAACTGGTTATACTACCACAACTTATTCTAGTTTGCCATTTGCAGAATCCATCACACCAAATGATGTAAATCAAGAAATCGAAATGATTTATCGTGAAAACCGGGCTGATTTGAACATTGTTACTCGGGATGGCTATGGCTGGAATGATATTTTATCAATAGACAATATTGATAGAATATGGCAACCAGAATCATTCACAATATTATGGCAGAAAATTAGAACAAACCATAAAGTTAATTTTGATAAAATACAAGTAATGATTGAAAGTTTTGAAACCAGAGAAAGACCAATGTGGTTTAATCTTATTCTAACCGCAGATGGTAGTTTAGATCCAATAAGTGCAGTTACTGGTTTGCCTTGGATTGTTGACGATATTACTGAATTAAATAGAAAAAATAATTTTACTGGTATTAAAGAAATTAATTATACAACATTGTGGAATAGTTGTTCATGGAATGACGGAGACCTTTACCCACAATTTAATGTTTCTAAATATCGTCGCTGGAATGAAACTGTCATGGTTCAGCCAGGTCGGAATATTATCACCTTTGCTCGAAAGGGTTTTACTAATACTTCTGTTAATAGCTCTGGTCTAGATCCTGCCAACGTGCCCGATCTTTGGATAGGTTTGGCTGTGGTTGGTATCCAAGACAATATTACTTATACTACTGAAGGCACATGGGAATTTAGTTCGTTCCGACCCAATATTGCCTGGAATAAAATAGATAAGTCCTTAGATGGGACATTACCAGAATCATCAATTATGGCAAGAAATTTGAGTGTTAGTCTGGCTCCTTTAGAATGGGTATCAGAATATAAGGCTACTATACATACTACAGATCCTGCCATGTTGAGATTTATGACAAAATTCGGGATTCCAATATATTCTATATTTCCAGAAGATATGAATGGAACTCATTTTGATTTAATAGTTTCAAATGGTGCTTATGGACTTAATGGAATATATACTGCTGCTGGAACATACGGAGGCCAACCCCTTTATGAGAATACGGATGGTTCTGGGCACCAACTTTATTGGGATGGCGGAGAATGGAGAGCGGGAGACCCGTATCCTGGACTCTTTACATATTTCAACAATGGCTTGGCGTTGCCGGGAACATGGTACTATAATAATAGTTCAATCACTGTTGTTGGTGCTGGTAATGCATCTTATAATGGAGTCTATGTTTACGACCCTGCTGGATATGGTGGGAAGGCATTATACACCAAGACCAGCGGGGGAACTTGTTACTTATATTGGTGTTCGGGATTAAATTCTTATTGTCTTGACACGGCAAAGAGTAGTTCGACTGGAACTTACTCGTCACCAATGGTTACCCTTTACATCATTGCTATTAGAAATTCTGTTTGGACGAGAATATCTGCTTTACCGGCTGATGATCCGGCACCCACTATGTACTATGGAACCACTACCGGGGCTCCAGTGGTTACAAGAGGACATGGCACTTATTCTGAATTAATTTTAAACTGGAATCAAGTTGGGGCCGATAGTATTTCAAGACTTATTAATGAGCACCATTTATCAGTGCCTGTATTGAAGGGTCTTAATAGACATGCCTTGACTGGTGTGAGATTAGCTAACATTGCCGGTGGAGACCAAACTACAGTTACCTATGATGATTTGCGCTTCTCTGATAATTCCATCATTACCTCAATTGATTTGAGTGATGATGTGGGTTATGAGAAACAAACCTTAGACCAAGACCAAGAAGAGAAAGAAAAGATCGCTGAACAAACAGTTTGGACAACAACCGATTGGAATAGAACATGGACCAGATATTATGGCGTACAAAGCGATGTTGTTATCTCCATTAATGCTGACCAACAGTTGGTCTTTGGTGCAACTAGTGCCGCTGCCGATTCTGTTGATAAATCTGCCGAGACGCATTATTACACGCCAACTAACGGTAAAAGTTGCGAAGTCATTACTCGTGTAGATTTGAAAGCTGAAACCTTAGATACAGAGTTCTATGTTGCTATTTTACCATCACAATATGAATCTGACATTTGGGATGTCAAGGATAATACTCAACCTGGAACTCCATCTGATATGTTAATCTTTGGATTTAGATATAATGGAGACATTTATCTTTATAGACCTAGAACAGATGGAGATGTGGTTGGTGATTTGATTCATACCTTGGGTTCATTTGATGCTTATTCATGGCAGGCTGACGAAATTAAAATAAGAATTAATAATGATAGTACGGCCAGTATGACCGGAGTTGTTATTTGGCATGGTTCGACAGTTTTGTATTCATCAACCTCTCAGCCATTATTCATTCCCGAATCAGATCAAGGGTTTTGGGTTAGTTTGGGATTTCATAATCTTAGAAAGCCAGAAGCTACCTTACGTCTAGATGTAGGTAATTTTAAAGTACAAGAAGTAAATCCTGCTAATCCCAATACTACAGTCGGAGCAATTTTGTATGGCGAAAGCATGCAGGCGGTTATTAACCAATGGTTTACTAGTCCGGGAATTGGACAAATTAGTTTGGCCGGAGGAGTTATTCCTACTGGTAGTTGGTTTGTTGGTGGTGTCACCTCTCCAATTGATGCTAATGTAGCTGCTAAATATAGTTATGCCCATCGGATTGCTGCAACATATAATGTTATGGGACATCCAGATACTTCTTCAGTGGATCCTGCAACATCTATTGGTCCGTTGGGCGTCCCAGACATGTCTCGTTTTGCGATGTATGCGAATGTCGATGATGTTCTTACGGTTCCTGAATTGTCACAAATTCAAAGATGGATTGGTCCTTATTTAATTCTTGACTATAATTTGGCTGGAGTTGAGTCTGGAAGAGCTTATAGATTTGACTTTAATTATACTGCTGTTTATCCTGAGACCACAGGGGCCAGCGAACTTATCTTTGGAATATCAAACTGGTTACCAACTAATGCGGCTGCAACTACTTCTCCTTATACAATTGTTCAAGACCAGGATTATGCTGTCTATTCATTTATTGAAGATGATTTGTCAGAAAATACGAAAGGAACTGTTTATGCTTTAGATAACACTGGTGCAACCGTTAATCTTGGTACTGCCGATGGTCAATATGTTGCTGCTGATACTCCTCGATATGGGATGTTTTCATTCTTGTCTGATGGTAAAATTCATGTTACTAAAGGGAGATTAACAAATACCATTGGTATAATTGACCCTGCTGTAGAAATTGGCGATAGAGTATTGCCAGCGTCTGGTAAAATGTCAATCGTTATTTATCCTAAGAATACTGCCGGAACATTGTTGCCGCAAGTTGTCTTGACATCTAGTAGCACTAATATAAATTTGGGGGAATCTGTAACTTTAACTTGGACTTCTACTAATGCTACTTCTGTCTATTATACTAACTTTGGGACTACCTCTGTTAACGGTTCATTAGTAGTAAGCCCTACACAAAGTACGGATTATACCATTGTGGTAGCAAATGCTTCAGATGATAGATCTACAGCTACGATGAGGGTGGATGTTGGGACCACTGCTGCTTATCCTGTCATCAATTCATTCATTGCTAATCCAAACAGCACCACCTCTGGTCAAACTGCCTCATTGTCATGGGATGTTTCTAACCCAGGAAGTGGTGCTTTGACAGTTTCTTTGAATGGTGGAGTATTTACTAATCAATCTGTGCAACCAATTAGCAGTGCTAGTGCTTCACCATTAGCAACTACTACTTATACTTTAACGGCAAGTAATTCTTCGGGCTCAACCTCTCGCCAAGTTACTGTGACTATAGTGGCGGTTGTGGTTTTCACGGTCCAATTGACGGGGAATGTATCTAGTATTACATCTGGTGGCAATGCTACTTTGACCTGGACTTCTGCTCCGTCTGGAAGCGTGACTTTAGTTTCTAGTAATTTTGGGGCCACTTCTCCGAGTGGTAGCACGACCGTTTCTCCGACCTCTACGACTGTATATACAATCAGAGTTCGCTATACTACCACTGGAGAAGAAAAAGAATCTTCGTGGACAGTGGCGGTTGGTGGTTATACTAGTGGTACTCATCAGAGTTTGACTAGTTTGTATTATGGGGTGCGAAAAGTTAGGGCCACAATGGATTATAATTATAACTCTTATACTTTCATCAAAGGTTACCAAGCCCCCGTTGTGCAGTCTACAACATTTAATTTAATCCCGGTGACTAATAGTATTCCATTTGCGACTGGCGAAGAGGCATCAATTAGTGATATTTTAACTAATACTGTTATTCAAGGTGATGGCTCTTCTACATATTATTATACTGCTACGAATGAATTGAGGATCTATCCATTAATGATTCCTGGCCCTTGGTTACCAGGGAATACCAGCAATATCATTAGCGGAGCTTTATATTTTACTACTGACAATATTGCCCCTAGTCGATATATGTTTTCGGCACAAGGGCATTCATCGAATATCTTAAATACTTATTTTGGAGTAATCAGTGAATCTTGGGATGCATCATTATCTCATGTCCCTAGCATGTCGCCAACCTTCAATTCTACACCACTAGGACTAAGTGCATATGTCAATCCAACCACACAGTTGACTATCAACAGTAATATGCAAACTGTTATGACATTATGGAATAATAGTGGATATTCTAACTATGGAATATTTTATGATTTATCATATTATACATTATCGTTACCTCCAACGTTCTATAATATAAAACAACAGGTTTTTTCTGGGAACATATATATGCTGACTAGCGGCGGTGGTCCTTACATTCCATTTACAGCCGGAGATGCTCCTAAACAATATATCTATAATACATTTGCTGGTCCTACTCATCCCACCCCTCAATGGAGGCCATATTGGATTGTGACTTATCAATCTGTTGGTGTTCAATCCATTCGTACCATGGCAGTCAGTATGTCTGAAGTGGAAGAACCAGCCTACCAAATGGTTAGCATGTCCACAGTTACTCCGCCTCAATATTTTGACGTTAGCATTTATGTTGATGACACTTTATATGCCACGGAAACTGACATTCCTTTGAACTTCAACACCACAGATGGAACCAGATTATTTGTTGGGGCTAGGAGAAAATCTCCGGGAGATCAATATCAAACTTCAGCCACCATTAGTAAATTTGCCATTAATTATGTTAATGATAGATCTCAACCAAATGATACTTCAACTAACGATTTAGCATTATGGTCCAAGACTGGTGGTATTTTACCCGCTAACACGTTATTCTATGCCAGAAATGTGGATGTTTTTCAAGATGAGGAATATGATACCAATTTGATAGGCACCAACTCTATGTTGGCCCAGGCATTTATCCCAGCACATCAAAAACTACAGGCTATCAGCCTGAAGATTAAAGCCACCTCCTCTACATATATAATAGCTCACCTTTGTGCTGCTAATACCAATAATCTTCCAACATTAACGCCAGTTAATAATCATATCAGTCTCACTGATAGTAATATTATTTCCTCGGCATGGTGCCGTACTTGGCCAGGAATGGAAGAAGCTTTCTTTATTTTTAATACTTCGGTGACCTTAACTGTAGGTACTATGTATTATGTCATTTTTGATTATTTGACTTCTGCCTATGGTAGTGGGGATGTTCGCCTAATGCCTCTTGCTACAGCCAAGAAGTGGGATGGTTCAAATTGGATTGATTTGAATGCCATTGCAGCTTTCAGAGTTTGTTCAGACATATATGTTAATATTTTTAATGAATTACATGCCCAAACACAAAATTATAAAGTTGCGGCAACTAATAATGCTGGTTTAACATCAGCATTCACGAATCGCTCCACAAATGTAACGACAGATTTATTACCGCCACATAAACCTTCAGTTACTACCCTTCCTCCAATATTATATTTGACAGGAGGAACTCCTGGAAATACTTATGTAACTAATTATGGTGCTTTATTGCAATTAACCATTGGAGCCCAAGATACTGATGTAATTGGTTCTGGAGTGCAAGATTTTAGAATCGTTTACTGGGGTAATTTTGATGAGTTATTGACTACTGATTTCTATCAATGGAATGATCCTAATGCCGATAACTACATAGACATGACCATGTTATATAATGGAACATTTTTGGATACCAAGAAATTCTATGCTCAAGTTAGAGATAAAGTTGGTAATATGATTGATAGTAATGAATTATATGTTACTTTCAAATATTCATTCTTTGAAGATACAGAGCCACCATATCTAACCCGTATTCGCATTGAAGGCGATGCCACCATTGACCCAGATCCTAATGAGGCCCTGGTTACTAATACGATTGATAATAATACTAGTTTATATGTTTTAGATAGAATAACTGGATGTAAAGATTTTAGAATTAATCATGATTATGCTACAGATTCCATCACTGGTAAGTTAATTTATAATGTATACCAACCATATGTTCCTAATTTTATTACCAGCTTAACAGGTAATGATGGTATTTATGCGATTATGGTACAGGCCCGTGATTATGGAGATAATGCTACCCAAGAGTTTATTGAGCATATCAAGACCATTGATTTTTCTAGTCATGTTAACACTTCTGAATTGCCAACTGTAGTTGCTAAATATAAGCCACAGTTTATTGAGTATCTATATATAGGGTCAACTAAACATACTTCCAGAATGAATTTAACTTGTATTTCAATTACTGTTTCTGGTTATTCTGACTATACTGTTTATGAAGTGTGGTCTGGAAGTACCCAACAGACATTTAAACTTAATGAGACCATTACCGTTAAGGTTAATGGGATTGTTGTTGCCGATACAGAATATGATTTAGATTACACCTTAGATACTTTAACCTTCCATGTTCCTTTGTCGCACTATGATACAGTAACAATGGATATAGTGGAAGAGGTTGCTGTTTTATATCGTTATGAAAATGGTCAGCATATTGAGATAAAAAGATTTGATAATGAAAATGAAAGATCTATTTCAGCGATGGTTGTTTATAATAGTAATCTTTACCTTGGTATGGATAGTGGTCGGATTTATATTTATAATGGAGTAAAAACCTCGTCTTCCATTTATAGAGTTACTGATACTTTGGGCAATTATATTCCGGTATCTTGTATGTTCGTTAGTAAGTTCAATGACGAAGATCGTGATTATCTATATGTTGGCACGTTTAAGTCGGCCCAGGTTTTCCGTTATGGCGGCAATGTTGCAGATACTTCATTAACCTGGACTAGATTAACTACTATTACTAATTTAATGACTGCCGATACTGATGTATATGATTTTGAATTCTATAATGACCTGTTATTCATTGCTACTGGTCCATATGGTAAAGTCTATAAATATAATAGGAGCCTTAATAATGTTGGAGTCGTGGTAGAATCTATTAGTAGCACTCAATTATATTCAGAAGAATTTGCCAACAATTTAGGATTCAGATTAAATGTTTTATGTCTGCAAAATTTTGATGATAAAGTATTTGCTGGAGCTGATTATAATTCTTCCATCTTTTCATATCTATATTTGAGTCAGTCACAACCAAGAGATAGTGAATGGACAGAATTGTATAGTTTCAATAAGGCTTTTGATAATAATCCTAATCCTTGGGAGTTTTATAATCAAGGTAATGTAGATCCTCATAATACCAATAATCTATCATTTGTAGAAACATATGATGATAGTGGTAAAATTAGCGACTGGTATATGTTAATTAATGGTAATGCCAATGAGTATTGTTTGTGGATTAATCGTGATAGTGGTTCGGCTTGGCAGGCAGTTAAGAATACTACGGGGTGGATGATTGATTTTCAAGCAGAAGTAGAATCATTCTCAGACGCCAATAATTCATATCAAGGATTGCAGATTTATGATGGTACTTATGAATTAGAATTTAGAATTTATGCTAATAATAGCATTGAGATAATTAGTGGAGTTTCAACTAAAACATATATTCTTCCGATTGGAATAGGGATGAGACGTTATAGAATTAATGTTAAAGGAACTGCCATTCAAGTTTATGTTGATAATTCCAATGAGGCAGCCATTGATGAGGTTGATTTTCTAGTAACTACTACTCAGGGGAAATCTATATTATTTGGCAAGACTGATGTAACGGCTAAACAATGTAATGTTAGATGGAAGAATCTATATTATTATATAAATGGCATATTGACCCCATTATTGGTAGTAGAAAGAGATTTCTTGAGAGATCAAGTGTTGCCATTCGGTAAGGAAATTCGATATTTATTGCCAGTAACTGAAATTCCGATAAACAAATCTTCGGGAGCAGTACCAAGATTAATTGCTGGCGTAGAACCAAGAGATCCAGCAACATTTACCATCCAGGATGATCCTACAACATTAATTCCAAGAACATATGTTCGAGAGTCTGGAGATCTCCCCGTTTGGTCATTAGACGCTAGATATGATTCTACTTGTTCGGCCATAGTTGATGCTATTATCTGGAATAATTTAGTTATTAGCATTAGTGAGGTTTCAAGTAATTTATTGACGAATATTCCATTCAATCGCAAGACATTTATGGTTAATATTCCAATTGTCGCCATGATAAAAAATGGAGATGTATTCTATCGCCGACGCACCCAGAGTTATGATACGATTATTAAAGACACTGCTCCACCATTAGGAAGTATTATCATTAATGAAGACACTTCTGCAGGATCAGTACAAGTTTATGCGATGGAATCTTATGATAGCACTAGTAAGCAGATAAAACAGGGTTATACTGCTAGATATTCTGCTTTAGACATTGAAGTAGATTCCGCTTATGCAGTAATTGATGGGGATAATACAACCTATGATGTCATTGGAACCCCTGAAATTAGATATGTGAAGCAGACCTTCACAGATGATCCAAATAATCCAGTTTCCATTAGCAAGTTTAGATGGGGATGTAAATCCAATAAGCAGAAGACCTATAATCTGGAATATTTATCTACAACTAATGTCTGGGTTATAGTAGCAGAAATGATTTCAGATTCAACTGGTGATCAAACATTTTTTGAATATACTTTGACGAATGCCATTTCTGCGATGGCAGTAAGAATCATTTATACTGGTGATTATGAGACAGTATCGGATGCTTCTCATTTGACATTGGCTGCCCACGACATGGGAATTGGAGTGACTCATTATAGGGTGAGTGGTTATCAAGACTTCCGAGATTCATATACTCAGTCAGGAGCAGACATTAATGGCTGGATACCAATGACTGATGGAATTATTACCATTGATTGGAATTTGATTTCGGCGAATGATGATTGGCAAGTGACAGCAAGTTTTGCTGAACCATTAATAGCCGCAATTGAATATAATGGTATTTTAGTGGTTAGTTGTAGAGACAAAAATGTTTATATTTCGTCTAATGGGACTAGTTTTGTAGTGGCCTCTACTACATTTACTCATGTGGTGAATTGTTTCGCAATCTGGAGAGACACTTTGTATCTTGGTACTGATGGTGGAGTAATTTACGAAAGCGATAATGGTTTAGATTGGAATTTGACTACTACAATTAGTGGTGTTAAGATAACTAGTTTAGCAGCATATAATGACACATTATATATTGGTACTGGTAATAGTGGGAAGTTTTACACTTATGATGGGACCGATGTAACCTTGGTGAAACAGTTCTCTTCGGCTGTGATTAGTAGCTTGTTTGCACATGGAACATTATTACACATTGGTTTGTCTCCCACTGGTGAGATATTCAAGTTTGACGGCACCAGTTATTACCAAACGGCAGATGTAGTCATTGATCAGGTTAATCAGTTTAATTATTATCTAGATAAGAATCAAATTTATGCTGCCTGTGGTCATGGCAAGATATATACCTATGTAAATGTAAATAATGTTTATGGTTGGCAGTTACTATTTGATTCATCTGTGCCTTCCATTTCTGGTCTGGCTCCAGCTAATAATGAAGGCCCTGAGATTTTGAGTATTTCGGACGATGGGGCTGGATTAATGTCAGCCGGGACCTGGAGATATAAGATTACTTACATTAATAATGCTGGTACTGAAAGTTCAGCAGGTCCTGAATATGTATTTGAGAGCACGACAGTTAATGGCAAGTTGGCTTTGGATTGGCAAGCTATTGACAATGCTGTTGGTTATAGAATCTATCGTTGCCCATTAGTTAATGACGGCGAAGATACTGAAAGATTAATGGAAGCAGATACTGCTCATAATAACATTATTACTGGGACCACATTTGCTGATGATGGTGCATATCCTATTTTATCAGGTAAAATAATTGGGAAAGATAGTGCAGGGAAGGACATTAAGGAGGCAGATATTTCTCCTCCGGTAGAACAGACGAAACAATTATGGTTCTCTGGAAGTTCGGCCAAGGCTTATGTCTATGATGGTATTAGTATGAGTGAGATTGCCCTTCCTTCACAAATGAATGGTGCTAATGGAATTATTCAATATAAAGGGCAGATGTATTTATTCGGGCAGACTAGGCCTTATACAAGTGCTGAAATTGGATTGATATATAATAATTTATCGGTTCCAACCGTTCCTGGTAAAATGATAAAATACACTGGGATTAGTGTTGGTTCTGGTTATAAAAATGTTTATTGTCAATTCAAGGATGGAATTGATAATGTCACTGATATTTTGTCTGACAAGATATTCTATAATAATTTAATTTCTAAGCACGTCATTGAAGTCAATACTACCAGCAATGCTATTGTTGATTCTTATGAAAGCATTAGTAATCCACCAGAGCAATTATATAGTGCTTTCAAGAGCATTGAACAGACGGGTGTTTATGAGAGCGAACCATACTTTGCGGCTAATTTATCAAGATGGGATGTCATTGATTTGATTGCCCAGTTGCCATATGATACAATTGTTGATCTTTATGTTCGAACAGCAACCTCTCGTGATGGTTTAGAGACGGCTGCCTGGAATGGCCCATTTGAATTATTGAACCCTAATATAGATTATGACTATTATTATCGTTATGGTTATTATTATGAGCCATACTTCCATAATTATTATTATGAAGATTATAGTTACTATATTGAGGACCAAGGCGAGATCATGTCATTGAGTTCAGACATATCATATCTTTCTGGTCAATGGATACAGTTCAAATTGGTATTAAGGACTGAGAATAGATCATTCACTCCTAAGGTATTTAGTATAGTCATTAAGTACATTAGTAATAATGCGGCCATGTTTTATACGACGGTGTTTGATTTGCGAGACATTGCTAGTCATGAGCGTGTGGAAGCGGGAACTTATAAGATAAACCGTGGAATTTTGACTTGGGAGGGAGTTATTCCTCCTGGTGGCGACATTCAATTTGGTGTCAGCACTAAGAATTTGACATCATATAGTTGGGGTGATTATCAGATTGTAACTCCTAATCATGTATTTACGATGGATGATCCACAGGAAACATTTAGAGTTGCTGCGTTATTAATTTCTACTGACACGGAAGTGGCCATCATTGATGAATGGGCAATTCTTATTGAATGTGAGAATAAGGATGTAAAAATTAACTTAAATCAATATATTTAAAAGGGTCTTAGGATGCTAAATAGAACTTCAGTTTATAGATTTATCAGCGTATTCCAAGAACCCGTTTTTTGGGATTACGAGAAAATTAACTGGACAAGTGTGGAAAGCACCTTGTATGGTTTATATACATTTGTGGGCCAGGGCATTGTTAATGGTTGGGATGTGCTATCTGTTACCCAGGTTGAAGTTAATGCTTTATCGCCTGAAGTTAAAGCTTCACTTGCTCATCTTGATTGGTGTATGATTATTAGAATTACTGCTGGAGACGGGGTTATTGGTGTTTATCCAGCTTATACGCCAGAAGATGAATATTTTGCTTTACCTTTAATAAATTTAAGCCGTTTATATTATGTATATGCTGTTGGGACAGATTGTTTACCAACTAAATATCGTGCTAATATTTTAGTGACTACTGATTCAGATTATGATTCAAGTCATGATGCTGTTTATTTAGCCACAGTGACTGTTTTCTATGATACTGATACTAATGAATTATATATTTCTAGAATTCAAGACCAAAATCGCAGGCGGATTCTTAAAAATTTAGAAGGTTTGTTGAGTGGTGTTGAGAAAGAGAAATTCTATCGTCATGTTCATATTGGACAGCCAACCACAGTATTTCAACCTGCAATTGAAGATAATCCTACTAAAATCACTTTAGATTCAGAGGTTGTTGAAAATTTGCCGGTCGTGGCCTCCAGCCCCATTTTTTTATTAGCGCCTTTTACCTTGCCAACAGATAGTGGTACGCCTTCGGCTGCCATTAAAAAAACTTCTTTACCTCATTATGAGAAGGCAGATGTGAAGCTTAATGGTGTAATATTATCTATCAATGATTATTTTTTGGATAATTTAGGCGGTAAGTTATATCTTAAAAATAATATTAGTGCGGAAGACATTGTGCAAATAGTTAAATATATGGATCCTATTGATGGGCAAATCGCCCGAGGCCCGCAAGACGATCCTCCTTCTCAATTAACTGGCGGAAATGTTGCAGTAGTTACTGGAGATGACCGTTTTTTAGTTGATGATAGATATAAATTACCAAGTAATCGTGTGGGCGACATTGA
>Ga0315290_10001681_pt1 | contig 15247 bp, 11 predicted proteins | sample YL17G12_0_MG_FD_203627 | JGI IMG/M metagenome (GOLD analysis project Ga0315290, IMG submission 203627) | Sediment microbial communities from Yellowstone Lake, YNP, Wyoming, USA - YL17G12_0 | ecosystem: Environmental > Aquatic > Freshwater > Lake > Sediment | place: USA: Wyoming | collected... | reverse complement strand
CTACGGGCGGATCTTCCCGGCATCTCCCAGAAGGACGTGAAGGTCAGTCTTCTGGGCGATATCCTGACGCTCCGCGGCGAGCGCAAGCGCGAGGATGCGGAACCGAAGGCCACATGGCGCCACACCGAGCGCGCGTGGGGCCCGTTCGAACGCACCTTCAAGCTCACCCGGTCGGTCCGGAGTGACCACGTCAGCGCCGCATATCGCGACGGAGTGCTCGAAGTCCACATCCCAAAGGCCGAGGAGGCCCGGATGCGTGAGATCGAAGTGCAGGTCGGGTAGGATCGCGCCAACAATTCGCGCAGGGCCACGTCGGCGGCCGGACGGTCGCGGGCGTGGCTCACGCTCTTCTCCTAAGGAAGGATGGAAACATGGGTAAGGTCATCGGTATCGATCTCGGTACCACGAACTCGTGTGTCGCCGTGATGGAAGGTGGCGAGCCCAAAGTCATTCCGAACGCCGAAGGGTTCCGCACCACGCCTTCGGTCGTCGCGTTCGCCAAGACCGGTGAACGTCTGGTCGGGCTTGTGGCGCGCCGCCAGTCGGTCACCAATCCGAAGCACACGGTCTACTCGATCAAGCGCTTCATGGGCCGGAAGTTCTCGGAAGTCCAGTCAGAAACGAAGTTGGTACCCTACGAAGTGATCACCGGCCCGAATGGTGATGCCCGGGTGCGGATCGGATCGGACGAATACTCTCCGCCCGAGATCTCCGCCATGATTCTGACGAAGATGAAGCAGACGGCGGAAGAGTACCTCGGCGAGACGATCACCGAAGCGGTGGTCACGGTGCCGGCATATTTCAACGACAGTCAGCGTCAGGCCACCAAGGACGCGGGCCGCATCGCCGGCCTCGACGTCAAGCGCATCATCAACGAGCCGACTGCGGCGGCACTCGCGTACGGACTCGACCGCAAGAAGGACGAGAAGATCGCAGTGTTCGACCTCGGCGGCGGCACGTTCGATATCTCGATCCTTGAGATCGGCGACGGCGTGTTCGAAGTGCGCTCGACGAACGGTGACACCCACCTCGGCGGCGATGACTTCGACCAGCGTGTGATCGACTGGCTGACGGGGGAGTTCAAGAAGCAGGAGGGCATCGACCTCACGAAGGATCCGATGGCGCTCCAGCGCCTCAAGGAGGCGGCCGAGAAGGCGAAGACCGAGCTGTCAGGCACGCTCGAGACCGACGTCAACCTGCCGTTCATCACCGCAGACCAGAATGGTCCGAAGCATCTCAATCTCAAGCTCACACGCTCGAAGCTCGAGCAGTTGGTCGATGATCTCGTCGAACGCTGCCGCGGCCCGGTGCTGCAGGCACTCAAGGACGCCGGCCTCGCCGCGTCGCAGATCGACGAAGTCGTGCTGGTCGGCGGCTCGACCCGCATGCCCAAAGTACAGGACCTGGTGCGACAAATTTTCGGTAAGGATCCGCATAAGGGTGTGAATCCGGACGAAGTCGTGGCGATCGGTGCCGCGATCCAGGGGGGTGTGCTCGCGGGCGACGTGCGCGACGTGGTGCTGCTCGACGTGACCCCGCTGTCGCTGGGCATCGAGACGCTCGGCGGAGTGATGACGCCACTGATCGCGCGCAACACGACCGTGCCGACCAAGAAGAGCGAAGTGTTCTCGACGGCATCCGACAGCCAGCCGGCGGTCGAAGTACACGTGCTCCAGGGCGAGCGCCCCATGGCACGGGATAACAAGACGATCGGCCGGTTCCATCTCGACGGTATTCCGCCGGCGCCACGTGGCGTTCCGCAGGTCGAGGTAACATTCGATATCGACGCCAACGGTATCCTGCACGTGTCGGCCAAGGATCGCGCGACGGCGAAAGAGCAGAGCATCCGCATCGAGGCGTCGAGCGGAATCGACGAGAGTGAGATCCAGCGCATGGTCCGCGAGGCGGAGGCCAATGCGAGCGAGGACCGCAAGCGCAAGGATGAGGTCGAAGGGCGCAATCGCGCCGACGGCCTGGCGTACGAGGTCGAGAAGAATCTGAAGGAGCACGGCGAGAAGATCGATGCCGCACTCAAGACCCGGATCGAGGACGGCGTGCGTGAGGTGCGCGAAGCGCTGAAGGGCCAAGATGCCGCAGCGATCAGCGCCGCGACGGATCGTCTGCAAGCGGCGTGGCACGAAGCGGCGGCCGCCATGTACCAGAGCTCGTCGGCGGGAAGTGCTCCTGCCGAAGGAGCCGCGGGTCCGCAAGCGGCGCCTGAGGATCCGAATGCCGCCAAGAAGGGCGGCCCGGGTGCGATCGATGCCGACTTCGAAGTCATGAATTGACGCGTGCGATGTCACGGATCGGCGGCGGCGAGCGTATTCTCGCCGCCGTCTGTGTTCGTGGCGCTGGCCGCATGACACACAGCGCGCGGCGCTGACATCGATCTTGAATCCCGGAACCTCGATCTGATGAATGGGCTCGACTCCGCCGCAGCCGCCGCCACCGTGGCCGTCCCGGCCGTGGCTATTCCCACGCTGACCGTCTACCTGCTGACTCAGTTGCTGATCATCGTCTATTCCTCGCACCGCTATCTCGTGCTGTGGCGATGGTGGCGGTTGCGAGACGTGCCCCGCGCGCTGCGCCCCGCGGCGCCCGGGTTGTGGCCACATGTCACGGTCCAGTTGCCGGTCTTCAATGAACCCGAAGTCGTGCAACGTCTAATCGACGCGGTCGCGAGGTTCGAATATCCGCCCGACCGGCTCGAGATCCAGGTGCTGGACGACTCGACCGATGCCACGACCGTGATCGCGCGTGCCGCAGCGGCGGGTCATCGCGCGCGCGGGATCGATATCGCCGTCCACCATCGTGGCACACGGCGCGGCTTCAAGGCAGGCGCGCTCGCCGAAGGGCTGCGGCACGCGCGCGGCGAGTTCATTGCCGTGTTCGACGCCGACTTCGTGCCGCCGCCGGATTTCCTCGAGAGGATGTTGCCGCATTTCACGCACTCCGACGTCGGCATGGTTCAAGCGCGATGGGGGCACTTGAACCGCGACCGCTCACTGTTCACCGAGGCACAGGCGGTGATGCTCGATGCCCACTTTGTTCTCGAGCACGAGGTGCGAATGCGCTTCGGTCTGTTCTTCAACTTCAACGGAACCGCCGGCATCTGGCGCCGCGAGTGCATCGAGGACGCGGGCGGCTGGTCGGCCGATACGCTGACCGAGGACCTCGATCTCAGCTACCGCGCCCAACTCGCCGGGTGGCGGTTCGTGTTCGAGCCGGATGTGGTGTGCCCAGGGGAGTTGCCGGGCGACATCGAAGCGTTGAAGTCCCAGCAACGGCGCTGGACCCAGGGCGCGATCCAGACCGCAGTGAAGATGCTCCCGCGCGTGTGGGCGAGCACGGCGTCACGCGCTGCGAAGATCGAAGCGGTGTTCCACCTGACCTGTAACCTGACTTACCCGCTGCTGCTCGCGCTGATCGCACTTACGCTGCCGGTGATGCTGTCCGCGCCGCCAACCCGGTCGTGGCTCGGTACTCTGGTGCAGTTCGCAGTGATCGCGTGCGGCGTGGTTCCGGTGATGCTGTTCCTTGTGGTGGGGCAGTGGGCGGCGGGGGGCAGGGGTGCCTGGCAGATTGCGCGCGGTACGTTTGCGGCGATGGTGCTGGGGATGGGTCTCTCAGTGAACAACGCGCGCGCCGCGATGCGGGGATTCGGGCGTGTCCCGGGGGACTGGGAGCGCACGCCCAAGACCGGCGACCAGATGTCGCGCCCGGCGTTGGCGAGGCGGCCGGCACCAGCGCGCTCGGGGTGGATCGAGGTCGGGCTTGCGTGCTACTGCGCGAGCCTCGCGCTGATCGCCGAGAGCATCGGGCACGTGCGTGCCCTGCCATTCATTCTGCTGCTCGTGATCGCGTTTTGGAGCGTCGGGTGGGCCTCGCGACGGGCGGCGGCCTCACGCTAGTGTTCGGCCTGAGACACTAGAGCCGGACGATCTTCTTCGACTTGCGACCTCTAAAAGCGTTGCGCGTGTCGACGATTGCTTTCGAGTAACGCAAGACCGCGCCATACGAAAACGCCTGGTGCGCGGTCGCGACCACCACGCAATCGAATCGCCGCAGTTGCGCGGGAGTGAGCGTCACGCTCTTGAGCTTTGTGCCCGCGAATCCGAGCGTAGGCACGAACGGGTCGCTGTATTCGATCTTCGCGCCACGCTGGCGGAGCGTTTCCATGATGTCGAGCGACGGGCTCTCACGTGTGTCATCAATATTGGCCTTATAGGCCACGCCCAGTACCAGCACCCGCGAGCCACGCACCGCCCGCCCTCTCATGTTCAGCGCTTCGGCGACCAGGTTAACGACGTGGTCCGGCATCTGTCCGTTCACTGATCCGGCCAGTTCAATGAACCGGGCCTCAAATCCGGTCGAGCGCGCCTTCCACGACAGATAGAACGGATCGATCGGGATGCAGTGCCCACCGAGGCCGGGCCCCGGGAAGAACGGCATGAAGCCGAACGGCTTGGTCGCAGCCGCCTCGATCACTTCCCACACGTCGATGCCGAACTTGGAGCACATCATCGCCAACTCGTTGACAAGACCGATGTTGACGCTGCGGAACGTGTTCTCGAGCAACTTCACCATCTCTGCGACCTGGGTCGACGATACCGGGACGACGTGCTCGAGACGCTGCCGGTAGAGATGGACCGCAATCGCGGTGCAGGCGGGCGTGACGCCGCCTACGACCTTCGGGATGTTCTTGGTGGTGAACCGGGGATTGCCCGGATCCACGCGCTCGGGCGAGAAGGCGAGAAAGAAGTCCTTGCCGACTTCGAGACCGGTACCCGCGAGCAATGGCAAAACGAGTTCGTCCGTGGTGCCCGGGTACGTGGTGCTCTCGAGAATCACGAGCATGCCACGGTGGAAGTTGCGTGCGACCTGTTGAGAAGCGGCGACGATGTAGGAAACATCGGGATCCCGCTGCTTCGAGAGCGGCGTGGGTACACAGATGTTGACCGCGTCGCAGCGTCGCAGCGCCGTGAAATCGGTGGTCGCGGTGAGGTGTCCCGAGCGGACCAACTTGCGCACCTGCGCGGTCGGAACGTCCTGGATGTAGGAACGACCGCGTCCCAGATCCCGGACGCGCTTCACATTGATGTCGACGCCCGTCACGTGAAAACCGGCTTCAGCAAACTCGACTGCCAGCGGCAGGCCGACATAGCCGAGCCCGATGACGCCGAGTCGTGCGGTGCGCTTCTCAATTTTGCTGAGCAGTTTCTCAGCGAGGGAAGCTTTTCGGAGTGAGGATCGAGGTGGAGACATGGACCCGGCACGCTAGCAAACGGGCGAAGAGCGCGTCAATCCTGCGCATCAAGCCAGCGCATCGCGCCGTCCAGAATGCAACCCGAGGCTGGAGGGTACTGGCCCGCGTCCGGGAGGATCCGGATTGACGGGCCGGGGGGAAGGAATCAAGTTGATGAGAGTGTCAGGCGACTCGTGTGCCAACCCAGGACAAGAGGTGACGGTGAAGATCGCGGAGATCTGGCGATACCCGGTCAAGACCATGGCAGGGGAGAAGCTGCAACGGGTACGCATCGAATCTCTCGGTATCGAAGGTGACCGGATCGTTCATGTCGAGGATGCAGGGGGCCGAGTGATCACCTCTCGCTCGCATCCGCGTTTTCTCGGCCACAAGGGCGCGCTGGACACGCGTGGCCATGTCACCGTGGACGGCCGGCCTTGGGACGCTCCCGAGGTTGCCGCCGAAGTTGCGGACATAGCCGGACCCGGCGCAAAGCTCGTGTGCTACGACGGCGCCGAACGTTTCGATGTGCTGCCATTGCTGGTCGCCACCGACGGCGCGATTGCGGCCTTCGGCCACGACCATCGCCGCCTACGACCCAACCTCGTCATCGGCGGTGTCGAGGGGTTGGCCGAACGTGAGTGGCCGGGCGCGTGCCTGCGGATAGGCAGGGTGCTCATCGGTGTCCAGGACCTGCGCCTGCGCTGCATCATGACCTCATTCGACCCCGACACACTGGTCCAGGACAAGGACATACTTCTGGGCATCCACCGAAGCTTCGGCGGAAAGCTGGCGCTCAACTGCTTCGTGATCGAAGGCGGGGAGGTCGCAGTCGGCGACGAGGCGTATTTGGTGCGGGGGCGTGCCTGCGGCGGATTTTGAGCTTGACGGGACACCGGGTTTGCTCCGAAACTACCGGAGTTGACCGAGAGAGGTTGCCTGTCCGAACCGTGCCATACACCCGAGACGTTGTTCAGCGATACGGACGTGCCGTCGCTCTGCGTATTGGGTTCCTCACGGACCATGATGGGGGACCTCCTCTTTTTTTCGGCCGGGTCGCTGCTCCGGTCCCCCGCTGTTCGCCTTCCTCCCCCGTGGACCCTGCCCGCTGATGCCCTCTGTGATCCACGTTGCACGCTACCGCCTTGACGGCGCGTTTCACCATGGCCGTTTGGAAGGCGATGTGTTTGCGCGCCTCGCCGGGCCGCCGTGGGAGAGCCGCTCGGAGACCGGGGATCGCGATCCGCGGTCCAGGGTCGAGTTGCTCGCTCCGGTGCAGCCGACCAAGATCGTCTGCATTGGCCTCAACTACCGCGCGCACATCTCGGAGAGCACAACCACGGTTGCGACCGAGGACGGTGTGCCGCAGGAGCCGCTGATGTTCCTCAAGCCACCCAGTGCCGTGATCGGGCCCGGGCAGGCGATCCACCACCCCGACGGTGTGACCCGGATGGATCCTGAAGGGGAGATGGGTGTGGTGATCGGCCTGCGGGCCCGGCGCGTCTCCGCTGCAGCGGCCATGGATTACGTTCTCGGAATCACATGCGCGAACGATGTGAGCGCCAGAAACTTCCAACGGCAGGACGGACAATGGACAAGGGCCAAAGGCTTCGATACGTTCGCCCCACTCGGACCCTGGATTGCGATCGGGCTCGATCCGCGCGGGCTTCGCGTCGAATGCCGGGTCAACGGTGAGGTGCGCCAGCGGGGCGACACGGCCGACCTGCTGTTCCCGGTGCCATTCCTGATCCAGCACATTTCGCACATCATGACGCTCGAGCCCGGGGACGTGATCCTGACTGGAACGCCCGCCGGCGTGGCGCCGATCGTGGCGGGCGACGTCGTCGAGGTGGAGGTGGAAGGGGTGGGAGTGCTCGAGAATCGCGTGGAGGTTGCCGACTGAATCCTCCCGACCTGATCGTGACCCATGCGCGGCTGTGGTCGCGCGGACGGGTCCAGCCGGACGTGGATGCGCTCGCGGCGCGGGGCGGCGAAATCATCGCGACCGGGCGGACCTCGGATGTCCTCGCGAGCCGCGGCCCGGCGACGCGAGTGATCGACGCCGGCGGTGCCACGCTCACGCCGGGGTTCACCGATGCTCACGTGCACCTGCTGCACTGGGCCCGCGCCCGCACCGAACTCGATCTCGACGGCTGTACTTCACGCGAGGACGTCGCCGCGCGTCTCGCGCGATTCCTCCTGACCCATCCGGGCTCCTCTGCCGTGGTCGGACGGGGATGGGATGCGAACGGATGGAGTGGCCGGCCGGAACGCGCGGCGCTCGATCCGGCCTCGGGAACGCGGCCGGTCCTGCTCTACAGTCGCGACTTCCACAACCTGTGGTTGAACAGTGCGGCACTCGTGGCAGCCGGCATCACCTCCGCCACGCCCGATCCCCCGGGCGGTGCCATCGCGCGGGATGCGACGGGTGAGCCGACTGGACTCCTTGGGGAGAATGCCACGCGTCTCGCGGGGGCGCTCGAGACCGCGGATCACGATGCCGATTTCACGGCGGTGTGCGATGCGGTGCGCGCCCTGTACGCGTTGGGTGTGACGGGCATCCACGACTTCGAAGGTGCCGACGCGCACCGGATCCTGCGGCGCCTCGCCGGGAGCGAAGGTCCGCGCGTGCGCACGCTCATGCACCTGCCGCACGCGCAGCTCGGCATGGCAATCGAGCTGGGGCTCGCGAGCGGGCTCGGGGACGCGTGGTTCCGCCTCGGCGCGGTGAAACTGTTCGCCGACGGGACGCTCGGTTCGCGCACCGCGGCGTTGCTCGCGCCCTACGATGGCACGCTCGAGACCGGCCTCGACGTGATCGATCCCGTGAAGCTGCGCGCCGAAGTCCTTCGGGCGGTGGATCATGGCTGGTCGGTGGCGATCCATGCGATTGGCGATCGCGCGGTGCGCGCGTCGCTCGACGCGTTCGGCGCCGCACGTGCCGGGAAGCGGCTCGGGCTCGCGCCGCGCATCGAGCACGCGCAACTCGTCGATCCAGCAGATCTCCACCGCTTCGTGGAGCTCGGTGTGGCGGCGAGCATGCAGCCTTCACACTGCATTTCGGATGCTCCGCTCGCGGACCGCTGGTGGGGATCGCGGCGTGAGCAGGCCTATCCGTGGCGCGCACTGAGCGACTCCGGCGCGCTGCTCGCGTTCGGATCCGATGCGCCGGTCGAACCGCCGGCGGTCGCGCTCGGTCTCGCAGCCGCCGTCGCGCGGCATCCGGCGGACGCCCCGCACGCGTGGGTGCCGGCGCAGGCGATCGGCCTCGATGCAGCACTCACCGCTTACACCGAGGGGCCAGCGCGCCTCGCCGGGAACTGGCCGCGCGTCGGTGCGCTCGATCCGGGGTGCGTGGCCGATCTCGTGGTGTGGAACTTGGACCTCCATGCCCTGGCGCCCCGCAGGCTCGCGGACGCGGCAGCGACTTGCACCGTCTTGGATGGGAAGGTCGTGTTCGAATCCGCAGCCGGCGCTCCCATGCTCGTGGCGCCGCTCGCGCTGGCGGGCCGGGTCGCCGGAGAGAAGCCATGAGCCACCCCAGCGACTACAAGGACACGCCCGACGAGGCGCTGGTGCGCCTCGCGCAAGACGACGACTCGCGCGCGTTCGACGAATTGGCGCGCCGCTATCAGGATCGCGTGTACCGCCTGTCGTACAAGATCCTGCGGCACGAGGATGACGCCGCCGAGTCGCTCCAGGATGCATTCCTGTCGGCGTACCGCGGGATCAAGAAGTTCAAGGTCGAATCGACGTTCTCGACGTGGCTCTACCGGATCGCCACCAACGCGGCGCTGATGAAGTATCGCAAGCGCCGCGACGGTCACGTGTCACTCGAGCAGTCCCAGAGCGGCAGCGACGATACCGAAGCGCTTCAGCTCCCGGACTGGACGACGCAGCCGCTCAACGAACTGCTCGACGCCGAGACGCGCGAGGTGATGGAGGAGGGGATCGCCAAGCTTCCGGAGGAGCTCCGCACCGTGTTCGTGCTGCGCGATGTCGAGGAGTTGTCGAACGCGGAGGCTGCCGAAATCCTGGAGCTGACGATAGCGGCGGTGAAGTCGCGGCTCCACCGCGCGCGGATCCTGCTGCGCGACCGGCTCAACCGCTACTTCTCGGGCAAGCTCAAGCGCGGTGGCCCGGCGCGCGAGTAATGTGATTCGATGCGAGACGGGCCACCGCCGGCCCGAGCATCAGGCCGCGCGCGCGAGCGTGACGACGATGACGAGCGCGAGCGCCACCCGATAGATGAAGAACGCGGCGAAACCCGCGCGACCCAGCCACGAGATGAGGCCACGGATGGCGAGCACCCCGACGATCGCGGCCGACACAACTCCCGCAAGCAACACCGGAGTGGACACTCCGTTTGCGCCCAGATTCTTGAGTTCGAGCAGTCCGGCGCCGAACGTGATCGGGGTGGCGAGCAGAAACGAGAATCGTGCCGCCGCCACGCGCGACAGGCCCGCGCTGCGTCCGGCGGTGATCGTGACGCCGGAACGCGACACACCGGGCACGAGCGAAATGGCCTGGGCGAAGCCCATGATCAGGCTGGTGCGCCAGCCCGGCAGGCCGCTTTCCTGCCGCACCGGTGCGACCCTGTCGACCCACCACAGCAGAAATCCGAACACCGTGAGCGTGGCGGCCTGGAGCGGAAGCGAACGCAGTTGGGTTTCCGCGATGTCCTTGAGGACGAACCCGGCGATCGCGGCCGGAATCGACGCGACGGCGATCATGGCCCACGTTTGTAACGCTTTCGAGGACACGGCGCGATCGGATGCGAACACGTCACGGGCGAGATTCCACCAGTCGCGCCAGAACGCGATCAGCAGCGCGAGGAGCGTGCCCCAGTGAAGCGCAACATCGAACGCGATGCCGTGGTACGGCCAGCCGAGCAACTTCGGCACGACGTACAAATGGGCACTGCTCGAGATCGGAAGGAACTCGCTCAGACCCTGAATGATCCCGAGCACAATGGCCTGGCCGAGCGACATGGCCCCTGACGCTAGCATGACCCGTGACCGCCGGACAAACGTGCGGTGCGCACCGTGAGCGAGGAGCGCCAGGTCGCGAAGCGCGCCGGGCTCGTCGGTTCGGCGACGTTGCTGTCACGGGTGCTCGGGCTCGTGCGCGAGCAGGTGATGGCGTCGTGGTTCGGCGCGGGGTTCGCCAGCGACGCGTTCAATGTTGCGTTCCGCATTCCCAATCTCCTGCGCGATCTGTTCGCTGAAGGTGCGATGTCTTCGGCGTTCGTTCCGACGTTTACCGAATATCAACACACCCGCGGACCGGACGAAGCGTGGAGCTTCGGCCGCCAGTTGATGGTGACGCTGTTCGCCGTGTTGTGCGCACTGTGTGCGATCGGATGGATTCTGGCCCCGTGGCTGGTGCGGGCCTTCGCCCCCGGTTTCGACCAGATTCCGGGGAAACTGGAGCTTACGATTCTGCTCACCCGGATTATGCTCCCGTTCCTGCCGATGGTCGCGCTCGCCGCCGCCGCGATGGGCATGTTGAACGCGAACGGGCGTTTTGCGGCCCCCGCGCTGGCCCCGGCGTTCCTCAATTTTCTGATGATCGCCGTCGGGCTTGCGCTGATTCCCGTGTGCCGGTCGCTCGGACAGCCGCCGATCCTCGCGATGGCGTTCGGTGTCGTGGTGGGCGGTCTCGGCCAGTTCGCATGGCAGGTGCCGGCCCTGTACCGACTCGGGTTCCGGCTGCGGTGGGAATGGCCGCGCGAGCACCCGGGGGTGCGACGCGTCGCGCTGCTGATGGTGCCCGCCACGATCGGCCTCGCGGCGACCCAGCTCAATCTGCTGTTCAGCACGCTGATCGCGAGCCTGCTCCCGCAGGGCAGTGTGTCGTGGCTCTGGTATGCGTTCCGGCTGATGCAGCTGCCGATCGGTGTGTTCGGTGTGGCACTGGCGACCGTAAGCCTGCCGTCGCTGTCGCGCGCCGCTGTCGCGCGCGACATGACGGCACTCAAGACCACGCTCTCGGCAACCGTCCGGCTCGTGTTCCTGCTCACCATCCCCGCCGCGGTGTGGCTTGCGGTGATGGCGCGCCCGGTGATTGCGCTGCTCTATGAGCACGGTCGCTTCGGTCCCCAGGACACGCTCAAGACCGCAGGTGCGCTCGGCATGTACTGCGTCGGACTTCCCGCGTTCGCCGCGGTCGGTATCTTCACGCGCACGTTTTACGCGCTGGGCGACACGCGCACGCCGGTGCGCGCGAGCTTCGTCTCGGTCGCGGTGAACATCGCGCTCAACCTGCTGCTCATGCGCCCGCTCGGACACTTCGGGCTTGCGCTCGCCACGTCGGTCACCTCGATCGTCAACCTGCTCCAACTCGCGCTGGCATTGCGCGGCAGTGTCGGTCGGCTGGAAGGTCGCCGCACGATCGGCACGGTGCTGCGCGTCGGTGCGGCGAGCCTGATCGGATGCGCGCCGTGCGCGGTGGTGCTCGCCATGGTGCGCGTCCCCGGCACGTGGACATGGGAGCTTGCGACGGTGGCGGTGATGGCGCTCGTGGGTGGGGCGAGCATGTACGTGATGATGAAGCTGCTGCGCGTTGAGGAGGTCGCGGTGCTGGACGACCTGCTGCGCTCGGTGGGCCGCCGAGTGCTGGGCCGTTAGCAGGAATCCAGGCCGCGTCGCGGCTTCACACGGTCTTGCGCTCCGCGGCTCGGTTCCACAGCTTCGGAAACACGACGAACGCGTCGAGTCGTCCGGGGCGCCAAGGGGTCGAGATCAACTCCACGACGATCCATGCGGCATAGACCACCGCGACTTCCTCGCGCCAGTGCGGCACCAGGAACTGCACGAACCACAGCGTGAACAGTCCGAGCGCTTCATAGGCGTGGAAGCGGAAATTCGAGAGCAGCACGACGCCGAGCAGGCCCTGGAGGAGCGTGAGCGCGAGCTCGACGCGATGTTCGGCCATTGGGATCGCCGCGGGGTGGCCGATCGAGAACGAATAGACGATCGGAATCATCGCCGCGAGCACGGTCCACTGATTGATGTTCGAAGAGGCCATGTTCATGAGCGCCATGCCGGCCTTGCCGCGGCTGCGCGCCCAGTAGAACGCACTGGTCTTCTCGGGAAACTCCGACAGGAACGGCGCGACCCACTGCACGAACACGAACGTCGAGATGCCGAACGTGACCGCAAGCCCCTTCATGCTGTCGAGAAACGGATGGGCGGTGAAGTAGAGGGCGGCACCGCCGAGCACGAACAGCCCGAGGATCGCGAGGCCGCGCGGCACCGGCGGCAGCCTCAAGACGGCGCGCGGGATGCGACCGAGATCCGATATCTCCTCCTGCGTGTGCGGCGGAATGCGATTGAGGACCACGAGGTAGCCGGCATAGAGCGCGACCAGCACCGCAGCGTCGGCGCAGTCGAGTGTGCCCTTGACGATGATCCACGCGAAGTACAACAGCGGCGGCACGAGGCCGACGATTTCAGCGGCATGCTCGCGTTCGAGCTCGACCGGTTTCCAGAAGCCGGGCTCCCCGCGCATGCGCCGCGACACCGCACAGACGATCCAGATCATCGGCCACCCGAGCCCGGTAAGGAGCCGGATCGCGCCGGTGAAGTTCGCGGTCATGAGTGGAATGTCGCGTTCCCACGCGATCACCGCCTCGACTGCGAACTCCGGCAGCACCTGGATCCACGCCAGCATCGCGAGGGCGAGGCCCTGCGAAACGTAGAACTGCGCGGTTTCGGCACCCCACGCGACGACAAACGCGCTGCCGAGGATGGACGGGAAGGTCCACAGCGCCTGGATCGCGGTGCGCCGCACTTCTTCGGGGGGTACGGAATCGAGCATTCTGTTCCTCGGGTTGTGTTGCTTGTGGCGTGCTCGGTGCGACGATAGTGTGCGAGCCGTGAGTCGAGCGTCAAGGGATCGCGTGGTTTGCCTGTGCCGTTTCGCCGCCGCCATGGCGTGCCGGGACGCCGGCACTGCGCGCCGCGCATTGCTTGCCGCGCGCAGCACCGGCGTTTCGCGCCGCGCCGCCGAGGAATGCGCGCTGATGCTGGTGTTGTACGCCGGCTACCCCGCCGCACTCGAGGGCATGCGCGTGCTCGGCGCGGTGTGGCCAGGTGTCGCGCGCGCGACGCGTGAAGCGACGCATGGCGCCTGGCACGCGCGCGGCGAGCGTTTGTGTCGGCGCGTGTATGGGCCCGCCTACGCGAAGCTGGTGCCTGCGGTGGCGGCGCTCCATCCCGATCTTGCGGCGTGGATGCTCGAACAAGGCTACGGCCGTGTGCTGTCGCGCCCGGGCTTGTCGGGCCGTGCCCGCGAACGGATCACCGTGGCCGTGCTCGCCGCATGCGGATGGCGACGACAGCTCGTGAGCCATCTGCTCGGAGCGGCACGGCTCGGCGTTCCGCGCGCGCACGTGCGATCGGCGTTCATGGTGGGCGTCGAGCGCGCCGGTGCTGCGGCGCGACGTGAGGCGCGTGCGGCGTGGCGGGAGGTATTCCCCCGTTCCCGATCGGCGCAGGCGTAGGCGCCGGCTGGCAGTTCATCGTGGGTCCGGGCTAAGATCGCACGCGTGATCCCCAACCTTTGCCTTCCAATACGGCTGCCGTGCTCGCAGTGAACCGCTCTCTCATCGTCCGTGCCCGCCTCGAAGCGGGCTCGGAGCCTCCGTTCGACCGTCTCTACGATCCGCTCGTCCACGAGGTCGTGACCGGCGGACCGCTCGTGAGGGACCGTTTCGCGACGTTGTGGTCCGACACCGCAGCACTCGTGGCGCTCGCGGAGTCGAAGCGGGCACCGCTTGCGGCGCCGCTCGCCCAGGCCATGCGCGACTATCATCAGCGGCTCGGTGCCCCACCGCAATCGCTCGCCGCACTCGAACGGCTCGCGCGCGGCGAGGTGGTATGCAGCGTCACCGGCCAACAGCCTGCACCCCTCGGTGGCCCACTCTATGCGCTGCACAAGACAGCCTCGGCGATCGGACTCGCCCGTGTGTTCGAGGAGCGCACCGGGTTGGGGTGCGTGCCGCTGTACTGGATGCATGGCGAGGATTCGGACTTCGAGGAGATCCACAGCACCACGGTGTTCGACGGTCAGCTCGCGATCCACGACTTGGCGATTCCCGCCTCGTTTCATCGCGACGGGGGACTCGTGGGATCGATTCCAGCCGAGGCGCTCGTGTCGCTCCAGCAGGCCGCGGTGCAATGCTGGGCCGGGAGGCCCGGGCAGGCCGATGCCGCGGCACTGCTCAATGGCGCGCTCGAGCGCGCACGCGATCTGGGCGAGGCCTGCAGCGCGCTCGCGCTCGCGCTGTTCGGAGCGTTCGGGCTCGTGGTCGTGGATCCGCGACTGCCGGAGTTTCGCGCGGCCGCGCGGCCGATCCTCGATCGCTACCTCGATCACGCCGCAGACCTCACGCGCGTCGCACGCGCGGCGGGCGAGGAGCTGGAGCGCCGCCTTGCTCGCCGCCCGTTGACCGATGCTTCGCTCGAATCCTTCGTGTTCGCGATCGAGGACGGCACGCGCACCAAGATTGGCGCCGCCGAAGCGCGCGCACGTGGCGTCGGGGTGACGCTGTCGCCGAGCGTCGCACTGCGCCCCGCGGTCCAGGATGGTGTGTTCCCGACTGTGGCGATGGCGTGCGGTGCGGGCGAGATCAGCTACCTCGCCCAGCTCCGTGAAGTCTTCGAAGGTGTGGGCGTGCGGCCGGCCGCGGTCGTACCGCGATTCGCAGCCACGTGGCTGCCGGCTGAGGCGGTGGCGTTGATCGAGGCCGCGGGGGTGCATCCGTGGGAGCTGATCACCGGTGCGGACGCCGTGCTCAAGCGCCACGCTGAGCGCACCGTGCCACAGGACATGCGCCGCGCCCTCGACGATGCGCGTTCCGGGACCAACGCCGCGTTGCGGGGATTCGCGGAGGCGGCACAGCGCCTCGACGCGAGCCTGCCGCAGATGGTCGAGTCCGCGCGCGGCAAGATCGATTTCCAGTTCGCGCGGCTCGACGAGGGTTTGGTCGGCAAGGCG
>Ga0315290_10001680_pt1 | contig 15247 bp, 13 predicted proteins | sample YL17G12_0_MG_FD_203627 | JGI IMG/M metagenome (GOLD analysis project Ga0315290, IMG submission 203627) | Sediment microbial communities from Yellowstone Lake, YNP, Wyoming, USA - YL17G12_0 | ecosystem: Environmental > Aquatic > Freshwater > Lake > Sediment | place: USA: Wyoming | collected... | reverse complement strand
AATTCAGCTGAAACATGCCCCGAAGGATAATGGGGAACGCTAGTGATTACGGTAACCTGATGGCCAAGACGCACCAAGTTTTCACACAACATGGTGAATAAGGGCGCATCTGGCCCAAGATCAGGTTCGTAACCCGCACCAAATAACATGACACGCATAGGATTATTCAACAAGAGCCAGTCATGAGGGTAATCAGGGACTTAAGAAAACAACTATCCTTCAAGGTAAAACGATCGTTCTTCGCTCGGGCACCTTACGCTAATCAATTTTAACGATCGTTGTCGAAATCCATCAATATGTAATGCATGCAAGAGCAGAATCAATTTTTTTGAGCCATTCTTCTCGCCAAAAGAAGAGGCAATTTCGGTCACTAAGCTCAAATGTCGTTGTCCTTTTACAGGTGATATTCTCAAGGATGACAATCTCTCTTGTATTTCGCACAGTTAGATCACGAAAATCAACAAAATGCACAAATAGCTTTAACTATCGTTGACTTAAGTCACAATATTGTTCCATTTCGGTTGTTAAGCCACGACCTTTTAGCTTTCGGGAATGGTTGAGTGTGGATTCAATCTCTCCTAGAGAATGTATCTGTACTAAATCACCCACCTGCAGCGAAGGCTGGTCTACCTGGACTATATCCTCACGATAGTGCTTCGTCATAAATTCGCACCAACCGTGGCACAAGTACCTCAATATCGTACTTATCCGATGCAATGTTTAAACTTCTCTCCTGCATTGAGGAACGCAGACCAGGATTGGAACTCATGGTTTCCAATGCATTTGCCAATTGATCGACGCGGCCGGCATCTACCAATATGCCATTGACGCCATCTTCGACTTGATCTGGTATTCCGCCAACGTTACTGGCGATGATTGGTAAACCACTGGCCATAGCTTCAATAATCGCTATTGGCATCCCCTCGGAGTAGGAAGGATAAGCAAATATATCGGCTTTTCGCAGGAAGCTGATCTTTTCAGTTCCTGTTGCGGGCGAATGCAAAGTGACAATATTATTGAGATTTGATTGGGCAATCTTCTGTTTGAGCTGTTCTTTCTCTCCGTACCCCAACTCTTCACCGACCAAATCAAAACAGATCGGTAATCCTTTGGCCGCAACTTCCTTTGCCGCCTCGATGAGTTCAAAGGTACCTTTGTTCCTGCCCAGATAACCCAGGTAGAGCACATTCACTTGTGGTGGATTCTTTGCCTCGACCCTGCGCTCTTGGGCAATTTCGCGGTACGCTGAGAGGTCAATGGCATTCGGCAAATCGTATACCTTACAACCGGGCACAATGGTAGCAAGTTGCTGCCACTCTTTGGATAACGCAATCACGCCATTCGTCAGGCGAATGACCTGACGGAAGTACCATTTCCACCACTGCGGTTTATTCGTATACAGCGAGACAAGGCTGCAGTGATGGTGCAGCAAGACGCGACTCCCGGAAAGGCGCGCAATAATGACAAAAACGCTATGCTTGACAAAGGACAATCCAAAGGCAGTGGCAATATGTGTAATCTGTGGGCGGTGCTTGTTCACTGCTTTTGTAAACCGGATACAATCCTCCAGCGCCCATATCAGGTTCGATAAAGAGAAAGTGCCAGTTTGGGATAATCCTCTCTTCTGGGAACTGGTTTCAACGAAGAGGAGATCAACCTTCTCGGGCAAGGACGAGCTCAACAATGACTGGTAGTAAGTGGCAATCCCACCCATCGGTGGGGGGAGATGGCCGGATACCAGAATTCGCGGCTTAGCTTTTTCGAGTGAAGGGTTAGTAATATTTAGAACCAATTTAGACTTTACGAAAACCCGATCAGGGGATTATAAGAATTTACGCCTCTTTGTGAAAGCATCAATAACGGTGAATTTACCTTCAACACTATATGTGTGCGTGGCCTCTAGACTCTTATCCCAAGGGATTACAGAAACCACAGTCTTTTCTTCATAGTCCGTTTCCGAAAGGACCAGTATCTCATTCAGGTTGAATCCATATCCATACGATTTTGAACAATTCTGGGATGGCCGAAACAATTTCCCATCCTTGGCGAATATTCTCCCGGCAGACCTCGCGCTTCTCAAATCTGAGACGATTGGATTCTTGGGATGTGATGTCCACTCGCTGGTAAACAGATTGTCTGAAAAGAAAAGGAATAATTCAACTTCTGGAAATGCAGCTTCGTTTTCAGCCACTCCGGTAAATAACCACCATTTTCCTTGGGCGAAGAGCACTGTTGTATCAACCGCCTTGATATTCTGCATCAACGTGATTTTATGTACCCACCTGACCGGAAACTCGAGGCATTCGTAAAGATCGATGCTACGATTATCTGCAGATTCTGGGATCAGGTAAACCTTATCTTTCCATCTGAATACATATGGATAAGATAGGTGGTATTCCTTCTCCAGGACCCGCACCGGATCTGAAGGATTCCCTTGTTGGTCCACTACAATGACAGAAATATGGCCCTTTTTTGTATCGTGAGTAAATTCCTCGACGAACACATAGTAGTTGCCATTCTTTTGGATAACATGGGGGTCGGACCAGAACCGGTCTTTGGGTGGAATAATTTTCTTATAATTCCCGAATGACATTGAACCGGGCGCATTCATATCGAAAAGGAGGAACCAGCCGTCCAGATAATAATTCCTGCGAAATATTTCGATAATGTTTTTTGCCAGGAGTGTGGCAACCAGCCACAGGGACAATAGATTGGAGGGAGGGGTTGGGGATTTCTGTTGGAGGGGAGGCTTTACCTGCTCGTATTTTTTGATCGTGGCAAAAAATCCTTTTTCTCCCAACCGGTGAAGCAGCGCTATCTGCCTGGGCAGGAAGGAGGAAGCCAACCACAAGGAGCGATTCCGGTTACGTGCGGGTGAGAACGGATAAGTAGAAGTTGAAGAATGATAAATGGTTCTTCCTCCATTGGCCTCTTCGTCCAAAATAAGCAAATAACTTTTCGTTTCGGGTTGCCCTTTGACGACTTCCCAAAAACCGGGAGGGTACCCTTCAAACCAGTAAGTCCATACGCCATACTTGGAAGCGGTTAAAATATCTCCTCGAAGCATTCCAAATCCGATCTTCACGAAAATATCCAAGCCGATTTCGCGGATTTCATCAATATCCGATGGCTCAATATAATAGGTCATTTCCCTCTTGAGCGGCTTTACTTTGATCACAGGTATACTTGATAATAATTTCTCTGCATTCATGATCTCTAAAGCATTTGGCCCGCTAATAAATATTCTTTCGTCTGTTTTATTAAATAACTCATATAAGACCGTTCTTCTATTCCTCAAATTCCTGCCATTCTCATCTTCGAAATTCTTCTTCTCATTGAGAACAACCAACAATATTTCAACCTGGCTAGAATTAACTACTCGTTCGAGTGAATGATATATCCATGCAGGTATTTGATAAGAGTCAAGCAGGATTCCAAGTTTAAGCTTTCCGGAGTTCATGTAAATCTCTTTTTAATCCTTTCAAATTGATATTGTCCTGGAGCGCTGCCCCCTCGATAATCACAAAACTAAAGAATATCCAGGTAGACTTCGTTGACTCCCAGCTCAGGGAGAGAATTCCAATAAACCAGATAAAAAAAACAGCTAACCATAATCCAGAATATCCCTTTGGCAACATGACTGCCTGGTTTACAACGATTGTAAGGATACATGCTAATAATAAGAATCCAACAAGGCCCGTTTCAGCGAGAACTGACAATAATGTCTGGTGGGCGAAAGTTCCGATGGTTGCGTATAAAGTGCCGCTGCCAATACCGACAACGGGATGCCGGATAAATAATGAGATAGCTTCCATCCACAAATTGACCCGGCCTCCAATGTCCGCCGTGCTGACCGAGGCAGTAACTGTTGCAAGACGTGTCGTCACTCCTGCAGGGATTATGGCGCGAAAAACCAAGAAAGAGATCACCAGAAACATCGAAATAACTATTAATCGCCCAATATCGAGTCGTTTTGGCCATAGAATAAAAATGAGAGCCGGGACGATTGCAAAAAGAGAAGTGCGGCTAGCGGTAAGTAAAATTGAAAAAATAGCCAAGGGTATATAAGAAATATTTATGATTCTTTGAAAGCGGTTCACTTTTATATCTGTACCCTGGAATAAATGCCATGCAAGAGGAATACCCAAGAGCAGGATGAGGGCAAGGTCGACTGCGTTCACCCCTGTTGCAGAAAATCTCACCTCATAATTTTCTGCGGTCGTACCGTGAAGATAATTAGATATTGAACTGGCAATACACACATAGGCGCCCAAAATGTAAGCCTGAAGGCCAGCAACCAAATCAGTTGGTTTTCTATACATCTCCCAAAGAATAAGTATCAAGAGAAAAATCTGTATGTAAGTCTTTATTCGTTCGGTTGTACCATCCAAATCTACAGTCCATATATAACTAACAATATTCCACAAGAAGAAGAGCAAAACAAAAATATGGAAAAGGTTGGGTTTACGAAATCGACCTTCGGTGAGGATTGTCAAAAACCAAAACCCTGCTACAATCATACCCATTAACCTTGCAAATGAACCGATTACTGGAATTGAAAAAATATCCTCCCAGGGAATACTAAATATCAAAATCAAGGAAAGCCAGAAGGTAATTTTTCGCATGGTTAAATTCCCAACAATAAATCGAGATATTGGTCTTCCACGCTTTCAAGTTCAAATGCCATCCAGCTTTCACGGGCTGGACGATGTACAGCGGTGGTCAAAACCATTGTGATCGCAGCCGCCAACGCTGAAGGATCATCAACTGGAACCAACTGTCCATACTTACCATCCGCCAGGATCTCACGAGGTCCGCTCGGACAGTCCGTGGATATGATGGGTGTGCCCAGGGACATCGCCTCAACCAAGACAGTCGGTAATCCCTCCCACCTTGAAGAAAGAACAAGAGCAGCCGCCTGAGCCATGTAAGGATAAGGGTTTGGAACGAATCCCAATAAGCAAATATCTTGTTCCAACTCAAAACCCTTTATCAAACTTTCCAGTGTCTTTCGCTCTTCTCCCTCCCCCAATATCAAGAGCCGAACCCGATGATTTTTTCTTACCAGGGCAAATGCCCGGATCAATACATCAAAGGCTTTTTGAATGGTCAAGCGACCTACGGACAGCAATACGGGGGGTTCGCCCTTCTTAAACCAAGGATGCTCAATGAGGGATTTTGATTTTTCAAATAAGTCGGGGGTCACAATTGGATTGTAGATAACTTGAATTTGTTCGAGCGGGATATTTATTTGTTGCACCAAGTCGTCTGCCACGCCCTTAGAAACAGCAACAATGCCATCCGCCCAGGGATAAAACCATTTGGCTAACGTGGGGTATGCGCGCCAGCGGAAATCACCCTCCCCTTTTACCACAGAAGAAAGAGTATTGTGTTCACCCAAGATAACACGCTGCGGGATGCCTGCCAAGCGCCTAGCCCATAGAGCGATAATATTGGCATATAAAATTGAGAGCAAGGCTATGGGTCGTTCCTGATGAAGATAACGCACCAAGGCAGGCGTACTGCTTAATACCCGGGATGCTTTCAAGTCAATCAGTCGTACTGAAGAGGGTACCTGGTCCAAGAATGGACCTTCCATCCGCGCCAAAACCAAATCCACTGGATAACCTCGTGCGGAAATCCCTTTTGCTAAATTAAGCATGATGCGTTCGGCTCCACCATCATACAGTCCAGGCAAGAAGAAAGCCAATCGTTCCTTCACTGTTATCCTGTTTGTCATTAAAAATACAACTCGGCAAATAGACTGTCTACAATTTCCCTCGGATTCCGCACACTCGTATCAAACCGCAAAACCCGAAGACCTGGAGTAATGGCCTTCAACATATAAAGCACATAATCATAAGCGTTGCGATAGCGTGCTAAAAACTCAAAAACATTGGCTGCTGTTTCATTTTTTACAATATGATCTTGATCACGAGTTCTAATCCGTTCCATCAGATTGATATCCGCAGCATCGAGCCAGACGATCAAATCCAGGGTGGCTGCCCACCGGCAATATATATCCTGCCAGAGTTTTCCTGCCTCCTCGCGTTGAAGATATTCTGGGCCAAATTCTCTCATTTCTGCCAATAAATAGACCGGTCCTTGATCCAGAACAATTACTTTTGTGGTATTTTTCAAGGCCCTCTGTAGAACAATAGGCCATCCATACAGAATTGCCATCCAGGCAAATTCCCGGCGACTGAGCCTTCGGCTTGTGCGCTGGTGCAGACGGAGCAGAGTCGGCATCAGTTGTAGGCCATACCTAATAAAAAAAGGGACATCAGCAATTCTTCTGACATTGGGAAAATCGCCCAAACAGATTTGGTCCGGATACTTATTAAGAACCTGGCAAATTGTGGTTTTTCCTGCACCGGCTGGACCAATGATTTCCACAACGTGAGGTATCTTTTTTGAATGGCCATCCGGGTTCGATAATGGATTTATAGATTGGACCATATTAGAGCCATTAGATCAGATAGCACTTCAGTTTTTGCCTGTTCTGCGTCAACAATGTGGGCAGACGTTTTGCTCCAATCTACATTCCATATTTCTCCAGCACGCGATCGAACCGAATCTGCCATTTCGTCCGTTTTGCGCTGGACAGAGATATCGGGAGCAACACGAAGAACAATCAACAAATCTGGCTGCAAAATTTGTTCATAATATCGGTTTTCTATTTTTGCCAATCCCCTTATCAACTTATTGGGTTTCATACCGCATGTCACTCGCTCAACTTGAGGACCATCCATGATTCTTACTTCTGCCAATGGGTAGCGATCACAAATAACCGAATACCCATTCGTCGCAAGGCGTCTGGCAGCCAGATAAGTCAGGAAGCGATCCCTGGCAGTGCAAACCTCGCGTACCAGCCACGGATAACCAGGAAATAATGGTAAATTTGTATCAAGAGAGTATTCGCTGCCTTCTATTATGAAAGGATAAAAGCCTAAAATCCTCCCAATTTTTAATATTCCTCTGACTCCGATGGTTGTCCATGACCAGGAAGGTTTTCCTAGATGGAATTTAGTTATTTCAAATTCCTCACTTAACCGGTTATATATACTGTTGATCGCTGTCGTTTTACCTGAACCATCTCCGCCGACGATCGCAATTAACAGACCTCCATTCGCCATCCGCTTTCTAGATCTATGCATATGCAACCGAGACCGAATTGGTTTTATTAACCGTCGTAAAAATTTTAATAATACGTCTGCAATTTGTGGACGACGAGCGCATGATCTAAGTTTTACCTGCAATTGCTGACCGGCGTTGATCCGACTCCATATTGAACAGCTTGGTTGAAGTGATCGCAGGCATTTCTCATATAAATCACTATCAATATATGGTAAGTGCTGTTTTAATATTTCAACAACTTTTGCAGCAGAGGTGCGGGTCTGCAAGAATTCCAGCTCCTGGCGCTCAGAGGCAGATAAGTCCCCGTGACGCATCATGATTGCATCCAGGGTCGAGTGTTTTAAAACCATCCGAATAACAAATATCGCCAATTCAATTTCTGGAAAAGGGATTCTAAACAAACTATCCTGAGTAGAGGACTCCAGATATGGAATTTCAATAGGAATATGATAGTTCTTTGACAAATCATGCCCCAACACCAATTGAAAATGGACATGGGCATGAATTAACCGGTCAGCTTTTTGATCATAGCCATAAAAATCCCGTATTCCTGGTAATTGTTCCTCTTTCGGAGAAAACGCTTCCTTAAACTCAAGTTGTATAAGAATTTCGATAAAGCGCTGAGAGTCAATCCGACTTACCAATAAGTCAAGATCATTTTCGCCGCTGGCTGAACGATCGAGAGCAGAATTACTCTTCCAGTGACAGTAATTTATTTTTTCATCTTTTAGCGCTTTACAAAGCCTGGTGACAAGATCTGATGCCGGTTGCTTCTCTTTTGTTGTCATGATTGCCGCACTAAGAATTTTGGAAAAGCCATTTTAGCAATGTCCAATATCTTTATAAATAATGCAGGGTGAATTAGGCGGATCGCTAACAGGTAGGCTCCTCCCCCAACCAATACAAAGATTACCAACCGTATCGATAATGGAAAATTCTGCCCTAATAAATATTTAAATCCAAGAACAACTAGGATCATGATCAGACTACTAGCCAAAGCAGTGGTGTATTGTTTCAGATGAGACAACGTGGTAATATGGATTAATTTTCGAATCATAAAAAAGTAGAGTGGCATTAATAAATAACTTACAACAACATAAGACAATGCAACAGCTATAATCCCCATCCTAACCACTAGGAGAAACCCAACCACATTCAACGCCGCAGTCAAAGAATAAATACCAAAACGCCAAGAAGGCTTGCCGGCTGACCGGAAAATACTGCTATAGAAATATGAGGCAGAACGGACAATACCAATGAGCATTAATATTTGCACAATGGGAATACTCGCTGTCCATTGGGCCCCATAAAGAACCGTCACGGCCTCGCGTGCGACAACTATCAGTCCTAAAAAAATTGGAAAAGCCATGATGCTCTGTAATTGTGTGACTTCATAAAATGCTGATTGTAATCTTATGGGTTCGCTCTGGATTTTTGAGAACACGGGAAATGCTACTAAGTTTGGTACCGAGATCAAAAGGTCTGTCAGCACTATTAGTATGTTATAAGCCAGGGTATAGTACCCTAGGGCAATAGTCCCTAAGAAATAGCCAATAAGAAAATCATCCGAATGGACACTTAGGAAATCCACAAAATTTCCTCCGACAATATTGATTCCAAATGAAAACAGCTCTTTAAAATGTTTCTGAGAAAAATGAAAGGTTGGTCGCCAATTGCTCACTTGCCATAGAGCAATAACGCTCACCACCCCATCCACAACTAATTTGGCTACCAAGCTCCATACTCCAAATCCGAGGAAAGCCATGATTACTGCGACGATGCCGCTGGTTACAATTGCGATCAGCGAACGCACAGTCAGACTTTTAAAAGCAAGCTTTCGACGTAGAAGGGACTGCTGAACACTGCTCAGTGCGCTCAGAATAAAAATCGGCGATAGCCATTTTATTATTGGCCCTAATTGTGGTTCCCCAAAAATATTTGCGATCAAACTGGAAGCAGCTATACTGACGATTGTTATGATAGTACCAATGATAAGACCGATCCAGAAAGCCGTATCGAGATGCTCTCGCTCTAAATTCTTAAATTGTACAATCGCGTCACTAAAACCCTGGTCGACAAATATCTGGGCAAAAGCGGTGAATACGATGGCATAGGCCACCAAGCCAAAAGATTCTGGCGATACAAGTCGAGCCAGAATCAGGATCACGAAAAACGAAAATATCCGCACCCCCCACTTTTGAGCGGCTGACCAGGTGACACCACTAATGGCTTCTTGTTTTAGACTCATTTATTCCCTAAATATGACAAAAAGAATGATATCCCTCCTCATCTTCAGCGTGACAACACTTTCAAGAACGAACGACAATTATTTGACTTCTCGTAAAAGTCGGAGTTAACTGAGTTCAAGATTGTAGTTCGCGGAAATCAACATTGAAACAAAAGGAAAACCTCACTCACGCCAATATATAATGGTCATCAAGAGTTGATCTGTGCGACTTAGTTTTGGCAGTCTGCGATAGCCTAGCAGCTCTTTTTTGATCACTTCCGACAGAATTTCAAAGATTTCTAGCTGTGGTAAGGTCAGGTGGTTGAGTCCATATCTTTTGGGTCTATTCACGTTTCCTACTTCATCTGCCTATTTTCGCACACTTACTAAAAGGTCTACTATATTTTATACCTGCCTTTGTTCAACTTAGGGGCGAAACTTGCGTTTCCATTATTCTAATCCCAGTTTATTCTTTAAGATCCATGCTCCGCCATATCGACATTTCCCAAATGTCAATTAATCTATGGTTATCGCACAGTTTCAGTCTTTCCTACTTCGTTAAAGGATTAAGACTATTTTATGCACTCAATTTGCTCAACCGGTAATTCCAAACGATATGGATGACCTTTTAGTAACTCTAACAATACCCGCACTCGTTTATTTCCCGACAAACGCGCATCAAAAATTGCTTCAAATCCCTCGAAAGGGCCGTCTCGAATGACGATTGGAACCCCGGGTTCTAAACCATCTAGAACTTTACAGCCCATTTTGTTGATTTCATCTACCCCTAGCTTGATTCTTTGAAGTAAATCATCAGAGACAGTCGCTAAATCACCACCAAAACTTACCAACCCTATTGCACCCGGCATCCACCGTAATTTATATAAAATCCCCTCTGTAAAGTTTACATTTATAAACAGATAACCAGGAAAATAAGGTTTGATCTTATGTGCCCGGGGATTAACTGGTTGAACCTTTATACTCGGGTAATATGTCTCTATTCCCCATAATCTAAAATGTTCACAGAGAAAAGTTTCCTTTTGAGGTTTGCTGTTAACTACATACCACATTTTCATTTTGATATCAGCGACCCTGTTTTGACCCTTAACACAACGGCTGCTTTACGCAAATTACTTAAATTAATATTATTATCATTGAAATTTGAATATTCGTCGTAAGTACCAGCCCAGATCTTTGACGCGGTGGGTTCACTACAACCATGCTTCCGCATCTCACCGACGAACTCATCGTATGACATGTCGATATTTGCTGCCAATTGCTGTATTCTGCTCATATTTCTCCTCTTCGGAAAATAAACCGATGTGGGGTTAGGAATAAGATTACTTTTATGTATTCGATAACAAAATATTTCTCGAAATTTATTTAGAAATTTGTTTTAAAAAAAATATAAAAAAAAATACTAATAAAAGACTTATATTACACCTGAAACCATCATGAATGTCTTGAAACTGACAATCCGCAGGTTGAGAGAATGTCGCATTGATGTTTGAACTTCATCGCCTGAACTAACAAAATTGCTATTTGGTTTAAATACTAGCACTTTTAGAAACCATTGTCAATAAGACATAAGAAATTGTTATTCAAACTTGCGGATTCAACTCGTTAGTGCAACAGACTTATTAAAGAATACCTCATATGGTGTGCGAAAGGCAAGAGTCTTTCGAGGACGATGATTGAGTTTGTCCATCACACTCTCCACCTGAGCTTCAGAAATATCCTGGAAACTGGTGTACTTTGGAAAGTACTGTCGCAGCAACCCGTTCGTATTCTCATTGGTACCCCGTTCCCAGGCAGCATAGGGATGGGCGAAGCAAAAAGAAAGCTCCAGGGTTCTCGCAATCTCTTCGTGCTCGGAAAACTCTTTTCCATGGTCCGAGGTGATGGTAAAGGCCCGGCTTTTATGAGGCAGCAACAAATGACAGATCTGGCTTCGTACCGCTGCCGAAGATTGGTTCTCGGCCATGGCCAACAAGGTGAAGCGGGATTTCCTCTCCGTCAAGGTAACCATGGTTTGCCCTTTGCGTTTGCCAAGGAGGGTGTCGACTTCCCAGTCGCCCAGGCGTCGTCGGCTGTTCACGATGGCTGGACGGAGTTCAATGCTCTGAATATTGGGCAGTTTTCCCCGCCGGTCATAGGTTCTGCCGCGCTTCTTGCGTTTCTTCAGGTGACGGAGATGCTGGAACAAGTTCCCACCATGACGTTGATCGGCAAAAATGTGTTGGTAGATCCATTCATGGCTGATCTGGACCTTTTGCTCGCGTCTCAACCTGCCGGAGATCTGCTCTGGGCTCCAATCTTGCCTGAGCAGTGTATCCACTTGCAACCACATTTCCTTGGAGATCCAGTACACCGGTTTGCGCCGTCGCTTTAGTGCTTTCTGATGAGCTCGCAGTGGCCGATAGCCTCTGTAACTGATATTGCGAGCGATCTCCCGACTCACGGTGGATTTATGAACGTGGATCACCTTGGCAATCTCCTCGTACGTATGACCTAATGACCGAAGGGCAGAAATCTGGTATCTTTGGGCTTGGGTAAGCTGGTGATAGGACATCATAGTGCTCCTTTGACTTGGCCGTCTGAGAAGCATTATCCTACACCAGCTTGCCTCTCTTTAGCCTTCAAAGTTGCACTTGAGAGTTGAATCTACAAGTTGAATGAGTTCACCTTTCAGGTTTTACTAACATAAGACATAAGGACTTGTTTAAGGTATTCTCAAAGTCGCAGGAAAAGGTCGAGGGCTTTGTCGGGATGAGCACTGAAGTAGCGTCTGGCAGTGGGGATGGTGCGGTATTTTTTCTTTGAGAGCTAGATTCCCAGGATCAGATTATTGAGACAAGCCATGGCCTGGCCCGCCCTTCCTTTGGTCATTCGAGTGTAGTCTTCTCGTAGAGTAACATCCCGGCGGTAGTGCAGGCCGTTCTCGATGCCCCAGTAGGAGCGGGTCATCCCGAGCAGTTTGTGGGGAGCGATTTCTTCCCGGCTCAGGCTGGTAAACCCATATACGATCTGTTCGTGGATCTCGCCCGTCTTGTGGGAAACGAAGCGGCGTTCCAGTTTGAAGACCTGTTCGAGATAGGGCCAGTCCAGATAATCCTTGAGTTGGCTGCTCACCGTGATAGTTCTTGTTTCCAATCGTCCATGGCCCCTGTCTCGAAATCCTTGGGCAGGTAATTCATCCCTGGGATCGCTGGTACGTCGGGCTCAAACCAGAGGCGGATATTCTCTTCCATCTGGGGCTGATTGCCTTTCGCAAACCAGATATACTCGCCCCCGGCATCCACTATTTGAGTGGAAACCGGTCTTTGGGTGTGCAAAGCGTCTCCCATGACCACTTTCTCCCGTAAATCGATGCTTTTCAGCACGATCGGGGCGGCCGGGATCTCACTGCCTTTCCCGGCAATGGCTACTTCCATCAGCACGATCCCTTCGCTGGGCAGATAGGCCGCCAACAGGTAGGTCCCATTCTGTTTGTCATCCAACGTCCCCCGCAGCACTTTGCCATCGATCGCTACCAGCACTTGCTTGCCATAACCTTCCTGCCCACTCAAATATTCGCTGCTCACTCGCTCCAATTCTTCCACGTTCACACTATCTGCCAGGATCCGCCGATAGGTGCTGTGATGCGGCATCGCCTTGCGCTTCAACTTGAACCAATCTACCAATAGCTCGCTGCGATGCTTGGCCCACTCCGCTATCCCGCTCGGATGATTTTCACCACAGGTCTTTGCCAGCATAATGATCATCAGGATCAAGACCAGTGAATATCTCAGCCCTCTCCGTTTGCGTTTGTCATTCAACCCCTGAAATCGTGCGTACAGGCTATCCACATCAAATAGGACCCCGGCTTGTGTGATAGACTCCATTTCGACCTCCTTTGGTTTTGTTTGTGCCAGCACACAAAGCTTAACCGAAGAAGGTCATTTTTATCAACTCACCAAAAGACTTTGAGAACACCCTAGGAATTCCTTTTTACGTTCCTTTTTACGTTCTTGATAAACTCTCCAACTTGCCCTATACTAATAATAATATCGGAAAGGAGTCACTGTGAAGGAAAGACGTAACCTCAAACGACGCAAATTTGCATATTACATGCGCGTCCTGGACAATGATAACCTCAAACTGGTCGGGCATTTAGCGGATATAAGCAGCCATGGTTTTAAAATAGACTCCCAGAAACGCATCGCACCTGGGCAAAACTTTCGCCTGCGCATGGATCTGACTTCCGAGGTTTCGAACAAGGCTCATATAATTTTTTCTGCTGTCAGCCGCTGGAGCCACATCGATCCCACTGATCCATTCGTTCAGAATGTCGGCTTCGAAATTACGGCAATCAACGCAGAAGACTCTGCCATTTACCAACGCATTGTAGAAAAATATGGGACTTGATAAAGGATAAAAGTTGCATGCCAGCCGTCCAGCAATTCTCAATATGAATAAGACAAGGAATACCCGATATGGTTTTTGGGGTGGTGAGCGGCCAAAGTGACTGAGGTGACCCTGTACAAAGTGGTGTGGGTATGTTAATCTGTCCAGACTATGAATGAAGAATTGAGACTAACTCACCTGATCAAAGAACTGGAAGCGGTATTTGAACAATTTCCAGACAATCGCAGCGGGAAGAACGGTCGCTATAAGCTGGCAGATGCTGGGATGGGAGCGTTCTCGGTATTTTTTACGCAGTGTCCATCCTTTCTGGCGCGTCAGCAAGAGTTGAAACAGCAAAAGGGGCGAGCAATGCGGAGAAGTTGTTTGAACTGCGGGAGATCCCGAGCGACAACCAGATCCGGAACCTGCTTGACCCGCTCGATCCAAAGTACCTGGGGCGCTTCTATCGGCAAACCTATCAAGCAATGGAACAGGCGGGGGTATTGAAAAGTTTTGTTCGCATGCGGATCAGTTATTAGTAGTGCTGGATGGGACGGAATACTTTTCATCGAAGAAGATCCATTGTGAGAATTGCAACCATCGCAACCTGCAGAACGGAGCGACCAATCCTTCCTGACCATGCTGGCGTTACTGGGCTCCGTCGCAATTGGAATGGTGGCCCGTGTTCAGTTCAACAACCGTTGCATTCCTTGTTCTTGCTGATCGTTACCTGTGTCCTCCACCTGCTCTTCTACAGAATCTGCTTTCTCGTTTTTGCTCCCCGCATCTCCCTAGCTTTGCCATATTGAGAATTGCTGGGGCATTTTACAGTCCCTTTGTTAAGATTCTTGGATCAGGCACGGGTGGAGCACCGGCTACGTCTGCTCTCCGACATTGGGACATGTTATGCCTCAAAAGAGCTGAAACACTTCCTGGCACGGAGGCAGATCGAGCACACGCACAGCGCACCCTATCACCCTATGACCCAAGGTAAGATCGAACGCTATCACCTTTCGATGAAGAATATTGTGAACCTGCAGAATTACTTTCTTCCGGGAATGCAAGGAGACGAGATCGCCAGCTTTGTGGAGTACTACGATTTCCAGCGTTATCACGAGTCGCTGAATAATCTCACCCCGGGTGACGTGTATTCCGGCAGGGGAAAGGACCTTGCAGTAAAGGCATTTACAGAATATCCAGACCGCCGCTGTATAATACTTTCAAACTGGAAAACCGCCCCTTAGTAAATGGCCACTTGTGTCCCAAATTTTTTGAGGACGTTACATATCAGGTTTGTACCGCACAGGGGTGATCATGGTGACGCTTTGATTGGGAACTTATCTCACGCTCCGAATACCCGTTGAGCCTGCTAAAAATTTGTCATGCTCTGACATTACAAACAACAGGTTTACTATTCCTGCTGCCAATGCTCTGCTAACCACATTTCAAACATTTTCACCGTCATAATAAAGTCAAGCCTAAAGCAATTACGCTCTG
>Ga0315290_10001679_pt1 | contig 15249 bp, 5 predicted proteins | sample YL17G12_0_MG_FD_203627 | JGI IMG/M metagenome (GOLD analysis project Ga0315290, IMG submission 203627) | Sediment microbial communities from Yellowstone Lake, YNP, Wyoming, USA - YL17G12_0 | ecosystem: Environmental > Aquatic > Freshwater > Lake > Sediment | place: USA: Wyoming | collected... | reverse complement strand
CCAAAAACGAGTCCACGTGGAGGAGATCGCCATGCCCACAAAGACGAAAACGGAGCCCATGTTCGGGGTGAGCTTCGCCACCCTGAAGACGATGATGAAGCGTATCGGCGTCGATCACGAGCTCGCCCTCGCGTTGTGGGACACCGGCAATCTCGACGCGCGCAACTTGGCGGTGAAGATCGCCGACCCCGCGCGGATGTCGACTTCCGACTTGGACCGGTGGGCGTCGACGCAACGACTCCGCGGGTGCGGGAGCTACGTGGCGTACCTCGCCGTTGAGGGTCCCCATGCGCGCGGCAGGGCGGATAAGTGGCTCGCCGCAACGACCGAGGCGAAGCGCTGCTCCGGGTGGACGTTGGTTGCCGCGATGGCGATGTGCGACGAACCGACACCCGACGCATGGTTCACCCAGCGGCTCGCGGAACTCGAAAACTCGATCCAGGCGTCGCCCAACGCGCAGCGCGAAGCGATGCTGAACGCCCTCGTCGCGATCGGCTGTCGCAGCACCGCCTTGCGCAAGGCTGCGACCGCCGCCGCCAAGCGGATCGGGAAGGTCGAGATCGATCACGGCGACACGGCCTGCAAGTCGCCCGAGGTGGCGCCGACGCTGGAGAAAACGTGGGCGCGCGCAACATCTAAGGGCTTCGAGTCGCCCGCGGCACAGGAGCGCGCGCGCGAGTCGATGCGCACGCGCTGCTGAGGCCGGCCTCCGCAACCACACTGCCGCGTCTCATTGAAGAAGAGGAGGTTCTGATGATGCGTTGGAGATCGATGATTGCGATGTGCGTGATTGCCGCAACGGCCACCGTCGCTCCCGCGGCAGCGGCCGAGGTCGAAGCCGGAGTCGGGTTCCGGGGCTGGGGCCCGCGGGTCGGGGCGTCCAGCGACGCCGATCAAGTGTTGGTCGGCGCGCAATTCGACCTGGGCGAGTTCACCACCAACCTGCGGTGGCAGCCGAGCGTCGAGCTGGGGTTCGGCGACGACAAGTTCTCGCTCTATGGAAATTTCATGGTGGCCTACTACTTCCCCGTGAAGGCAGCCGTCACCCCGTACGCCGGGGCGCAGGTGACCGTCTGGCTGTTCGACGAGGATGATCCCAAGAACAACAAGAACGACGGCTTCGACGACGGCTTCAACGCCGAGATCGGGTTGTACGCGGTCGGCGGCATCGAGACGAAACTCGAGGGCGGGAACCGGTTCCTCGCGGAGCTTCAAGTCGGCATCGGCGACGTCCCCGACGTCCGAGTGCTGGTGGGCTGGACGTTCAAGTAGGACGAAAGAGATCGGCGAGAAGGGGAAGAATCATGGGTGGTCTGCCGGGCGCGCAAACGGAGTCGGCGCTCCGGGTCTCAGGCACGGTCGGCGCCAACAAGGTCATGGAGTCCGAGTTGCTCCGCCTCGTGATGCGCTCGCCGTTCCACGTGCGTGTGTCGAAGCCGACGCGTCAGGGCTCCACGGCGCTGCGCTACGCGTTCGATCCGGCGGTTGCGTGGGTCGCGGCTTGTTACCATCGCAGCTCCTCGCGTATCGGTTGGGAGTTGGCCTCATCGCCCGCGGTCCGGCTCGAACCCTTGGTTTCCGACCTGGTCCCGCTGCTGGCCGCGGATGATCGCCTGCCGCGCGGGCGCTCGGTCACGTTCACGGTGGAGGTGAAGGGCGTCGAAGACTTCGAGGCTGGCCCCCTGCAATTGCGTGGCGCCGTGAAGAGCGCGTTCGAACAGGCGATGCAGATGCGAGGTGGCCAGGCGGTGGTCCAGAGCGAGGGCGCGGAGTGGGAAATGCTCGTGCGCCGGGTCGGGATTGAAAACGACCGCCGCACACTCGTCATCCTCGACCTCGGGCGGGGCCCACGGCACATGCGCGGACAGCGCGTCGCCCAGGGGCCGGCGCCCATGCGCGAGACGCTGGCTGCACAACTCGTGCAATTGGCGAAGTGGATGCCCCACGCCGAACCCCTGGTCGACCCGATGGCCGGCAGCGGCACCATTGCGGTGGAAGCGGCGCTTTTGGCCCGCGGATTTGCCGTCCGCAAACCGCAGGATCTTCCCGCGCTGCGATGGCCCGTGTTCGCGGGCTTCCCCGCCCAGGCGCCTCCGCTCTACCCGGACACGCGTCCCATCATCCTCGCATCGGACATCAATGAGGAATGCATCGCCTGGATGATCGGAAACCTGCGCGCGTCCGGTCTCACCGGACGGGATGTCGAGCAGTCCATCGTGGTGCGTTCGATGGACGCCATCGAGCTCACACCGGAGCGCGTCGCGGAGATCCTGCCCGGAGCAGCGCGCGGCCGCGGCGTTGTCGCCTTCAACCCGCCCTACGGGCACCGGATGCAGGGAGAAGAGGGAGACGTGCTTCGACTCTATCGCGACCTCGGCAAAACGCTCAGACGCTTCGACGGCTGGCGCGCCGCGGTGATCGTCGCCAACGAGGGATTCGAACGGGCCTTCAATTTGCGGCCCTATCTGATCAAGCCGACCTCCGCCGCCGGACTCCGTGCGGAGTTTCTCGTGTTCGACCTAGGAGGGCGACAGGTCGGCAAGAGAGAGTAGTTCTCGTCCCGCGGGTCAGAGGGCCGGCTTCCTATCAGAGCAACCGCCGCAGCGCGCGTGCTAATCTCAACGATCCGACCTGAGATCCTCTGTTTGCGGCGCAGCATTTGTCAGGAGACCCCGATGTTTAATCGTTTTAGCGTGTTTTTGCTGGTCGTTTTCGTTGCCGGATGCACGCCAATCGCGGTTCGAAACATGGACGCGCGCGATGGACCCGAGGCGCCGCGCGATCGTGTTGCCGCATCGAGCAGCGCGATCACTCGATGCCGGAAGCCTACGCGCCGGAGATCGCCGCATGGGAGGCCTTCTTCAACGGGGATTCGCTGAAAGAGCAGCTGATGAGCCGCTATATGTTCGAGCACCTGTTCCTTGCGAATATCTACTTCGATGAACTGGGCACCGACGAGCACTTCCGGCTGGTTCGATCGACCACACCGCCGGGACAACCCATCGACATCATCGCCACGCGGCGTCCGTATGACGATCCGGAGTGGCGAGGCCGTATTATCGCCTGCAGCGCAATAGCCACACGGTGGTCTCGAAAACGAACATGGCGTACGCGCTCAACGCGAAGCGACTGCAACGCTTGAAGGCGCTGTTTCTCGAACCCGACTATCAGGTCCACGCGCTGACGGACTACCAAGCGGTCGGTCTCAGCTGCCGACAAGGTCGCAAATCTCGACGACATGATCGAAGACTACGCCCGGCATGGCGACGCGTTATGGAAGCGGTTCCGTGCGGGACGTGGCGACATCCTCTGGTACTACCGCTCATGCGCGCGGGAGTTCGCGAAGGGTGAGCGGGATCCAAGATTCGAGCCATTGTTGGGACTATTGCGCAAGCGAATTCGGACGCTGGCGGCGGGCTTCTCCTGATTCGTTTTGGTCTCAACCCATACCGAGAATCCATCCCTCCGCGCGAGAGACCGCGCTCTTCTCACTGGTTAGCTAAGGATCGAAGTACCAGGAGTCACGCACTTTCGCTACGCTTGGCAAACGGATTCAATTTGTCGACACGTTTCGTCCTGTTTTGTCCGCCAATTCCAACCTCGATGGGGCACGGAGAGGCGTAGATTGTCGGAGATTGTGGACCGAGCATCCCATTCGCTGGGTTCGGTCCGGACCCGACCACGGGGGCGACTTGGCGCTGCAGGCCGTAGGGCCGCTACCCAACGGCGACAGCGTTTGCGAAGAGCAAGGGGGGCCACATGCCGCGAGGAACCGCGTTGCTTGTCGTGGTGGTCGTGTCGGTCCTGTCCCGAGCCGCAGCGGGGTCGTCCGACGGCGTCACGCTTTCCGTCAACAAAGGACCGGGTGCTGACGACGTAACACTGACCTGGGCAGGCGGTCAACCGCTGTTCCAGGTGTACCGATCGACGCTGCCGGGCGACGTCGCGACGCCGGGAAGACAGATCGCGGAGACCACGGGCTCGAGCTCGTCGGACGCGACCCCTCCCGGGGGGAGCATCTATTTCTATCAGGTCAGGGAGTATTGCCCGAACGGCAGCTGCCCTCTGGCCGAGGTGCCCGAGCCGGCGCGCGCCGAGCCGTGCGAGCGTTGCAGCGGCTGTGATCGGGGTGCCGAGCCGACGAACTCGACCTACCTGTTCTCAGGTGAGTTCCACTTCTCCGCCATCGATCTTCGCATCAAAGGGCGCGGACTTGATTTCGTCTGGGCGCGCAAGTACCGCTCGCGCAGCGGCCCGCTCAGCGCAATGGGCCACGGCTGGGACTACTCCTACAACTTGAGGGTCGAGCTCAGCGGACCCAACGTCCTTCTTCACGATGGGAACACACGTTCAGACCTGTACCTCGCACAGCCGGACGGGACCTGGGCGCGGCAGGAGTTCTTCCGAGTCCTCGGTCAGCAACTGGATGGCTCCTTCCGCCTGACCTTCGCGGACACGGGGCAGTGGAACTTCAAGCCCCTGGACGGCTCGCCGGCTGCGGGGAAGATCTCGACGATCGTCGACCGCAACGGCAATGCGCTCAGCTTCGCCTATGACGGAGTGGGGCGCCTGTCGAGCATCACCGATACGTTCGGCCGGCAAGTCACTCTCCAGTACAACCCCTCCGGATTCATCGAGTCCGTGACGGACTTCGCGGGTCGCCAGGTCCGGTATGCGTACTACCAGGACGGAGACTCCGGGGGCTCGTTCGGGGACCTCAAGTCCATGACGACGCCTGCCGTCGTGGGAACGCCGCACAACGACTTCCCCGCGGGAAAGACCACGCTTTACACGTACTCGCAAGGATCCTCCGAGCCACAACTCGACCACAACCTCCTGACCATCACGGACCCCAAGGGTCAGACCTACCTTCAGAACACCTACGATCCCACCACGAACCCCCTGGACCCCGATTTCGATCACCTGCGCCGACAGGTCTGGGGTGATCCCGGCGACATCATCGATGTCGTCTACGTCCGACAGGCGCCGGACGCGACGAACGGCTTCGCCAGGAACAAGGCGATAGTCAACGACCGTCTCGGGAACGTGAGGGAGTACCTCTACGACTCCCGCAATCGGCTCGTCATCAAGCGGGAGTACACGGGCCGGGCGAACCCGGACCTGCCCACGACGGACTTGGACAACCGCCCCACGGGCAAACTCCGTCCGACCGACCCCAATTACTTCGAGACGCGGTGGGCCTACAACGCCGACTCGCTCCCGACGTCGATCACCCGTCCGAACCTCGACTCCACGGTCAAGACCTACGAGTTCGATCTGGATCCATCGGCCCCCCGGCGCTCGAGGGGCAACTTGCGGCAGGTCACTCGCAATCCGGGCCCGCTCGGCGGCGACCAGACGAGCATCACGGATTCCTACACCTACCAGACCGGATTCGGCGGCTGTAGCTGCGGCACGAACTTCGTGACCAGCCACGTCGACGCCCGCGGCAACGTGACCCAGCACGGGTACGACGGTCGAGGGAACCGCCTTCACACACAGCACCGGATCCCGTCCGTCGTCGAGAACTGGGAGTACAACGCCTTCGGCCAGCTGACGGCGCACGACCTGCCGGACAACGGTGGCGGTTCCCGCCGGCGGGACACCTATGCGTACTACGGCCCCGCCGACGGCATCCAGAATGGACATCTCCGCCTGGAGACCCGAGACTCCGCCGGCTTCTCTCTCGCGACGACCTACGTCTACGACGCCGCCGGGAGCGTCGTCCGGAAGATCGATGGGCGTGGAAACGACACCTTGTTCTTCCGCAACGCGCTCGACCAGGTGGTGCGCCAGACCTCACGGGAGGCCTCACCGGGAAGCGGCATCCGGTACGGCCGGGTCTTCTACTACGACGCCAACGACCGGCTCGTGCGTGTAGACATCGAGAACCGCGACGAACAGGGTGTCCTCCAGCCCAACGCGTACTTCACGCGGACCTACGACTACGACATCCTCGACCGGGTCGTTCGGGAAACGGCCGAGGTGGATCCGGCACGATCGATCGTGACCGAGATCGCGTACGACGCGAATCGCAATCCGGCGCTCCTGCGCTACGGCATGGCGACGAACGGCGCCGATCCGGCCAACGTGGTGGCGTTCCGCTTCGACGAACGCGATCTGCTCTTTCGCGAGACGCGCGGGGAGGGATCCGCCTCCGCCGCTACCCGCCAGATCGACTACGACGGCAACGGGAACGTCCGAACCGAGCGCGAGGGTATCGAATCGGCGCCACGCATCAACGTCTACGGTTACGACGGCTACGACCGGCGCGTGTCCGCGAAAGATCCGATGGGCAACGTCGTCGAATTCCACTGGGACCCGAACGGCAGCCTCGGCGGCGATCGGAGCCCGGGAATCCCCAACCCGTTCGGCGAGCGGATGCTCGGCGAAATCACGGACGTCTCCGGGTCGGGCGGCAATACCAGGCTCGCCCAGGTTCAATACGTTTACGACGCCATGGACCGCCGCATTCGATCGACCTACGATCACTTCGACCCGCAGACCCAGGCACCGATCGGTGACGGGTTTTCCATCACGCAATGGACGTATAGCGACGACTCCCAGGTCCTTGCGACCACCGACGACAACGGCCGCACGACCGGAACCACCTACGACACCGCGAATCGCCGCCTCACCGTCACCGATCCTCGCGGCAACACGACGACGTACGGCTACGACTCGAATTCGAACGGCACCACGGTTCAGGAGGTGGATCGATCCGACCTCGGAAACCCCGATCGGATGTTTGTGACCACGTTCTCTTACGACGGTCTCGACCGACTCGTGCAGAAGGTGGACAACGCCGGCAACACGACCGTCTACGCCTACGATTCGCGAAGCAACAAGGTGAGCTCGCGCGACGCGCGCGGCAACGTGATCCGGTATGCTTTCGACGGGATCGGGCGCGCCCTGCAAACGGCGCAGGATCTCACCGACACGGGCGACGGCAACGGCCAGGTGATCGGAACGATCTTCACGCTCCGATCTTGGGACGACTCGTCGCGTCTGAGCTCCCAGACCGACGACAACGGGAACGCGACCGTCTACGTTTACGACGCGCTGAACCGCCGAATCCGGACCGTCTTCGCGGATGGAACGACGGACAACCTCTCCCACGACGTGCACGACAACGTGACGACGCGGACCGACGCGAATGGCAGTGTCGTGACGACCACGTACGACCTCGACGATCGGCTGGCCGGACGGACGATCGCGCCGGGACCCGGCGTCTCACCCGACACCACCGCGGAGACCTACCAGTACGACGGCGCTTCCCGGCTCGTTCGAGCCCAGGACAACGACTCCCTCCTGACGCGCGCCTACGACTCGCTGTCGAACGTTTTGCGAGAAACGCAGCGGATCCTCCCCGCTGGGCCGGTGCGCACGTTCACGTCCACCTACGACGGGGTCGCGAATCTCCTGCGGCTTTCCTACCCGGGCGGCCGCGCGATCGTGAGCACGTACGACGCGCTCGACCGGCCCTCTCTCGTGCGGGACGATCCGCCCGGCGCCGAGCCTATGCTCGCAACCTACCGGTACGTCGGCGCGCGCCGCGTGGAACGGCGCGACCTCGGAAACGGAACTCGCCTCGACAGCTCTTATGACGGCTTGCGACGGACCGTCGAGACTCGGCACTCTCGGATCGCGACGGGAACGCTGATCGACGACCGCTTCTACAGCTTCGACGCGATAGGAAACAAGATCTTCATGAATTCCACGCTTTCCGTCCCGCCGGAGAACCGCGCCTATTCGTACGACTCGGTGAACCGTCTCGTGCGCTCCCAGGTTCTCCCGTCGGGTTCGCTCATCGACTATCTCCTGGACGACGTCGGGAATCGTCTGCTGACGACGGGCCCCGGCGGCGGTCCCTACTCCATGGACCCGACGATGTCGAGCCCCGGGGACTTTCAGATGAACCAGTACACCGTGACGCCGCTCGGCTCGATGCAGTACGACGCGAACGGCAATCGAATCGGCGGCGGCGGGGGCACGCAGCAGTACCAGCACGATTACGCCAACCGCCTCGTTCGCTTCACGGACACGGGCACCGGCCAGTTGACCTCTTACCGTTACGATTGCCTGGGCCGCCGGATCGAGAAGAGCGTGGCAGGGAGCGTGGCGCGTTACTACTCGTTTGGCTGGCAGGAGCTCGAGGAGCAAGATACTTCGAACTTTACGGTCTCGACGTTCGTCTTCGGTCGCAGAGCGAACGAGCTGCTCCAGATGAACCGGCTCGGGGTCAAGTACTACTTTCATGCAGACGATCTCGGAAGCACGATGAAGGTCACGGATGCCGCGGCCGGGCTTCTCGAGAGCTACCAATACGCGGACTACGGCCACCCGTCGTTCTTCAATTCGTCCGGATTCCCCATTTCCGGGACTCAGGTCCACAACGACCGCCTGTTTACCGGAAGCCGCTTCGACCCCGAGAGCCACCTCTACTACGCGCGAACCCGCTACGAGGACCCCCTCGCGGGGCGCTACGTGTCTCGAGACACCCGGGGCGTCTGGGCGGACCCGGCGGACCTCGGGAACGCGGCCACTTACGCGTCGAACAATCCGACCACTTTGATGCAGACCTTCGGCGGTAAATACCAGTGTCTGCACTCCTTCATCCACCCACCCAGCTGCCGCACTCTCGACTGCGAGTTCGATTGCCAGCTCATTCAACATTCCGGCTTTGATTGGTCGAGGAAGCCGCAGAACTTCAACTACTGGACATGTGTTTGCCCGACGGAGATGATCGGTGGCGCGATGACGGAGCGGGAGCTGGACAACTACACGCTCAATTCTCTGCTCCTGGATCTCGCGGAGGCCGTATCCCGCGTCTGCTGGTCTTTCCCGCCGACGAATCTGAATCTCGTCTTCGAGGTCTTGAACGAGATTGCAAAGACCCAGAAGCACTTGTCCGACCTAGACAAGTAGACTTTGCAGAGGCCCGGGGGCGAAGACTGTGCCTCGCCTAACCCCAATCCGAGTGCACCGCTACACCGAAAGCCCGGTGCCGAACACGAAGGCTTTCGGGTGATGCTGATTCATTGCGGTCACCGCGACGTTTCTCCGGAGCCATTCGGAGCCATTCTTGCGTGATGCGCTGTGATTTCAGGTGACACTCTTTCAATACCATAAGCCACCTTCGCGATCGCATCAAAGAACTTGCGCAGCTTGAAGTCATCGATTTTGCTGAGAGTTCCCGTTGTTGCGACGGCGTGAGAGTGGAGTGCCCCCACCTGGACTCGAACCAGGGACCGGATTATGAGGCTAACTTTCTGGGGCGCCGTTTCGAGCTTCTTTCGAATCGGCGCCAACTTTTTTGTCCACCGCTTCCACCGGTGTCCATGGCTTCCATGCTGGTGCGTAGAGCTTGCGTAGAGTTCGGTCGAGCCAGAGGTCCTCCTGACCCGGCGCTACGGGCAAGGCCCCGAGGAATCCAACATGTCCCGCGGGTCCGGCGTGTACGACGCATTGCCGTAGGTGCTCGTCCCGCAGACGTTGTCGCCCCGGATCAGGTAGTAGTAACCGTCTCCCACGGGTGGTGCGGGATGCGTGTCGGTGTAGGGCGGCGCCGCCTGCTCGTTCTTCAGACAGTACGCGCCGGAGTAGGACCGGCTCGCGAGAAGCTCGCTGAGCCAGCCCGACACGAGATCGTAGGTCGTCCCCTGCCCGGCGGAGCTCGCCTGCGAAACCCAGCCGAGTTCCGTGCCGCCCGGCGCCTTCGTGACGGCGAGGCCGGCCACTTCCGAAGGGACCGCCCGCACCGCAGGATCGGCGTCGTTGCAGTCGGCGAGCAACCCGACTCCGTCGCGGTCGAAGTCCTCCGCGTCCCACGCGTTGAAGATCACGTCGTCGTACATCCCGCTGCGCTCCGCATTGAAAACGAAGAACGCGGCGCCGGGCAGGGCCGCCGTCTGCTGGTACAGATCTGCCGCGTCATACCGTTGCCCCTGAGGGATCGTGCGCCCCGCCCGATACGTCGCCCCGAAGCTGGCCCCGTTGTCCTGGGACATCCGCACCGCGACGGACCACGAGCCGGCGCTTGTATCGGTCCAGCTGACCCACACCCGGCCCAGCCCATCGGCCGCCAGAGTCGGACACCACGAATCGGCCAGAGGCTGCGGCGCCGCCTGGTCCACCTGGAGAGGCGACCCAAACGTCGAGCCGCCGTCGATGGAACGGCTCAGCCACGCCGAGACCCCATCGAAGACCGAACTCGCGCAGTAATTCGTGTAAGACACGAACGCGATGCTCGGTGTCACGAACAACGCCCGGGGCCAGTAGGGACAGGAGTAGCCGGGGAAATTGACGATGAAGTTGTCGGGTTGCCAGCTTGACCCATCGTAGCGGCTGGTGTGGATGGCGCCGTCGCGGTCGTCGTTCCATACCGCCAGCGCCGCGCTGGTTCCGTCGCACGCCACGTCCGTGTCGTAGGCGTAGGCGCCGATGCCCTCCGGACGAAGCTGCGTTCTCGTCCCCCAGCTCGCGCCGCGGTCTTGGCTTACGACCGCGAAGACGCTCCAGTACTCGCCGGTGTCGTTCAAGGACGCGAAGACGGCGAAGACCTGGTCCCCCTGAACGCAAAGGGCCGGGTTGAAGTTCGTCCCGCGGCTGTCCTGATCGATGTCCTGCGTGCCGAACATATCGCCCCCGTTTGTCGAACGGCTCAGGAAGACCGTCGCCTGGTCCGACCACACGAGGTAGATGTTCCCGTTCGGCCGGGTCGCCAGGCGGAAAGTACCCCAGTCGTAGTCCCACGACGTCGCGCTGCCCACGATGATCTGGCTCGTCATCCACGTCTGCCCGAAGTCGTGGGACCGATTGAAGGCAAGCTGCGTGCCGGTGGCGCTCTTGATCAGGAACGCGACGTAGACCGTCCCGTCGGGATACGCGTTGATCTGCGGATCGGTGCAGTCCGCCGTTCCCGCGGCGAGCGTGCTGACCCGCCGCAGGACTGGGAAGGTCTTGCCGCGGTCGGAACTCGCCGCCACGTAGATGTCCGACCGGGGTCCGGCGACGGTGCGGTTGATCGCGACGTAGACGTGGCTGGCGCCGTCGGTGGTCACCGCCGAGTCGTTGAAGTACGAGGTTCTCAAATTTCCGAAGTAGCTGTCGGTGAACGAGTCCTGGTCCACGCGGCGCTCGTTGCTCGAGAAATCGACCGGCAAGGCAGGGGAACGGTTGGCGTATACGTTCCATCGCGTTCCATCTCCGTCCCGGCGGTCGCGGTAACCGACGAACAGGTCGTCGGCCCCCGTCGATGTGACGGCGGGCATGAGCCGGCTCTCGGAGGCGCCGGGCGGATCGCGGTCCACCCGTTGCTCGGCGCCCCAGGTGACTCCGTCGTCGGTCGAGACGCGGGCGTAGATGTCGGTCAAGACGGCATCGGCGCCCGCGCTGCGCGCGTCCTCCCACGCGACCAACCAGTGGCCGGCCGCGGTACGCGTGAACCCGACCCCGTAACCGGCGTGGGTTTTCACCCAAGGGCCGCGATAAGCAGTCGTCACGACCGTTGCCGCGCCGCCGAAGCTCGCGCCGTTGTCCGGCGACCTCCAGACTATTAATTGTTGGTCGCCCCGGACGACTCCCAGAAGCACGGTCGCCGTGCCCGGCGCGACGGCGAGCCGGGGCAACACCGTCGGGTAGCGGGAGACGAGGTCCGCCTGGAAAGTCTTCGTGAAGGTGACACCGTTGTCCGTTGAACGGACGCCGTAGAGGCGACCGGTGGCAAAGCGGTCAAAGAAGGCCGCAAGCACGCTCCCGTCGCTTGCGACCGCGAGTGCGGGGCCGTTCGAATTCATCCGCTCGCCGGGCGGCAGGACGGAGTCGAAGTTCCGCTCGGTGTCGAACGTCACGCCGCCGTCCGTCGATCGAGTGAACCAGATCTGCGGTCCCTGGCCGCGGTCCTGGAGAAACACGGCGTAGATGATCCCGCTAGCGTCCACGGCGACGCTCGCTCTCGTCGATGCAGTAATTTCCGACGCGTCCCCGCGGTCGAGTCGTACGGGCGTCGTCCATGACGCCCCCCCGTCTGAACTGGCCATGACATAGCTGTCCTTGCGCTCCCATTCCTCGCGGAAGGCCACGGCCACTCGGCCGGCGCCGTTCGCCGAGATCCCTATTTCCGCGAGGCCGTGCTGCGGGTCTCCGTGCTTGACCAGGTCGAGCGGCGTGGTCCATGTCCGGCCCATGTCGTCGCTGCGCATGAAGCGGAGGCCCCAGTCCCCCTGGAGATCGCCGTTCCGGTACGCGAGGTAGACCTTCCCGTCCGGAGAGAGGGTCGCCGCGCAGCCGGCGCCCGCGATGGGCTGGTCTGGTCCTCCCGCGACCAGAACTTCCGGTCCGAAGGTTGCGCCCCCGTCAGCGGAATGGGCAACCTTGATCGCGTGGCCTTCCCAGGTCAGCAGGACCAGTTGTCCGTCGGGCTTCCCCGCGGCCCAGGCCCACAAATCCTGTCCTGGCACGGTACCGAAGAGCGACCCGAGGTTGATCTCGTCGGCGGGGATGTCGTTGGGGAAGTTCTGGGCTCTCTGGTCCGGAGACAGTGGCGCCGCATGGCTCTCGGCGGCCGCGGACGTCGACTCGCCGTCATCGAGAGCGAGCAGGGACGCCCTCATCGACAGGGGCCTGGTCCGCGCTGTCTTGCCCACATCGCGGGACGCCGACAGTCGATTTGCCGACATCGCGGGGAATGTCACCAGGCTGGCGAGCACGAGGAGAACGAGCGCGCGGCAGCGATGCAGATGGTCGGACATACCGCCCCCTTCCGGGAGGCGTTCCGGTTGGCGCGGGCGCGACCGCTTATTCGGCCGCGCGGACTCCATGACGTTTCCGTCCGGTTCCCCCCGGCGGAATGACACGGGGAGAGTACGGTGTGCCGCCGATGCGAGCGGGGCCTCATACCCACCAGTGTTGTCCGTTAGGTGCCCCAATGGAGCCGCGAGAACGGATGTCACGACGCTACGGGCAAGGCCCCGACGAATCCAGCATGTCCCTTGGGTCCGGCGTGTACGAGGCGTTGCCGTAGGAGCTCGTCCCGCAGACGTTGCCGCCGCGGATCAAGTAATAGTAGCCGTCCCCCAACGGTGGCGCGGGATGCGTGTCGGTGTAGGGCGCAGACGCCTGCTCGTTCTTCAGACAGTAGGCGCCGGAGTAAGAGCGGCTCGCGCGCAGCTCGCTCAACCAGCCCGAGACGAGGTCGTAGGTCGTCCCCGGCCCGGCAATGCTCGCCTGCGGAACCCAGGCGAGCTCCGTTCCGCCGGGCGCTTTCGTCACGGCGAGACCGGCGACCTCCGAAGGGACCATTCGCACCGTGGGATCGGCGTCGTTGCAGTCGGCGGCCAAACTTGCACCGTCGCGGTCGAAGTCTTCCGCGTCCCACGCGTTCAAGATCACGTCGCCGTACAGCCCGCTGCGCTCGCCGCCGAAGACGAAGAACGCGGCGCCGGGCAGGGCCGCCGTCTGCTGGTAATTCTCTCCGAGGTCAGACCGAACACCCTGTGGGCTCGTCCGCCCCACCCGATAGGTCGCCCCGAAGCTGGCCCCGTTGTCCTGGGACATCCGCACGGCGACGGACCACGCGCCGTTGCTCCGATCGGACCAGCTGACCCACACCCGGCCCAGCCCATCGGCAGCCAGAGACGGAATGATTGACCGGGCCAGCGGCTGCGGCGCCGCCTGATCCACTTGCAGAGGAGGTCCGAAGGTCGAGCCGCCGTCCACGGAGCGGCTCAGCCACAACGGGTCCCAGTCGAAGGCCGAGCCTCCGCAGTAGCTCGAGTAGGACACGAGCACGATGCTCGGCGTCACGAACAACGCCCGGGGCCAATAGAGGCAGTAGTTCGCTGGGGAGTTGATGAAGCTGTCGGGTTGCCAGCTGGATCCATCGTAGCGGCTCGAGTGGAGACCCCCTTCGTACTCGTCAGCCCACACCGCCAGCGCCCCGCCGGTTCCGTCGCACGCCACGTCCGTGTCGTAGGCGTAGGCGCCGACGCCCTCAGGACGAAGCTGCGTTCTGGCCCCCCAGTTCGCACCGCGGTCTTGGCTTACGACCGCGAAGACGCTCCAGTACTCGCCGGTGTCGTTCAGGGAGGCGAAAACGGCGAAGACCTTGTCCCCCTGAGCGCAGAGGGCCGGGTTGAAGTTCGTCCCGCGATTGTCCTGGTCGATGTCCTGCGTACTGAACGTGTCGCCCCCATCGGTCGAGCGGCTCAGGAAGACCGTCGCCTGGTCCGACCAGACGAGATAGATGTTCCCGTTCGACTGGCTCACCAGACGGAACGTTCCCCAGTCGTAGTCCCAGGAGGTCGCGCTGCCCACGACGTGTTGGGTCGTCATCCACGTCTGTCCGAAGTCGCGAGACCGATTGAAGACGAGCGAGGTGCCGGTGGCGCTCTTGATCAGGAACGCGACGTAGACCGTCCCGTCGGGATACGCGTTGATCTGCGGATCGACGCAGTCCGCGGTGCCTGCGGCGTGGGTGCTGACCCGACGCAGGAGGGGGAAGGTCTTGCCGCGGTCGGAGCTCGCCGCCACGTAGATGTCCGACCAGGAGCCTGCGACGGTGCGCGTCATGGCGACGTAGACGTGGCTGGCGCCGTCGGTGGTCACCGCCGCGTCGTCGAAGTCGCGCCGGCCGAAGTAGCTCTCGGTGAACGAGTCCTGGTCCACGCGGCGCTCGTTGCTCGAGAAATCGGCCGGCACGGCGGGGGAACGGTTGGCGTACACGTTCCACTGCGTTCCCTCGCCGTCCCTGCGGTCGAGGTAGCCGACGAACAGGTTGTCGGCCCCCGTCGAGGTGGTCGCAGGCGTGAGCCGGCTCTCGGAGGCGCCGGGGGGATAGCGATCGACCCGTTGCTCGGCGCCCCAGGTAAGCCCGTCGTCGGTCGAGATGCGGGCGTAGATGTCGGTCAACGTCGAGTCGGCGCCCGCGTTGCGCACGTCCTCCCACGCGACCAGCCAGTGGCCGAGCCCGGTGCGCGTGAATTGGACCTCGTAGCCGACGCTACTGACAATGTAGGGGTTGCGATAGGCGGACGTCACGACGGTGGCAGCAGCGCCGAAGCTCGCGCCGTTGTCCGGTGACCTCCAGACGACCAACTGTTGGTCGCTCCGGATGACTCCCAGGAGCACCGTGGCGGCGCCGCGTGCCACGGCGAACCGGGGCCACACGGCCGTGTTTCCGGAGAAGACGTCCACCTGGAAGGTCTTCGTGAACGTGACACCGTTGTCGGTCGAGCGGACACCGTAGAG
>Ga0315290_10001678_pt1:7500-15252 | contig 15252 bp, 9 predicted proteins | sample YL17G12_0_MG_FD_203627 | JGI IMG/M metagenome (GOLD analysis project Ga0315290, IMG submission 203627) | Sediment microbial communities from Yellowstone Lake, YNP, Wyoming, USA - YL17G12_0 | ecosystem: Environmental > Aquatic > Freshwater > Lake > Sediment | place: USA: Wyoming... | reverse complement strand
CGAGTCCGGCGCTGTGAAGGACCTGGATGAGGCCGTAGAGAGGCTCGTCCCGAAGGACGGATCCTACCGTCATAACGAACGGTGGAATGACGGCAACGGCTTCTCCCACGTGCGAGCGGCTTTGCTCGGCCCGTCGCTCACGGTTCCGTTTACGAACGGCAAGCTGATGCTCGGTTCCTGGCAGCAGATCGTCCTCGTGGATTTCGACAACCGGTCGCGCCGCAGAAAAGTTATATTTCAGACGATGGGGGAATAGGGTGCCTGATTCAATCTGACACGGAGGAACCGTTCGTCTTGGACAAGGTATTTCTTTCACTCGGCTCGAACCTGAGCGACAGGGCTGCGCATCTCGCATCGGGGATCGAAGAATTGAAAAAGATACCCGGCTTGGCGTTTCATGCGTTGTCGCCGGTCTATGAAACGGCGCCAGGGGAAGGGGCGGCGGGCGGAGCCTTCCTGAACTGCGCTGTGGAGTGCAGCTATGACGGCGAACCGATTGATTTGCTTGAAAGGCTTGAAGAAATCGAACGCCGGGAAGGGCGAAAATCCAAGGGGGACTACGCTGCGAGACCTTTGGATATAGACATAATATTCTTCGGTAATCTGATAATTAACAGCTGTCGTCTGACCATCCCGCATCCGAGGTTATATAAGCGCATGTTTGTCCTCGTTCCGCTTGCCGATCTTGACCCGGATTTCAGTTGCCCGAAGACCGGCAAAACGATCCGGCAGCTGCTTTCCGAAATCTCCGACACGGAGAATACCGTTCACGTTCGTAAAGAATTGAAGAAAAACTAATGATTGAAGCTGGAACAGGAGAGCAGCTGGAAAGCACTATAATGAAGATCCCCCGTAGAAGCCCTTCGAAGTATCCCGGAGGATGACAATCATATTGTCTGAAGATACTCGACGGTAGCCCTATTGGGTATTTCCGGGCATGACACTCATATTCATCCTACCAGAGTTTGAATACTCTGCGGAGGATGAAGGCGATGAGAATGAAGGCGGTGAGGATTATAAGGAGCGCCTGTTGTCTGCGGGTGGGTCCTGTCATTTCTAATTTTTATTTCGGTACGATTTTTCGGAGTTCGATGCCGGTGTAGTAATGCTTCAGTATTTCGTCGAATTTCACGCCGCGCAGCGCCATTCCATATGCGCCGACCTGGCACATCCCGACCCCGTGTCCCCAGCCTTTGCCGGAGAAGAAGTAATACGCAACGTCTCCCGCCGAGTTATGGATTTTTTCCATAATGAAGAGGTTTTCTTTTATGCCGAGCACACGCCGGATTTCCAACCCCTTGAGTTCCGCCGATCCCCGGCTTCCGGTGATCTTGAGCTTCGTCACCCTTCCCGAAACACCGAATTCGAGAGGGATAATATCCGTAATTTTACCGACCTTGATGAATGAATTGACCTGCCGGGCCATTTCGGCCGTGTTGAATGACTGTTCCCAGAAGTAGAGGTTCGAAAAGCGGTCTTCTGATATACCTTTGCGGTGGGAGTTGAGGCTGATGAATTTTATATTGCCGGAGGCATCGGCAAGAAATTCGATTTTGTCTCCTGGCCTTATCAGCAGCCGGTCGGCGGCAACATATTCTGCGGAGACGCCGTAGAACAGCAGAGGCTGCGGGACGACCGTATATTCCGAAGGTTCTCCGTTGATCATAACCTGAATGCGTCCGGCGTCATAGTTCAGGAAAGTGCCGGTCTTTAAGGTGATCAGATTGTAGCTCGAGATGAACTTGAACACCATCTTTGCCAGGGAGGGGTAATTCAATTGACTCCCGAGCCTCAGCGTATTGTCGGGAAAGGGGGATAGAATCTCCTCGCGCAGAAGGTACCCGATCTCCTTCAGGCTGCCCTTTGGAAAATCCTTGAAATCCTTGAACTGGTTCAGGTCCACCGTATCCTTTTCATCAAGAAAGAGATTTACCCTTTTATTCCAGTCGAGAAGGTTCATCAGGCTGGAAGCGGAATCCCATATGGTCGGCATGTTAGCCGCCATATTCAATGCGGGCTTCGTTTTCAGGTTGAGGAAATCGTAGAACGCCTTCGTCCATAGGTTGAAACCGGCAGCGCTCACGGGCTGATTTTCGAGCGGAAGCGAAGCGTCGAGGAAACCCGCCCCATCGAGCAAAGCGATCTCCCTGTTTACGCTCCTTCCGCCATCCGCGATGTATAGCGATATTTCCTTCGACAGAAGGATTATTCCATGATTAGTAGTCTCCGGGTAGCAGGTTACGCCCCGCATATAAGCGGCTTTGATGTCCGGGAAAATGTTTTCGACGTTTTCGGTATGTCCGCCGCAGGTGGATGTGTACAATGCGTTTATAAGTTCTCCGTTATAAGTTGCGACGATGCCTTCCGTTTCATCCACGGCTCGGTTTGTGATATCGGATTCCACGGATACGCCTTTATACACCTGGCAGAGCGGCGTAGCGCAGAGGTCGTAGCCGGACTGGGCAAATTGCCCGAGATTTTTCACGGCGTAGGTTCTGGCGGCAACCGCCTGGGCTTTCAAAGCTTCTATCATCGGATAGACCTTGCCGCTCATCTCGCCGGGAACCACCCCTTTCAGGTAATCCTCGATGTTCAACCTGTTGATGACCGTCATTTTGCCGGATGTGTTGATGAATATCTCGAAAGCGCCACGATAAGGATTCCCGTCGAGGTTGATGAAATCCGCAGGATTTTCGGGGAAGCATACAAGCCTCTCGGCCGTATCGGCAATCCTTGAGCCTTCCGAATCGAAGATGCGGATGAAGGCCGCGGTTTGGATTTCCGTCTCCTGCAACGCGATGATCCTGATGTTTTGCATTCCCAATGTGGTTAATTTTTCGCCCAATGCGTCGGCGAGGTCTTTCGGCAGGGGATCGAACCGGATGCGGAAAAAATGGTCGTATTTATTTTCTGCGACGGTAGTTTGCGTTTTCAAAACCTGTTCGACGTTGGATGCGGCCTGGCGAGCCTCTTCCTCGGTTGCGTAGCTCCCGACCTCGATGTTGAAAAGCTGCGTGAGGGGAGAAGCCGAAGGGCTTTTTGCCGTTATGCTGATTTCATCATTTCCTTCCGCATGATAAAGAAGGAGTTTCAGGTCTTTTCGGACCACAAGAAAACCATTGAACGATGATATCTTGTGGGGTTCATTCCCGGAAGCCAGGCCGATAGTTATCTCCGGCTGCCTGACCGGGGGAACCTCCGTCTCTTTTCCAACAGCCGGAATCCGGGGGAGCTGAGGCTGCGGTTGGGTTACAACCTGTGTCTGCCGGATTGGTTCAGTTTTCTTAACAGGTTCGACCGGGATTGGTTTTGTGAGACAGGAAACAAATAGAAAGACGGAAGCTGACGAGAATATCAGGAATGTACAAATTTTTTTCCCGGCGGCAAAAATCATTTATCTTTTTCCGTTTCTATTGTAACTCCTTCTGCTCCGAAAGTCCTGCAAGCGTCCATAACTTTTATAATCGTTCCGAGGTTGACTTCCTTGTCCCCTCTTATGCGGATGGTCTTATCAGTATTGGTTTTAACGAATTCCTGAACCTTCTCGCCGAGCATATCGAGATCAACCTCCTCGATGCCGACGAAGATCCTGTCGTCTTTCGTTACAGTGATCACCATCTTTTCGATTTTCAGGGCTGCGGATGATTTGGACCGGGGGAGAGAGAGCTGAAGCCCGGGGCGGTCGAGGAAAGTGGTTGAAATGACCATGAATATCAGCAGAAGAAATACGATATCCATTAATGAAGTCAGGTCCAGACGAACCGATTTATTTTCTGTCTTTCGAAACTGCATTGCCCACCTTGTTCGACTTTATTTTCTTGATAAGTTTCAAGGAATAATTTTCCATATATCTTACACTCTCATCCACCTTGTGATTGAAATAATTATGAGCAACGAGGCAGGGAATTGCAATCGCAAGACCTGTGACGGTCGTGATGAGGGCTTCGGCGATTCCGCCTGCGAGGGATTGGGTTCCGGCTCCTTCGACTGAAAGGACGTTGAATATCTTGATCATACCGGTGACGGTTCCGAAGAAGCCGAGCAGCGGAGCGACGGCCGTAATGGTTCCAAGCAGACCGAGACGCTTTTCCAGAACGATAACTGCATCCTTGCCGGTTTCTTCGAGGGCGTTTTTAAGTTCGGCCTCGGATCCATTGCGGTTTTCGATGGCTGTTGAAATAATGCCGTAAAAGACTCCCTTGCCGCTGCTGCAGAATTCATCGGCTTTTTTCCACATACCCTCTTCGATGAACGCGTCAATCGTCGAAAGATTTTTTTCGGGAATAATCTTTTTGCGTCTGAGCGCGAAAAACTTCTCGATAATGACTGCAACAGCAAGTATGGAACAAAGACCGAGCGGGATCATTGTCAGCCCGCCGCTTTTCAAAAATTCGATCATTCTTACCTCCATTTCCATCTGTCATAGCGTTTTGAAATCGGTTTCCATTCGTAAATAAACCTGCACTTCACTTCCATTCGGTCGTCCGGGTATCTATCCGGCAAGCGCAGGAAAGGGTTCGAGCGTGAGATTGCGCTCATCGCGGCGTCGTCGTAGGATACCACTCCGGAGCTGTCAAGCAGCTCGAGCCCGGATACCGAGCCGTCTCTCGATACATAAAAATGCAAGGTCAACATCCCGGAACGGCGGAAAGACTCGAAAGCGAGCGGGATGATCCAATTCGAATAGACCTTGTAATAGAAATCTCTGAGCCATTTGCCGAAATCGAAGCCTTTCGTATCGAACTCGATTCCTCCTTTTTGGATAAGAGACGAGCTCTGGTTTCCGAAGTCCTGGAATTCGAAATATTTTCTCAGATCTTCCTCGGAAAGCGTTTTCTTTGCTTTCGAAGCCCGGTCGGCAAGCATTTTTTCTTTCAGTTCGTCAATAGTCTCGATCCGTATCCAATCCTTTTCCCCCGGTTTTTCCAGCGATTTGCCGTCTGTTGTCTCAGATTCTTTCAATGAACCTTCTTTCCCTTCATCAGGTCTGGTTTGAGGCTGGGCAGCATTTTTGCCAGGAAAGCTAAGCATCGCTTCCGGGGTTTGGCCTTTTGACAGCGGTTCGGAGGGAGCACCGGACTCCGGATTCGGAGAGGGGGTTGCCGCACGGCGGTCCTTGTCGGAAAGATACTCCGCGTCAGGATTCGGCGTTTCTTTATCGTTCGGCACTTCCACGAACCGGAATTTCAGTTCTTTCGGTTTTTGCGCCGGAGGCAGGTATGCCGGTTTGGCAGGGATAACCGGGATAATAGCTTTATAAACATCGGGAACCATGAAAAGAAGGAGGTGAAGGAGTATGGCGATCAGGATTGCCTGCCTGAATCCGAGCCTGAATCTGAAAATTCTTTTCTTTTCTATTATCATAACGCAAAAATATATACGCGTTTATTTTATATGCAAGCGGCATACCATAATTAACGCCCCTCTCAATTTTTTATCAGAAAAGGAAAACACATAATGAAGCATCGCCGGAAATTCAGCGACAGGATGTCCGATAGAACGAATTCCGGGAAATGACAAAGCCACCGTGTGTTCAATCAGTGTATGTAGCCTAATGATTCGAGGGTCTTCAATTCGGACCTGCTGAGTGTCTTTACGCTGTAGCTGACCGTCATTTTCTTCACGATTTGTTTCATCCTGGCAAGATATCTCTCTGTCAAATCTTTTCGGGCTGGCGCGAGGTTACGCGTCTCGCCGGGGTCTTTTGCCGTATCGTACAATTCGGCCTTTTTTGTGTCGAGGTTGTAAATGAACTTCATGTCACCGTCAATAATCGCCTTGCGGTCTCCAAGCTCGGCTACGAACACTCTTTTTTCCTCCAGCACAACAGATTTACCATCTTTCAGACCGGGTAAGAGCGATAAGCCGTCCAGATTCGCCGGAGGATCAATTCCTGCCCAATCGAGGACGGTGGGGAATACATCCACAAGGCTGGCCGGCGTTTCGAAGATTCCGGGTTTCAGAGCGGGATTAATCATTAAAATGAAACTGTTAATAAGCTCATTGTAGCAGGTGGTGCCGTGCCCAAGCCCTCCATGCTCCATGAACTCGTCGCCGTGGTCCGGGACAATGATTATCAGCGTATCCTTGGCAAGACCGGCATTCTCGATAATTTTAAATAATTCCTTGACGAGGCTATCGAGATAGATGATCCCCTCGTCGTAGCAGGCCTGAGAGTATTCGAGTTGTTCGGGCGATATCGAATCCGGTTTACCGTTCACGTAAACCGGTTCTCCGCTGTATTTCATGAATCTGCCCTTGAATGAGTTCGGTTTATGATAAGGATTATGGACATCCATATAATGGAGATAGACGAAAAAGTCTTCTTCCTTTATTCTCGGCAGAACATCATTTTCAAAAACCCTGTTAATCTTCGATCCGTCGCAAACCCCAGCCCCTGTTTCAGCCCAACAGTCAATGTATCTGAAATATTCGATTCCCTGCGCGAGCCCATAGATATTTCTTATCCCGGGATTGCTTGAAACGGCGGCTGTCCGGTATCCGGCCTGAGCGAAGACTTCCGCGAGGAGGAGGTTCTCGGGTTTCATAAGAGGCAGACCACCAAGGGCGACCGGTCTCGTCGGGTGATAGGATTGCGGGACGGAGAAAAAATGAGAGCCATGTCTGTAGGGATATATTCCGGTGAGCAGCGATGAGACCGAAGGGACGGTCTGGGGCGCTGCCGACACCGCATTTCTGAAGAAGACGCCCCGCTTGATCAAGCTGTCCAGGAACGGCGATGTCGGTCTATCGTAACCGTAGAAGGACAAGTGATCACGGCGAAGCGCGTCCAACAAAATGATTATTACGCCCTTCCTGTCTTTTTTCCCGCAGCAGCCGAATATGACAGCGATTACAGACAGCAATAAAATTACAAGTAACAAGTGGAATCTATTCGTTTTAATTTGGTTTTTCATATTGGGGATGTTAACGGCATTTTAAAATAAGTTTCCCGACGGTTTTCCTCGAAGCGAGTTCATTGAGTGCGCATTGCGCATCTTCCAGCTTGTATGTTCCGCCAATCAGCGGGATTATCTTTTTCTTCGCCGCGAGGGCGATCCCTTCGCGAAGATGCTCCCGTAATCTTTCTTCGGCGCTTGTGCCGAAATATTTAATGACATTTAGCCCGAAAACCCCGTTGTTCCGGTTCATCAGCAGCATAGGAGAGAAACGCAGGGATTTGACGAAAGCCGTCAAGCCTCCAATTCTCGATGCCTTTCCTTCTTTCATTATATCCGCGAGACCGAACAGGACGACCCTGCCCGAGGGAACGAGACAGCCGAAATCGCGGATCAGGTTCCGCCCGCCGATGGGATCCAATATGCAGTCAGCACCTCTGCCGCCGGTGATTTTCTGAACCTCGCTGCGGAAATCCTTCTCCCGGTAATTCACAACATAGTCCGCGCCCGCCTCTTTTGCAGTCTTGAACTTGACAGCGCTGCCTACGGTGGCGATGGTCTTTGCCCCGCGGGTTTTTGCGATCTGCAGGGCGAGCCTACCAACCCCTCCTGCCCCTCCGTGAACCAGAACCCAGTCTCCTTCCCGCACCCGGCACATATCTATCAGGGCAATCGCTGCGGTGATGTAGTTGACAGGTATCGAGACCGCTTCTTCGAGAGAGAGGTTCTTCGGAACCGGTATCGCTTGTTCTTCATCTATTATAATCTCGTCCGTATATCCGCCGAAATATGTCAAGGCAACTACACGATCGCCTTTTTTAAATCGGCTTCCCTTTCCCGCTTCCTTCACAAA
>Ga0315290_10001678_pt1:0-2500 | contig 15252 bp, 9 predicted proteins | sample YL17G12_0_MG_FD_203627 | JGI IMG/M metagenome (GOLD analysis project Ga0315290, IMG submission 203627) | Sediment microbial communities from Yellowstone Lake, YNP, Wyoming, USA - YL17G12_0 | ecosystem: Environmental > Aquatic > Freshwater > Lake > Sediment | place: USA: Wyoming... | reverse complement strand
GGTTTCGGCCCGCTGGAGTGGTAGGGGAGCATTCCATGCCGAGTGAAGGTGGATCGTGAGGACCGCTGGACGGTATGGAAGAGAAACTGCCAGAATGAGTAGCGATAAAGAGGGTGAGAAGCCCTCTCACCGAAAGTCTAAGGTTTCCTGAGCAAGGCAAATCCGCTCAGGGTTAGTCGGTACCTAAGCCCAGGCCGAAAGGCGTAGGCGATGGGTAACAGGTTAATAGTCCTGTACCACCTTCGTGACGTTTGAACGATGGGGTGACGCAGGAGGGTAGGTCAGTCTGCTGACGGAATAGCAGATTCAAGCTGGTAGGGGGGCCATCCAGGCAAATCCGGGTGGCTGTTAACTCCGAGAAGCGAGTACGAGGCCGCAAGGCCACAAAGTGATCGATCCCATGCTGCCAGGAAAAACCTCTAGTGAGTCGTGAGGGTGACCGTACCGCAAACCGACACAGGTAGACGAGGAGAGTATCCATAGGTGCTTGAGTGATCTCTCGTTAAGGAACTCGGCAAAATCACTCCGTAACTTCGGGAGAAGGAGTGCCCCATTAAGGTGAAGGACTTCGCGTCCCTAGCTCGAAGGGGTTACAAAGAATCGGCCCAGGCGACTGTTTACTAAAAACACAGGACTCTGCTAAGTCGAAAACGATGTATAGGGTCTGACGCCTGCCCGGTGCTGGAAGGTTAAGTGCGCGGGTCAGCTTCGGCGAAGCTCGCAATCGAAGCCCCAGTAAACGGCGGCCGTAACTATAACGGTCCTAAGGTAGCGAAATTCCTTGTCGGGTAAGTTCCGACCTGCACGAATGGCGTAACGATCTGGGCGCTGTCTCAACGAGAGGCTCAGCGAATTTGCAGTCCCGGTGAAGATACCGGGTACGCACGGCTAGACGGAAAGACCCCGTGAACCTTCACTATACCCTAATAGTGAATTTTGGTGCGATTTGTGCAGCATAGGTGGGAGGCTTTGAAGCGTGGACGTTAGTTCGCGTGGAGCCAACGGTGAGATACCACCCTGATCGTATTGGACTTCTAACCTAGACCCGTAATCCGGGTCGGGGACCCTGTTAGGCGGGTAGTTTGACTGGGGCGGTCGCCTCCCAAATTGTAACGGAGGCGCCCATAAGGTTCCCTCAGGCTGTTTGGAAATCAGCCGCAGAGTGCAAAGGCATAAGGGAGCTTGACTGCGAGACCGACGGGTCAAGCAGGTGGGAAACCAGGGCTTAGTGATCCACCGGTTCTGTATGGAAGGGCCGGTGCTCAACGGATAAAAGGTACTCCGGGGATAACAGGCTTATCTGGCCCAAGAGTTCACATCGACGGCCAGGTTTGGCACCTCGATGTCGGCTCATCGCATCCTGGAGCTGAAGCAGGTTCCAAGGGTTCGGCTGTTCGCCGATTAAAGCGGTACGTGAGCTGGGTTTAGAACGTCGCGAGACAGTTCGGTCCCTATCTGCCGTGTGCGTAGGAGATTTGAGGGGAGCTGCCCTTAGTACGAGAGGACCAGGGTGGACGGACCTCTGGTGTACCTGCTGTTTCGCCAGAAGCATCGCAGGGTAGCTATGTTCGGCAGGGATAAACGCTGAAAGCATATAAGCGTGAAGCCCACCCCAAGACTAGATCTCCCTTTCCAGAAATGGAACTAAAGACCCCTCAAAGATTATGAGGTTGATAGGCCGGAGGTGTAAGTGCAGTAATGCATTTAGCTGACCGGTACTAATTGGTCGTGAGGCTTGACCATTATTCTTTATTTGGCAATACTCGCGGATTTTTCAACGAACCGTCTCTTTCATCCTGTTCAGTTGTCTTTTATTATTTTTAAGCTTATTCAAGTTTCCCGGTGGTTTTTGCGGAGGGGCAACACCCGTTCCCATTCCGAACACGGAAGTTAAGACCTCCAGCGCCGATGGTACTGCATCCAGGGGGGTGTGGGAGAGTAGGACGCCGCCGGGTTTTTTTATATAAAAACTATTTCGAATAAAGTTGCATATCTTAAAGTCAACACTAAAAAAAATACCAAATCACGCCAATTCGCAGTAAATTACCCTTTAACAAAAAAGATCTATTTCTAATGATTCAAATCTTGTTTTTTAGAAGAGTTACAATATCGAAAGAAAGACCTTTAAAAAATTATAGTTAATCGTCGTTAAATTGTCCAAGTATAGTCCTCCTCCTAATGTCTAATAATGCTTTTTGGCATTAATATTGAGATCTAAGAGAAGGAGGACAAAATGAAACAATATGATAATTACATTAGTTTTGGATTGGTCGTAAGCTAAAATGGCAATAGCCGTCTCAGAAAAAGCTCAGAGGAACTACCACGATTCTCTTGTTTCGAGAGGGATGGCTATGTGGGATGCCCGTAATAAGGTGGCGAGGAAGATCGCCGGGTTGGCGCTCTCAATCATGGCAAGCGGAAAACTTTATCAAGCAGGGAGGTTTAAGCAATGTAAAGCAGGTTCAGGGAAATGAGACCGCCGGATCCGCTTTGCTATGCA
>Ga0315290_10001675_pt1 | contig 15263 bp, 12 predicted proteins | sample YL17G12_0_MG_FD_203627 | JGI IMG/M metagenome (GOLD analysis project Ga0315290, IMG submission 203627) | Sediment microbial communities from Yellowstone Lake, YNP, Wyoming, USA - YL17G12_0 | ecosystem: Environmental > Aquatic > Freshwater > Lake > Sediment | place: USA: Wyoming | collected... | reverse complement strand
CGGGTTTATTATCTTTACAAACTAAATTTACACCAATGAAAGAAATACGCGTACGCTTTGCTCCCAGTCCTACAGGGCCTTTGCATATAGGTGGGGTACGCACGGCTTTGTACAATTACCTTTTTGCACGCAAACAAGGCGGGAAATTCATTCTCCGTATTGAAGATACTGATCAGGCCCGTTTTGTGCCCGGAGCTGAACAATATATAGTGGAATCGCTGGTATGGTGCGGCATTCAGTTTGATGAAGGAGCGCATATCGGAGGCCCTTATGCCCCTTACAAACAATCGGAAAGAAAATTAATATATAAGCAATATGCGGGGCAGTTGATTAAAGATGGGTATGCTTACTATGCATTCGATTCACCCGAAGAACTGGAGCGAATCCGTAAAGAAAATGAAACCAGGAAGATAACATTTCAATATGGGCCTGCCACCCGCATGTCGCTGAACAATTCACTCACACTTTCACCCGCAGAAGTTGAACAATATCTTGTTAATGGGTACGCCTATGTGATCAGGATAAAGATTCCCGATAATGAAGAAATTCATGTTCAGGATATGATCAGAGGCCTGGTTACTGTTAAAACAGATCTTCTTGATGATAAAGTTCTGTTCAAGTCAGATGGAATGCCCACCTATCACCTGGCAAACGTCGTGGACGATTATTTAATGAAGATTTCCCACATTATTCGTGGCGAGGAATGGTTGCCATCGGCACCGCTGCATGTTTTGCTCTACCGCTACCTGGGGTGGGAAGCAGATATGCCTGAATTTGCCCATCTGCCGCTGCTGCTAAAGCCAGAGGGAAACGGAAAACTAAGTAAACGCGATGGAGATCGCCTTGGATTCCCGGTATTTCCGCTGCTGTGGACTGATCCAAAAACAGGAGAAGTTTCATCGGGCTTTCGCGAAGCGGGATACCTTCCGGAGGCTTTCATTAATATGCTTGCGCTGCTTGGCTGGAATCCCGGGACAGAGCAGGAGATATTTACGATGGAAGAACTTATAAAGTCATTCTCCATCGAACGTGTTGGTAAATCGGGAGCGAAATACGATCCCGAAAAGGCAAAATGGTTCAATCACCATTATGTCGCAGCCCTTTCGGATGAGGAGTTAGCCGGGTTCTTATCACCAATGCTAACAGCTAAGGGGATTACTTTCACTAAAGGATATAGTACGCGTGTCTGCGGCCTGGTAAAGGAACGAGCCAACCTCCTCCCCGATCTCTGGGAACAAGCGTGGTTCTTTTTCAAAGCACCGGAAACTTATGACGAAAGGGTGATCCAAAAAATCTGGAAACCCGAAACGACTGAAATTATCACTTCCTTCGCAGAAAGACTCGCAAAAGCGGAACCTTTTACAGCATCAGTTATTGAATCTGTTGCAAAGGAATTTATCCTTGATAAAGGAATAGGAATTGGACAATTGATGAGTCCGTTCCGCCTGGCTATAGTTGGCCAGAATGCCGGACCAGGGATGTTCGAAATGGCGGAAGTAATCGGAAAGGCTGAAATTATCCGACGTATTAAAACCGGAATTCAAAGAATAAAGCCATAATGGCATAGCTAATACGATGAATATTCAATGGGCGTACGCAGTATTTTGCTATTTAATGTTTGTAAGAAAACTCATTACTTTATAAAAAAGCAGGATTTAAGAACAAGGATTATTCGCTTTGCTCATGAGAACGCTTCGCTAAGTTACTCACTTCGTTCGTGAGGTCGCTTCGCTAGGTTAACGATTTTAGAATGTTGAAGTTCAATTACTTCTAAAATCAATAATCGTTAATCATCATTATTCGCTTCGCTCATGAAAACGCTTCGCGTAGCTCGCATTTCAAGAAATAGGTAGTTTTCTTAGAAACACTATTTAGCGGAAAACAATGGCGGATACATCTCGTCAAAAGGAGTGGTATCCTGGAAAGCTTTGGCAAAGGCGAGTAAAGTAGTGTCATCGAACAGTTGGCCGATAAAACTTATGCTTCCGGGATGTTTGCCATCGTATAGGCCATTAGGAACAACTACACAAGGGTTGCCGGTGAGGTTGGTAATAAGGGATTGCGCATCATCCATCGAAGGAGATACAATCATGTCAACTTTGTCGAACAACTTATCTATTTCAGTCACCAGTCGGGTGCGGAACCTATTGGCTTGAAGGTATTCTACTGCAGGAATAAACCTTGCCCTGCGGAAGATATCGGGCCAGTATCCTTTCTCTTTACGCGCAAGCATATCCACTTTTCCACTTCGCGTTAATTCGTCGAAGGCTGCAGCTGCTTCTGCTTCCAGGATGATTGAGAGAGCATGAACGGGCAGATCTTTAGGCATTTCGATGGGTATCAGCTCATATCCCATCTTCTTTAGCGTTTCCAACGAAGCCTCACAGTTCTTCCTGTTAATGGAATCATGCTCAAAAGCCTTTTGCAGATAGCCCACGCGAAGCTTTTTCATATCAGTGGCTGGTGGAAAATTAAAAGGCAGATCGAACTGGGCCGGATCCCGTGAATCTTTGATCGCAATGGCTTCAAATACCAGCGCACAGTCGGAGGCGTTCCGGCAGATGGGACCAAGTTTATCCATTGTCCAGCTCAAAGCCATGGCACCAAACCGGCTTACACGGCCATATGAAGGCCTGAACCCGGTCACACCACAGCGTGTAGCGGGTGAAACGATAGAACCCCAGGTTTCAGATCCAATGGCAAAAGGAAGCAATCCCGCTGAAACAGCTGCCGAAGAGCCAGCCGAAGAGCCGCTTGAACCTTGTTCCAGATCCCAGGGATTGTGGGTTGTTCCACCGAACCAGATATCATCAATGGCAAGTTCGCCCATGGAAAGCTTAGCCACCAATACTGCTCCGGCTTTTTCAAGTTGTTCCACAACGGTGGCGGTTTCTTCCAGCAACTGATCCATGTAAGGCGCAGCGCCCCAGGTAGTTGGATAACCTTTTACCGAAAGAAGATCTTTTACACCAAATGGAATCCCATGCAAAGGCCCCAGGTATTTACCCGCTGCTATTTCAGCATCAGCCTGTCTGGCCTGGGATATCGCAAGGTCTTCGGTGAAGGTTACTACACAGTTAATCTGTGCGTTATACTTTTTCAGGCGTTCAATAAAAAAGCGCGTCAATTCCAAAGAAGTGATTTTCCGGGTGCGCAGGAGTTCAGCCAAATCCCCCAGAGGATAAAAAGCTAACGCATTCAAGTCGGCCGGAAGCTTTATCTCATTCTTTTTGACAGGATTACCTTTAGGTGCAAAAGAATAGCTGCTCAACGCCTTCCCTGGCGGGATTGGGTTGAACCAGACGGCAGGAGGAACCTGGTTTGGAAGCGGGTACTTGCGCAATTCCTGGTAGAAAGCGAGGTAATCTATAAGTCCTTCGCTGAGATATTGCTGGTTAGCAGCGCTAAAATCGAGCGCGATAAGTTTTTCTGCCCCGGCAAGTGAATCAGTCGGTTTTATTGATTGTGCAAAGGCTTCCGGGCTAAGGAAAGGAGCAATGGAAAATACCATAAAGATTGATAAGACCAGGGAAAAACGGGATTGAGTTTTCATATCGGAGGAGTTTGTGTTTATGAAACGATTTAAGACCAGGCGTCCACAAACATAGCTAAAAAAGTATTCATCAGCTGTGAATAATTGTTTGCATAAAAACCAGATGTCCTGATTACAGGTGTTGGAAATTAATATTAAATTTATCCGCAACAGGAATACTCAGAACAGCGTTTTTAATATTAAAAAAGTCGTACAACATGGGTGCCTCTATTTATAGCAATCAATGAATATTCTTGGGATTTCAGCTTTTTATCATGATTCTGCTGCAGCTATTGTAGTAGATGGAGAAATCGTAGCGGCAGCGCAGGAAGAGCGGTTTACAACCAGATAAAAATTCATAAGGAACTTAGGTTCCCCCATTCCATAGGATTACTCTACTCATCTTTTACTTATTATCTCGGATTCAGGGTAAATTCCGGCGAGTATAAGCTTATGGGACTTGCCCCATTTAGAAATCCTGAGCATGAACAAACTCAATTGTTTATTAACCTGATTCGCATCAACCTGATAAGAACGGCAGACGATGGGAGCTTAAATCTGAATATGAATATGTTCTCATTTGCCATTGGCTTACGGATGCTGAAGGAAAAGAAATGGGAAAAGTTATTCGGCTTTCCACCCAGGGCAGAGGATGAACCTATTTAACCACATCATTGTAACCTGGCGTATGCCATCCAGTTTGTAACGGAGGAATTGGTTTTCAGGATAGCTCAATCTGCTTTTGAATTGAGTGGCAAAATGGAAAATCTATGTCTTGCCGGTGGGGTGGCATTGAATTGCGTGGCGAATGGCAAATTGCTGAAAAGGGGGCCGTTTAAAAATATTTACATACAACCTGCTGCAGGTGATGCAGGTGGTGCCCCCGGTGCAGCATTGGCGACCTGGCATATATATTATGGAAATGAAAGGGCTCCGGGTATGCATGACAGTATGAAAGGCGCTTATCTTGGACCTGAATATCCACGGTCTTCTATAATTCGTTTACTGAATAAATATAAGGCTGTGGCTGAAGAAGTTGCGCATGAGGATGAATTATGCCGGAAGATTGCAAAATTTATTGCTGAAGGCTCTGTTGTTGGATGGCTTCAGGGCCGGATGGAATATGGACCGCGCGCGTTGGGGAACAGGAGTATTTTGGGTGATCCGCGAAACCTGGAAATGCTGAAAAAGCTAAATTTGAAAATCAAGTTCAGAGAAGGATTCCGGCCTTTTGCACCTGCCGTAAACATTGAATGGGTCAGCGAGTATTTTGAGAATGGTTTTGTATCACCATATATGCTGCTTATTGATTATGTGAAGGAAGATAGAAGGAAGCAATTACAGGATTCATACTACGATTTGCCTTTGATGGAGAAACTGTATCAGCAGAGGTCCGATATTCTGGCCGTCACACATGTTTACTTTACAGCTCGTGTTCAGACGGTGCATGCTGAAACTAATCCACGTTTTCATCATCTTATTCGTTCATTCAGGGAGAAAACCGGCTATTGTCAGTCTGCTGGTGAATACCAGTTTTAATGTGCACGGAGAGCCCATCGTTTGTACACCGGAAGATGCTTACAAGTGCTTTATGCGAACAGAAATGGATTATCTTGTGCTTTGCGATTTTGTATTTGAAAAAGACAAACAGCCTGTCTGGAAGGATAACCTGAAATGGAAGAAACAACTAAAAAAAGATTAGCAAACTGCCTTCTGGCAATAATTCAGAAATAAAATGGAAAGGAAGAAAATACCCGGAACAGGGCTCATTATTGTCACCGGCCTACTGGTCATATTCATGTTATCGGAAAAAGCATGGATTATCCCTGTGGCGACAGGTATCGGTGCTATATTTATCTTCATTCCCTCTCTTGCATTGCTTATCCACAAAGTCTGGATGGGCCTGGCTGAAATTCTTGGCTGGATTGTGCCAAAGCTTGTACTTTCCATCGTCTGGTATATCATTCTTACTCCGCTGGCCTGTATTTACAGATTAACCGGACATGATGACCTGCAGTTGAGAAAAAATAAAAGTTCACAATTCTCAGATTGCCCAAAAGTTTTTTCCCCAATGGATTTTGAAAAACCCTGGTAAAGGGTTGGAAAGTGGTAAGGATAGGCAAACGTAGTCCAGAAGTGGAAACAAAAATATTTGCTATTTTTGGCAAAAATGCCAGCAAAGGGATAACAAGCTCTAAATAGTATAATCCTGCTTATTAACCTGAAGTAATTATCTTATAACATGGAATTTTTAAAAGACCTCTGGCAATTTTTGAGAGAAAGAAAGAAATGGTGGCTTATTCCAATGATCATTATACTTGCTTTTTTAAGTGTTTTGATTGTCTTTGGCGGGGGAAGTGCCTTGGCACCTTTCATCTATACGTTATTTTAGTGTCATGTAGCAATGCATGAGTTTTTCATTTTACAAACTGCCTGATTACCTATTTATCATGTTTTTTTCTAATGAGTTTATCCAGGTCCGTGAACTTTCTCCCACTCAATTTTTCTGCTTTCGATAAATCTGCTATTGCAGAAGAATCATTTCCATATTGCTTATGAGCAAAGGCGCGCATTGCATAGGGATTGAAATTGGAGGGTTCTAAGGCTATTATTGCATCCAGATTTTGGATACACTGTTTGTACCTTTTTGCCTGCAGGTATATGCCGGCTCTTTTTAATAGAAGTGGAACTTTATCAGAGCCTTGCTTCAATAATGTATCAATTGCAAGCAACTGGGAAACCATATTCTTTATAATTGAATAATCTTTGTGGTAAGGGATTTTCCTTTTTTCGACTATCTGCTGGTACCGGATCAGGTAGTTCCAGCAATCTTTCAGATTATCTTCATAGAAATTATTACGTGCCAGATTGTAATAATCTCCATCATACCTGATACATTGTTGTATATCCCAATCTGCCGCAACCGTTTCAGAAATCATAAACAGCAACTTACCACGCTCTGCATGCAGGTTAGAGAGATTGGGAGTGATAGCAAGTTTAGAATCAATCACCTGAATCGAATCTATTATGAAACCAAAAGTTCGTTTTTGACTGTCTGACGATTCACTGTAGTGCTTTTGAAAAAGTTTATCTGTCGTGGGATTGATAAAATTCTTGATTAATATACTCGAATACAGTTCTGCATATTGGTGACTCCCATTTTCTTGTCTTACAAGATTCCTACATGTTTTTAAGGCTCTCGAATAGTAACCTGCATTATTGAGTTGGAGGCAATAATCATGCATAAGTTTAGCATCGCCTTGCTTAAGGAAGACTTGTGTGCCCTGAAGCAGGAGGATCTGTTCCAAATCTTTTGGGTTAGCCTTTAGTGCCTGTTTAAGCCTTGCATCAATCTTTGCTCTTTCAGAACAGGCAGATAAAATAAGTATGAAACCTGCAACTATTAATAGGATGAGTTGTCTCATGTCAGCGTAAGTATTGCTCAAGATAACAGGCTACTTTTTCATGGCCGGCCTCAGTCCAATGATTGTCATTCGGAATATAATATTTCTTATTTGCGATTTCCGGATTTTCCCCATTAATAAATAAAGGGAAGAGATTAATGAAATCTATTCTTTCATTGGCACAGAAGACTTTCCATTTTTTCACATAATAATCAAGGGTATCCTGCTTTGAAACCTGAACTTGCCAGGGATGTACGCTTATTTTTAGATTGATTTCATGCTGCTTACACAGATTGGCAAGCAATTTCATGTTTTGCATGCCAAGATCAATTCCTCTTTCAGCCAGCCTGATCGTCGTGGAATCGTAATACCATTTACCAACTCCATGAAAAGCAGGACTGCGGATCAACTCCTTATCATTGAAATCATTAAAAAAAGTAGCATATAATTCAAGGATATTGTCAGGCTTATAACTTTTACTCTTTTCATCGAATGTTTTCATGGAATCAGAAAAGTCCCCAATTTTTTTTTTATCGAGCCACGACGAGATTGTTGAATACAGAAAGGAATGTGCAGCCATGAACTTCTTAAATCTATTCGAAAATTTCCAACAGCCGGTTTCTTTTCCTGGAGAAAATGCTTCATAGGCAAGTTCATTCTGCAAATCGGAAATATCGAGAAATACCCATAACTCATTAAAGGAAAGATGCGCTTCTTCAAGCAGATATTTTGCTTTAAGATAGTAAATTTTAGGACTGTAACTGACCACTGCCGCGTTCAGCATATCGATATTTTTAGACTTTGCTGTAATGGAAAGCCTGCCAAAAAAGCTGTCTTCAAAATTAATTCCTACCGCCTCTGTATGTGAATCACCTAATATGAGGATTCGCTTTCTGTCCGTTTTTAGTGTAATTTCTCTGCAGGAGGCATCCCGGAATCCAAGTGAGTTTGTTGAAAAAGGGTATAACAGCGGTCCCCAGGCTGCCAATCCCGACTGGTTAGGGATGAGTCCATGGTGGTATACAGGATGAAGAGTTCTGAAAAAAGAATAGCTTCTGGGAATGAAAAGCCAGCCGAATCCAAAATCAAAGATAAGTATGAAGAAAATGATGAACAGGGGATACAAAATCACTGATCCTATTTTAACAGTTACTTTTTTCATGATTATATTGACCAGAAACAAAGTTTACGTCTTTTTATTATAAGTTGAATTCAGGTTGCAAATACAATTTTTTTGTTGGTAAAATTAGCTAAATGGTAATGGTTTGCAAAAGATATTGCCTGAATGAACTCAGAGGTAACTGATTTTACTTCTTTAGATGTAAGGTTTCTCATACATGCTAAATTTGTAAACCGTTCATATACAGTGAATAAAACTCCATAATTGTTTTCCCATTCCAACTCCTTATTTAGAAAGAATATATATTACACTTATTAGCGAAAATAAATGAACAAAAATTTGCTTTTATTAAAAATATAGTTATAAATTTGAACTTTATAAAATGAAACGTTTACATATAATGACTTAAAAAAATTGCTAATTAATTAATAATAAGATATATGAGTTATGTAAACGTTTACATTATTATATTAATATTTGCTTGTTGACCAGGCATATTGTGTTCTTGCAGATTATTCTTAAGATAACTCTACATATCCAGCATTTGCCTGTAAAATTTTTCCTCATTCAGATTAGGTAATAAACATAACATCCTCATATAGTCAAGGTAAGCTATTAAGTAAAAAAAGTCATTATTTAACAATTACTAAACACAAAACAAATCTCAAAATCAATCCTTAAACCAAAGTGCTTATGAAAAAAGTTACATTTTTTATGGTGTTAATGCTACTTTGCTGCTCCTGGCAGTTTGTATTAGCCCAGAAAACCATCACGGGGACGGTAACTGATGCTAAAGATGGCTCGACCCTCCCGGGTGTCAGTATAGTGGTAAAAACCACTACCACTGGAACAGTGTCCGATGTTTCCGGAAAATTTTCAATTAACGCTACTGCAAATCAGATTCTTCAATTCTCTTTTGTTGGTTACAACACCCAGGAAGTTACAGTTGGCAGCCAGGCAGTAATTAATATTGCTCTTGTGCAAAAATCGGCAATGCTGAATGAAGTTGTAGTTGTGGGTTATGGCACTCAGAAAAAGGAAAGCGTTACCGCCTCGGTGGCATCGGTAAGCAGTAAGGAACTTTCTGCTTCTCCGGCAGCAAATGTAAGTAATATGATTGCCGGCCGGGTCACAGGTGTTTTGTCCATTCAGGATAATGGCACACCAGGTAACGATAACAGTAATATTTTTATTCGTGGTATTGCCACTACCGGTTCTACCCAGCCACTATATGTTATTGATGGTATTCCACGGTCTGCAATCGATTTTAACCGGCTTACACCAACTGATATCGAAAGTATTTCTGTATTAAAAGATGCAGCGGCTGCAGCAGTCTATGGGACAAGGGGAGCTAACGGTGTATTGCTGATCACCACCAAAAGAGGTTCTTCTCAAAGGGCTTCATTTAGTTATTCGGCTAATTTCGGCATGCAAAAACCTACACGGCTGCCAGATTATCTCGATTCATACGGATATGCGAATCTCTACAATGAAGCTATGGCAAACGAAGACAGGCCGGCATACTATACAGCCGATGATTTACAGAAATTTAAAGACGGCTCAGATCCTATCTTTCATCCCAATACGGATTGGATGAAAGTTTTGAGGCGACCTGCCCCAATGCAACAACATAACTTTACTGTAAGTGGAGGCAATGAAAATGTTAAGTATTTTTTATCTTATAATTACCTTAATCAGAAAAGCATTTTAAGCAATAATCTGGGTTTTGTAAGACACAATTTCCGTTCAAATATTGACGTACAAGCAACCAAAACAACAAAAGTTGCACTTGACATATCAGGATACCTTGGTGAGAGTGATGAACCCGGAGGAGAAACATATTGGGTTTCCCGGAATGCTGAAGTAAACCCGCCAACAGTTGTAGGGCAATATCCGAATGGATTATATGGGAATGCGGATATGGGTATGAATGCATGGGCTATTCCCGATAATAGCGGCTACCGGCGCACCGAGGACGACGGGGTGCTCACCCGTATGGAGATTAAGCAGGATTTACCATTTATCAAAGGACTTTCCTTAAAGGCAATAGGAGCTTTCGATTATAAGCCTAATATTCAGAAGGACTGGGTCATGCAGCCCAAGCTGTATAATGCTGTTCAGGAGGCAGGAGGCACTGTCCGTTATGAACAGGTATCAGGGTTTGGTTTGCCAACTTTAAGAGAAAGAAGAGGACTTTCTAAAAACTTCATACTCGAAGGCCAGATCAATTATAATCAATCATTCGGGAAACACAATTTTGGTGGCTTACTGGTTTTCTCCCAGCAACAGGCGACCGATGACTGGATACAGGCAAGCCGAAGCGAGTATCTTTCACCTATTCTTGAAGTCATCAATGCAGGTGGAACAGCTAATCAGCTTACTGAAGGAACGTCAAGCCAATACCGTCGCCGGAGTATTGTAGGACGTATTGCCTATGCTTTTAACGATCGTTACCTGTTGGAATTTAATTCCAGGTATGATGGTTCTGATTTGTTTGCTTCCGGAAAACGATTCGGTTTTTTCCCTGCATTTTCAGCAGGCTGGGTAGTTTCGAAAGAACAATTTATGCGAAATGTGACTTTTATTGATAATCTAAAACTTCGTGGTTCTTATGGAACGCTCGGCAATGATCAGATCGATGCATACCAGTATTTGACTTTCTACAGCTTTGGCTCCGGTGCCGCAATAGGTCTTCCGCCATCAAGCTTTCAGAATAACATCTATCTTTCCCGTATGGCTAATAAAGAAGTAACCTGGGAAAAATCAAAGAAAGCAAACATTGGTTTTGAATCTGGTTTCCTCGACAATTTCTCTTTGGAAGTCGATCTGTTTTGGGAAAAACGTAATAATATCCTGGGTAAACGTGGTGAGACTATTCCTTCATATTTCGGTATTAACGAGGATCAGATGCCTTATGAAAACTTTGAGAAGATTGATAATAAAGGCATTGAAGTTACAGCAGGATATAACAAACTGTTTAGCAATGGGTTTAATTTACAAACACGTTTTAATGTAACCAGCACTAAAAATACGGTAATTGACATCGGCGAATCTGATGATGTACCTGACAGAATGAAACAGGAAGGAAGACCATTGAACTCAATGTTCGGCCGCATTGATTTGGGATTGTTTCAGACACCACAGCAAATTACTGATGCCTACGGTAATAATTACCCCGATTTGAAACCAGGAGATATTTATTATCAAGACCTGAATGGGGACAAACTGATAGACGACCAGGATAGAACGTATATAGGAACCGCGAATGTTCCGAAGGCAATGTTTGGATTCAATTCGATCATGAGTTTCAAAGGATTTGAATTTTCAATGTTCTGGCAGGCTGCTGTGGGTGGGAATCAATATATTAGTTCATGGCTGGCTCAGCCTTTTGTAGCCGGAGGAAAGGCGCTAAAAGCACATACGGACTGCTGGAGACCTGATAATACCGGCGCCAAATATCCCCGCGTCACCACCCAATCCAATTGGAACTATATTGAAGAAGACCCCCTGAGTACATTCTGGCTATACGATATGAGCTATCTGCGTTTGAAGAATGTTGAAATTGCCTATTCCCTTCCTAAACAATTGATTAGTAAGGCGTATATGCAAAATCTCAGAGTTTATTTTAATGCAGTGAATATATTGACATTCTCAGCATTTAAAGAGGTAGATCCTGAAATCGGCAGTACCTATGGGGTTGGTTACCCACAATCGATCGTCTATAACGTAGGTTTCCAGATTGGATTCTAAATAATGAAAATGATGATTATAACAGGTTTTATCCATAAACTTTAAATGATAAATAGTATGAAATCAACAATTTATAATATATTAATAATCTGTGCTGTTGTCTTAGTGCTCCAAAGTTGTGAAAAGACTCCCTACCTGGATACTAAGCCACTGGACGTTCTTAGCGAGGAAGATATTTTTAGTGATCCTGCTTTGGCAAAAGCGAATGTGCTTACCCTGTACGAAGGACTACCCTGGGTATTTGGACGGCCAGTTGCCATTCCGTGGGAGGCTGAGACAGGGGATGTAAACAGTAACTACGATTGGGGGTTAGACATCCGTATGCGTGAGGGTGATTATGATGCTTCGAGTTGTGACTGGGGTCCATGGGGGAAGGACTATGATTATATCCGGAAGGCCAACAATTTTCTTGAGGGAGTTGAAGGATCTGAATTTGATCCAGATACAAAAAAGGCTTTTACAGCAGAAGCCAGAGCTTTGCGCGCTGTCAGTTATTCCAGTTTGTATCGCTGTTATGGTCAGGCTGTTATTATGCCAAAAGCACTTCCAATAACTTCTGAGATTAACCAAACACTTTCTTCCAGCGATCAGGTTTTTGATTTTATCATATCGGAGTTAACAGATGTTGCCCCTGATTTACCATTAAAATGGGATGACAGTAACCGGGGGAGGATTGAACAGGGAGCAGCGCTTGGCGTAAAAGCCCGTATCCTTTTGCACCAGGCCACACTGAAAAATGATCAAACTTTGTATGGACAGGCTGCCACTACCGCCAAAGCAGTTATGGAGCTTAACAGGTATTCACTGTACCCTGATTATGGACAAATGTTCCTTGCCATGGCCGATAACGAGGAAATCATGCTTTACTACCAATATGCAACAAATCCTGGTCGTCACCATTTCGATGGCTCACCATGGTTGGTCATGAATTCGGCCCAAAGCATGGGCGGATGGGGTGGTACCCGGCCAACCCTGAATCTGGTTGATCAGTTCGAGATGACCGATGGGAAATTATACAGTGAATCTCCCCTCTTCAATGATCAGGATCCATATACTAACCGCGATCCGCGTTTCTATGCTTCAATTTACTATCAGGGCAGCACCTCCCGGGGAAGAGAGTTCGAAAATTGGCCGGCTGATGAAGCCAACGGTATTCCTGAAGGAAAGGATTACAGGTCAGACTATGGACTCACAACAGGTTTTTTTATTAAAAAGGGAATAGATGAAAGTATCGAAGATTTAAGCGGAAGCGAATCAGTTGGGAGCCCAATGAAACAGTATGATCCCTTCCTTCGGTATGCCGACATCCTGTTAATATATGCCGAAGCCCAAAACGAAGTTTCAGGACCCGATGGTTCGGTTTATGATGCAATTAACCAGGTACGTGCAAGAGCCGGAATGCCCGACCTGCCTGCAGGGCTGAGCAAAGATGATATGCGTGCAAAAATCCGCCATGAGCGCCGGGTTGAGTTATGTTTTGAAGAAAGCCATTTTTATGATATGCGCCGTTATGGTTTAGAATATGCTTTATCAGTCGCCGATATTCCTATGATGAAGCAATCAATTACAAAGAACCCTGATGGAAGCATTACATATGGCAGAGAAATTTTCATGGAACACCATTTCAACGAACGGAATCTGCTGTGGCCTATTCCTCAGGGTGAAAGAGATAAGAATTCTGCTTTGGGACAAAATCCAGGATATTGATTGGTTTGAGGTTGGTTTAGGTTAGAAGGTTGGTAGAAGGTCTTACCCGATTTTGGGTAAGACCTTTCATTAAAGATTTCTGAGATTCTTAAGAGAATTATAAATCAACTATTTAAAATTAGATTTGTCTATTCTTATCTGTTAGATTTATTTAACTTACTTATATCTTTAGTGCCGGAATTATTCAGCAGACGTGGGTAGAAAACAGTCACTACATTGAAAATTATGTTACAAACTTGTAAGTTCAAGCATAACTTATTTACCTTAATAGCTAGTCGTCTTAAACATTTCGGGTGCATTTACATGATCCCTGATTTAATTCCCATCTTTTCCAACGCACAGGACATTGTTCATTACAGCGGCAAAACACTTGTTAATGTCGACTATCATCATGGTCAACTAAGTCCCGCTATGGGAGTACAAAATATTCAGGTAATGCTTGAAAGAATAGTATTTCGAACAGGAGATCCCCGATATTTCCCAAATGCCGAAACCCCTTCCGAGCAATCTTATGATTTACCAAAAGCCGGAATACCTGTTGAATCGGTAGTATATTACATTAAAGCCTTAAGGACGTATGAATGATTTGAGAATAGACTTATTGAATCTGTTGATTACTTAAAACCTCTCCGTATGCAAAATGAAGATCATCGCAAATTATCAGGCATCAATGAGGTTGCCAAAAGAGCAGGTGTTTCTATTGCTACCGTTTCCAGAGTAATAAATAATAGCTCCAGCGTTGGTGCCGAAACCCGGATTAAAATTATGCAAATTATTAAGGAGATGAAATATAGGCCTAACAGGGTAGCCAAGCGTTTGCGAAATAAAAATGCTTCAGGAAATCTGTTGGGTGTATTGATTCCTGATATTCAAAACCCTTTTTATGTGGAAGTTTTGAGGGGTATTGAAGATGTAGCTTACGAAAATAAATATGCCCTTATCATGTGCAATTTTTCACAGGATGAAAAAAAGGAGAAACTCTATCTTGATATTCTGCAATCAGAGTCAATCGATGGTCTGATCGCAGCCCCGGTAAATGAACATGACCAGAATGTGATCAATATTGTTAAAAGTGGGTTGCCAATTGTTTGTTTTGATCGGGGGCTATCCGGAGTTGATGTAGATATTATACTCGTTGAGAACAAAAATGGAGCATTTTCGGCAGTTGACTATCTGGCGAAATCAGGGTACAAGAGAATTGCATATATTTCAGGATTACCTCAAATACCATCGAGTCAGCAACGGGAATTAGGATATAACGAAGCTTTGATTGCCAACGGTCTTACTATTGACAAATCGTTCATCAAATATGGTGATTCAAAGCATGAGAGCGGATTAATACTATGTGAAGAACTGCTAAATCTTCCGGTTCCTCCCGATGCTATTTTTACCGGCAATAACCTGATCACCCTGGGTGCATTGGAAACAATCCATAAAATGGGACTAAAAATTCCTGAGGAAGTAGCCATCATTGGTTTCGACGATATGTACTGGTCAACCTCCCTGAATCCACCTTTAACGGCGGTCAGACAACCTGCCTATGAAATTGGCAAACGGGCAGCTGAACAGTTGATTCTGCGCATAAACGATCCGACGCGACCAACAGCGAATATGACCCTAAAAACCGAACTAATGATCCGGAACTCTTGCTAATAATGGAATCTTTGATTTTCTGCGGTATATGTTGTATCGCTTGCAATAAAACTTAGAATTTCTCCCTTATCACTAAATATTTGTTTGTGAATAGAAT
>Ga0315290_10001672_pt1 | contig 15273 bp, 9 predicted proteins | sample YL17G12_0_MG_FD_203627 | JGI IMG/M metagenome (GOLD analysis project Ga0315290, IMG submission 203627) | Sediment microbial communities from Yellowstone Lake, YNP, Wyoming, USA - YL17G12_0 | ecosystem: Environmental > Aquatic > Freshwater > Lake > Sediment | place: USA: Wyoming | collected... | reverse complement strand
CGGCGACGGTGACGAGGCGACGCGGCTCGGCTTCGGCCCCAACCCCAACGCCAAGTACATCACCACCTACTTCCGCAAGGCCTTCACGCTGGACAATCCGAGCCAGGTCAAGTCGCTGGCGATCAACGTGCTGCGCGACGACGGGGCGCTGGTCTACCTGAACGGGGTTCGAGTCATCCGCAGCAACATGCCCGGGGGCACAATCACCTCGACCACCGGTGCATTGCGCAACGTTCGCAAGGCGCGCGAGAAGATCTACCACCACTTCAGCATCAACAAGGCCGCATTGGTGACGGGCAGGAACGTGCTGGCGGTGGAGGTGCATCAGGTCGACGCGCGCAGCGCCGACCTCAGCTTCGATCTGGAGTTGATCGCCACATTCTCGCCGGCGTTGCCCTCCACCACGACGGCGCTGGCCTCGAGCGCCAACCCCAGCCTGGCCGGCCAGAACATCACGCTGACGGCCACGGTCACTCCCGCCACAGCCACCGGCAGCGTGACCTTCAAGCACGGTGCCACCACCATCGGCACGGGAACGCTCAACGCGGGCGTAGCCACAATGGTCAGGAGCTTCAGCACGACGGGCGCACACAGCCTCACTGCCGTCTATGCGGGCAGCGCCGACTTTGCCGGCAGCACCTCCGTTGCGCTGAACCAGAACGTCAACAAGGTCAACAGCAGCACGGCGCTGAGTTCCAGCGCCAACCCTTCGGTGGCGGGCGAGTCGGTCACGCTCACGGCCACGGTGACGGGTGCGAGCCCGGGCGGCACGGTCACCTTCAAGGACGGCGCCACCACGCTGGGCACGCGCCCGCTCAGCGCCGGCGTGGCCACAATGACGAGGAGCTTCGCCGCAACCGGCGCGCACAGCCTGAGGGCGGTGTACTCGGGAGACACGGACAACCACGCGAGCACCTCCGCAGTGCTGAGCCAGACCGTCAACGCCAGCAACGCGACGACGACCGCGCTCAGCTCCAGCATCAACCCCTCGGCGCTCGCGCAGAACACCACCCTGACGGCCACGGTCACGCCCGCCACCGCCACCGGCACGGTAACCTTCAAGGACGGTGCGACCACCATCGGCACGGGCACGCTCAGCGCCGGCGTTGCCCGGCTGGCGGCAAGCTTCAGCACCATCGGCGCGCACAGCCTCACAGCCGTCTATGGCGGCAGCGCCAGCTTTGCAGCCAGCACCTCTGTTGCGCTGAGCCAAAGCGTCAACAAGGCCAACAGCAGCACGGTGCTGAGTTCGGGCAGGAACCCATCGGCGGTGGGCCAGTCGGTCACGCTCAGCGCGACGGTCAGCGGCGTGAACCCTAGCGGCACGGTGACGTTCCTCGATGGCACGGCGACACTGGGCAGCGCCACGCTCAGCGCGGGAATCGCGACACTGGCCACCAGCTTTGCAAGCGCCGGCGCGCACAGCCTGAGCGTGGTCTACGTGGGCGACGCATCGAACAACCCGAGCACCTCCGCCGCGCTGAGCCAGGGCGTCAACACTGCCTCCAGCACGACCGTGCTGAGTTCCAGCGCGAACCCATCGGCAGTGGGCCAACCCGTGACGCTGAGCGCCAACGTCACCGGCGCCAGCCCGACGGGCATCGTCACCTTCAAGGACGGCACAACCACAATCGGCACGGGCACGCTCAGTGCGGGCGTGGCCACGCTCGCCACGAGCTTCAGCGCTGCAGGGGCACACAGCCTGAGCGCCGTTTACGCGGGCGACGCAGCCAACGCCGGCAGCACGTCCGGCGCAGTGAGCCAGGGCGTGAACAAGGCCAACAGCACTGCCACGCTGAGTTCGGCTACGAACCCATCGGCAGTGAGCCAGTCGGTCACGCTCAGCGCGACGGTCAGCGGCGTGAACCCGAGCGGCACGGTGACGTTCCTCGATGGTGCGGCGACGCTGGGCAGCGCCACGCTCAACTCGGGGGTTGCGACACTGACCACCAGCTTTGCAAGCGCCGGCGCGCACAGCCTGACCGTGGTCTACGCGGGCGACGCCTCGAACAATCCGAGCACCTCCGCCGCGCTGGGCCAGGGCGTCAACACCGCCGCGAGCACGACCACGCTGATTTCCAGTGCGAACCCAGCGGCCGCAGGCCAACCCGTGACGCTCAGCGCCAACGTCACCGGCGCCAGCCCGACGGGCATCGTCACCTTCAACGACGGCGCAACCACGCTCGGCAGCGCCACGCTCAGTGCGGGTGTGGCCACGCTTGCCACGAGCTTCGGCGCCGCAGGGGTACACAGCCTGAGCGCCGTCTACGCGGGCGACGCAGCCAATGCCGGCAGCACCTCGGCCGCAGTGAGCCAGGGCGTGAACAAGGCCGACAGCAGCACCGCGCTGAGTTCGGCCACGAACCCATCGGCGGTGAGCCAGTCGGTCACACTCAGCGCGACGGTCAGCGGCGTGAACCCGAGCGGCACGGTGACGTTCCTGGATGGTGCGGCGACGCTGGGCACCGGCACGCTCAGCGCGGGCGTGGCCACGCTGACCACGAGCTTTGCAAGCGCCGGCGCCCACAGCCTGAGCGTGGTCTACGCAGGCGACGCATCGAACAACCCGAGCACCTCCGCCGCACTGAGCCAGAGCGTCGACAAGGCCAACAGCAGCACCGCGCTGAGTTCGGGAACGAACCCGTCGGCAGTGAGCCAGTCGGTCACGCTCAGCGCGACGGTCAGCGGTGCAAACCCCAGCGGCACGGTGACGTTCCTCGATGGTGCGGCCACGCTGGGCACCGGCACGCTCAGTGCAGGCGTGGCCACGCTTGCCACGAGCTTCAGCGCCGCAGGCGCACACAGCCTGAGCGCCGTCTACGCGGGCGACGCGGCCAATGCCGGCAGCACCTCTGTCGCGCTGAGCCAGGGCGTCAACAAGGCCAACAGCAGCACCGCGCTGAGTTCGGGCACGAACCCATCGGCAGTGAGCCAGTCGGTCACGCTCAGCGCGACGGTCAGCGGCGTGAACCCCGGCGGCACGGTGACGTTCCTCGATGGCGCAGCGACACTCGGCACCGGCACGCTCAGCTCGGGAATCGCGACACTGACCACCAGCTTTTCAAGCGCCGGCGCGCACAGCCTGAGCGTGGTTTACGCTGGCGACGCCTCGAACAACCCGAGCACCTCCGCCGCGCTGAGCCAGAACGTCAACACCGCCTCCAGCACAACCACGCTGATTTCCAGTGCGAACCCATCGGCCGCAGGCCAATCCGTGACGCTCAGCGCCAACGTGACGGGCGCCAGCCCGACGGGCATCGTCAGCTTCAAGGACGGCACGGCCACGCTCGGCAGCGCCACGCTCAGTGCCGGCGTGGCCACAATGACCACGAGCTTCAGCGCCGCAGGGGCACACAGCCTCACCGCCGTCTACGCAGGCGACGCAGCCAACGCCGGCAGCACCTCGGCCGGGATCAGCCAGAGCGTGACTGCAAACGCGACCACGATCACGCTGTCTTCAACCATCAACCCCACCGCAGTCGGGCAGAACACCACGCTCAGCGCCGCGGTCACGCCAGCCACGGCCACCGGCAGCGTCACCTTCAAGGAAGGCACCACGACACTGGGTAGCGCGACCCTCAACGCCGGCGTGGCCACACTCGTGACCAGCTTCGCCGGCGCAGGCAACCACGTCCTCAGCGCCAGCTACGGCGGCGACTCCGGCAACGATCCCAGCACCTCGGCCGCGGGCACGCAGATCGTCAACGCCGCGAGCACCAGCACCAGCCTGAGCGCCACGCCCAACCCCAGCACCGAAGGCGCAAGCATCGTACTCAGCGCCACCATCAGCGGTGGCGCCGCCCCGAGCGGCAGCGTCAGCTTCAGCGACGGCGCGGTCGTGCTCGGCAGCGCCAGCGTCGCCTCCGGCCAGGCGAGCCTTGCTACCGTCCTCAACGGCGCCGGCGCGCACAGCCTGAGCGCGAGCTACGGCGGCGACGCGAACAACGCCGCCAGCAACTCCAGCGCATTGAGCGTGCAGGTCAACGCCGCGCCGGCCCTGCCCCCGCCCCCCAGCGCCGCGCTGCCCGTCATCGACTACGAATACGACGCCCAGGGCAACCGCACCAAGGTGATCCAAGCCAGGAGCGTTGCAGGCTTCAACTTCGCCACGGTGCAGAGCTACGACGCACTCAACCGCGCGAAGGACAGCACCGATGCCAAACTCGGCGTCACCCGCTTCGCCTACGACGCGCTGGACCGCGTGTTGCAGGTCACCGACCCGCGCAACCTGGTGACCCAGTCGCCGAAGAATGGCCTCGGCGACACCACGCAGCTCGTCAGCCCCGACACCGGCAGCGCCGGCTTCACCTACGACGCCGCAGGCAACCTGCTGACCCGCAGCGACAGCCGCGGCGTGCTCGCCACCACCACCTACGACGTGCTGAACCGACCCACCAGCACGGTCTACAGCCAGAGCGGCCAGACGAGCCAGACCCACACCTGGGCCTACGACCAGAGCGGTGCCGGGTATGCCAACGGCGTCGGGCGCCTGACCTCCACCGCCCACCCCAGCGGCTCGACCCAGTACAGCTACGACCCGCAGGGCAGGGTGCTCACCGACATCCAGCGCGTGAACGCGCAGGCTGCGGCCAACGCGGCAACGATCGTCAACACCGTGAGCTACGGCTACGACAGCGCAGGCCATGTCACCAGCATCACCTACCCCTCGGGGCGCCAGCTGAGCGTGACCTACACCGACGGCGTGCCCAGCGCCATCGGCCTGGCCAAGGACCAGGCCAGCGCCGCAGCGGGCCTGATCAGCGCCATCCAGTGGGAGCCGTTCGGAGCGCCCAGGAGCTGGGTGTGGCAGCTGGCCACGGGAACGCAAGCCCACAACCGGGAGTTCGATGCCGCAGGGCGGCTCGTGCGCTACCGGCTGGGCGCAGTGGTGCGCGACATCACGTACGACGCGGCGGACCGCATCAGCGGCTACAGCCACCTCGACGCGGCCACCGCAGCAGCAAGCGCAGGCGCGACCGCGCTGGACCAGAGCTTTGCGTACGACGAGCTGAGCCGGCTCACCAGCATCAGCACGGCGAGCGCGAGCTGGAGCATCGGCTACGACGCCAACGGCAACCGCACCGGCGTGACGCTCAACGGCACGGCGAGCGCGTACACCACGGCAGCCACGAGCAACAGGCTCACCGCGATCACCAATCCTGCACGGAGCCTGGGCTATGACAACGTGGGCAACACGACCGCCGATACGGGCAGTGGCTACACTGCCGCGTACGATCTGGCAGGGCGCATGGCGAGCCTGACCAAGGCCGGCATCACCACCACCTACAGCTACAACACGATGGGCCAGAGGGTGAGGAAGGTTGGAAGTTCAGGGCCGAGCAGTACGGTGGTGTTCGCCTATGACCAGGGTGGGCAACTGCTCGGTGAATACGACCAGAGCGGCAATGCGATCAGGGAGTATGTGTGGCTGGGCAGCACGCCGATTGCGATGTTTACCCCTGACCCGGCGAATGCGGCGAACCCGCCGCTGATCTTTTACGTACACGCTGACCACATCGATACGCCGCGGGTCGTGGTCGACAGGAGCAACAATCTCAGGTGGCGCTGGATGGCCGAGCCGTTCGGGACCACGGCACCGGAGAACAACCCGAGCGGACTTGGAAGCTTCACGCAGAACTTGCGGTTCCCGGGGCAGTATGCGGACTCGGAGTCGGGGCTGTTCTACAACTGGTTCAGAAGTCTCGACACAACGACCAGTCGCTATACCCAACCCGATCCGATCGGGCTCGCGGGTGGAGACGTGTCGCTGCATTCATATGTCGGGGGGAATCCCATCAGCTTGGTTGATCCATATGGGTTGTTCAGTGCCGCCGACTTGCCGACGATTCCTCAGCCAGCGATGGATTTCATGATGGGTGTGGCAGACGACCTCTCGTTTGGTTTGGGGCCTCTCGCCCGCGACTTCCTTGGCGTCGATGGCGGCGTGAACCGATGCTCCACCGCATACAAGGCGGGGCAGTATGGTGCCCTGGGGCTTGGGCTTGGTCGAATGGCCTACGCAGGTACGGCCAAGGCTGTGTCGATGGCTTCGGGCCTCACAGGTCAAGAGGCATCGGCTATTCGCAACGGCATGAAGAGGTTGTTCCGTGGGCCCTTCGCAGGTTCGAACTACCGCATCTACTCTTATGAACAAATGCTGGCCGAGAAGGGTAGCGACGCTGCCGTCAAGGCTGCTGCCGGCCGGACGAGTCGAGGCTGGAATGCGCCCGGCATCGACGCAGGCGTGGGCGGCGCAGCAAATAGCTTGGCCTGTGGTTGTCCGTGAAGACGTGGCTGATCTATTCAGTGGCTTGGCTCGCGATCTGCGGGCTGCTCGGCGTCCTTGGCCTCAAGTTCTTGGGCATCAGCTTTTGGATGGGGTTCTGCATAGCCGCTGTCGCCCTCTTGCTCAATGGTCTGATCGCTGAATTCGAAGATCGCTCTCCTGGGGGCTTACTCCACTCAGGAGACGACAAGAAGCCACCAAGCAAAGAGGGGTAGTAAGAGCGGTCCAGGGTCAGCGCTTGCCTCTTGCCCGCGATGTCTTTTTGCTCGCCTTGTCCTCGGGCGTGACGAACCCGATAGGCCTCTTCGGCGGCTCGGGCGGGGTCATGAGTTCGCGCAGCGCGTCGAAGACCTGCTTGAACTGATTGCGGGTGTTGCGGCTGAAGGTGTCGTGGCTCATGGCCAGGGCCTCGGTCTTCTGCTCGAGGTCATCGAGCCGCCTGGCCAACTCGCGGTGTGAGCCCACCAGCTCGCGCAGCTTGACGAAGGCACGCACCACGTACACCGCGGGTTCGACGGCACGCGGCGTGTTGAGCACGGTGGCGGCCATGATGGCGCCGTGCTCGGTGAAGGCCAGTGGCAGCTTCCTTCGGCCACCCCAACTTGATGTCGCAAATTGCGACTTCAAGTTGGTGAACTCTTCCGCGCTCAGCTCAAAGATGAAGTCTTCCGGAAACCGCGCCTTGTTCCTTCGCACCTGCTCATTGAGCCGGCGCGTCTCCACGCCGTAGAGCGCGGCCAGGTCGGCGTCGATCAGCACCTTCTGCTCGCGCAGCACGACGATGCGCTGGGTGATCGCTTCCAGCGGCAGCAGTTCCCCTGCGCTCACCGGCCGCCGCCTGTGTGGGCCATCCTCTTCGCCGGCGCGGCCTTGCTCGCCACCTTCGCCACCTTCGCCGTTGCGACGACTGCACGCGCCTTGTCCCAGCGCCGGCCCTGGTATTTGATGATCAAGCTCTCCAGCACCTCCATGACGACCGACTGCTCTTCGGGTGGCAACTGACTGACCGCCTCGAACTGCAGCCGCAGGTCATCGACGGGGTTGCGCTCGTCGTGCTCGAACACCAGCGCATCTGCGCTGACCGACAGCGCACGCGCCATGTTGCGGATGACCTCCAGCGTGGGCTGCGTCTCGCCGGCCTCGTAGCGCCGCACCATTGTCACGTGACAACCCACCGCATCGGCCAGCGCCTGCTGCGTCATCGTGCGTTGCTTGCGCAGGGCCGCAAGCCGTTTACCGAAGTCCATTGACCACCAGTGCAAAGAAAACGATGGCGTCACTGTAAGCACCCCTTTCGGATAGGCAGGTTGCAAGATACCATATTTGCGTGTAACAATAAACCGCATCTGCGTATTGACAGGTTTTACCCGGAGAACCGCCATGGCACGCATCCCCGAGCAAGAGATCGAGCGGCTAAAGAGCGAAATCAGCGTCGAGCGCCTGGTCGAGGCCTCGGGGATCGAGCTGAAGAAGTCGGGCAAGGATTGGTTGGGCAAGTGCCCGTTCCACGAAGACGACACGGCATCGCTGGTGGTGACGCCGGCGAAGAACCTGTGGCACTGCTTCGGCTGCGGCATCGGGGGCGGGCCGATCGACTGGGTGATGAAGCGCCGAGGCGTGAGCTTCCGTCACGCGGTGGAGCTGCTGCGCGAGGGCGTCGTTCCTTTAGCCGCTGAAGGCGCGGTCAAACGCAGCACCGTGCGCGCGCTGCCGGCGCCGGTAGCGTTCGACGCCGACGACCAGGCGCTGCTGAACCAGACGGTGGGCTACTACCACGAGCGGCTGCTTGCCACGAGCGAGGCGCAGGCGTACCTGGTCGCGCGTGGCCTGAACCACCCCGAGCTCGTCGCGCACTTCAAGCTCGGCGTCGCGGACCGCACGCTCGGGCTGCGTCTGCCGGACAAACAGCGCAAGGCCGGTGCCGACATCCGCGCGCAGCTCATGCGCATCGGTCTGTACCGCCACAGCGGCCACGAGCACTTCAATGGCAGCTTGGTCGTGCCGGTGTTCGACGCGGCCGGCCTCGTGGTCGAGGTGTACGGTCGCAAGCTGCGCGACGACCTGCGCGCGGGCACCCCGAAGCACCTGTACCTGCCGGCGCGCGAGGCGAACGAGCAAAGAACGGGCCGCGGCGTATTCAACCTGGCCGCGCTGATGGCGTCCAAAGAGATCATCCTGTGCGAGGCCTTGCTCGATGCGCTCACCTTCTGGTGCGCGGGCTACCGCAACGTGACGAGCGCCTACGGTATCGAGGGCTTCACCGCGCAGCACGTCGAGGCCTTCAAGCGCCACGGCACGCAGCGCGTGCTCATCGCGTATGACCGCGACGACGCCGGCGAGCGCGGTGCGGCGAAGGTGGCGCAGCAGCTGATGGGCGAGGGCATCGAGTGCTTCCGCATCCAGTTCCCCAAGGGCATGGACGCCAACGAGTACGCGCTCAAGGTGCAGCCGGCGGCGAAATCGCTGGGCCTGCTGATCCGCAAAGCGGTGTGGCTCGGCAAAGGGCGAGCGGGGAATTCAGGCAGCACTGCCGCCTGCCCGCGCAGCGACCTGGGCTTGCAAGCCCAGGTGCGCACTGCAAGTGAGCCGCCGACGCGGCAGAGCAGCGAGCCGGTGACGATCGCGGCGGCGAAAGAAGAACCGATTGCCGAAGAACCGACTGCGCCGGCGGCCATCGCTTTAGTCGCCGCACCCGTGGTTGCCGACGAGCCCGTGGTCGCCGACGAGGCGTTGCCGGCGAGTCCGATGCCCACGACCGCGCGCGAGCTGCCGATGCAGGTCAAGGACGGCGAGCACGGCCGCGAGGTCACGCTCACTCTGGGCGAGGGCAAGGACGCACGGCGTTACCGCGTGCGTGGCCTGACCAAGAACCTGGCGGTGGACGTGCTCAAGGTGAACCTCATGGTGAGCAATGGCGATGCGTTCCATGTTGACACGCTGGACCTGTACGGCGCCAAGCAGCGCGGCCACTACATCGCGCAGGCCGCGCAGGAGACTGGCATCGAGGAACGCATCCTCAAGGCCGACCTCGGCCGCGTGCTGCTCGCGCTGGAGCAACTGCAGGACGAGACGATCGCCAAGACCTTGACGGCCGAGCCGCAGCCGCAGATGGACGAAGCAGAACGACAAGCCGCGCTGGCCTTGCTCGAGTCGCCCGAGCTGATCGATCGCATCCTCGCCGACTTCGCCGCCTGTGGCCTGGTGGGCGAGGAGACGAACAAGATCGTCGGCTACCTGGCCGCGGTGAGCCGCAAGCTCGACCGGCCGCTGGGCGTGGTGATCCAGTCATCGAGCGCGGCCGGCAAATCCTCCCTCATGGACGCCGTACTCGCCTTCGTCCCCGACGAAGAGAAGGTCAAGTACAGCGCCATGACGGGGCAGAGCCTGTTCTACATGGGCGAGACCAACCTCAAGCACAAGGCGTTGGCCATCGTCGAAGAGGAAGGCGCCAGCCGCGCGAGCTATGCCTTGAAGCTCTTGCAGTCCGAGGGCGAACTCACGATCGCATCGACCGGCAAGGATCCACAGACCGGCAACCTCATCACGCAGCAATACCGCGTCGAAGGGCCGGTGGCGTTGCTGGTCACGACGACGGCGCGCGAGCTCGACGAGGAACTCATGAACCGCTGCCTGGTGCTGGCGGTGGACGAAGGGCGCGAGCAGACGCGCGCGATCCACGCGCGCCAGCGTGCGCGCAGGACGCTCGAAGGGTTGCTGGCCAAGCGCGAGCGTGAAGCCCTGATCACGCTGCACCAGAACGCGCAGCGTCTACTTCGACCGCTCGATGTCCTCAACCCGTTCGCGCGGTTCCTGACCTTCCCCGACCAGACCACGCGGCTGCGGCGCGATCACGAGAAGTACCTCACCTTGATCGACACGATTGCCTTCGTGCATCAGCATCAGCGGCGGGTGTTGACCGTGCAGCGCGGCGAACAACGCGTCGAATACATCGAGGTCACGCTCGCCGACATCGAACTCGCGAACCGGATCGCGCATGACGTGCTCGGTAGAAGCCTCGACGAATTGCCACCGCAGACGCGGCGCTTGTTGAAGCTGACCCACGAGTACGTGCGCGGCGAGTGCGTGCGCCTGAGCGTGAAGCGCTGCGACCTGCGCTTCAGCCGCAAGGCCGTGCGCGACGCCACCGCGCTGTCGGACACGCAACTGCGCCTGCACCTGGCGCGCCTGGTCGAGCTCGAATACCTGCTCGTGCATCGCGGCATGCGTGGCCACAGCTTCGAGTACGAACTGCTCTACGACGGCGCCGACAACGACGAGCGAGCCTTCGTGCCGGGCTTGATCGACGTGAACGCCCTTAAAACCATCGCCAACGCGTCGAGCGATGCGACTACGACGGCGAGTTCGCGGGGTCAGGCAAGCCAGTTCGCGGGGTCAACGCGCCCCCAACGCGGGGCCAACGCGGGGGGTTCGCGGCCCGGCGAAATCGTCGCAGAGCAAGCAGCGGCGCGGGTTCCAGCCGATTCGATCGAAACCGACAGCAAAACCCACTGCTCCCCGCCCACGCGCAAACGAGCGTCGCATGCGTCGTACACGCAGGCCGCGGCAGCCACTTCTTTAGCTGCCGGGGCCTGACATGCCGCGAGACACGGGGGGAGCGGCCATGCCACGCGCCACAGGAGCAAGCGGCCATGCCGCGTAAAGGCCAGCGCCAGAAGCTCACTCCCGACGAACTCGCGCACAACCGACTGCTGCGCTACATGGAGGAGCACTTCGAGTGGATGCTGGTGCGCGGCTACAGCGCGCACACGGTGAACGCGCGGCGTCAGCACATCCGCCGCTTCATTCGCTGGGCCGACGAGCGCGGCCTGGCCGACCCGCGCGAGATCACCAAGCCCATGCTCGAGCGCTACCAGCGGCACCTCTTCTACTGGCGCAAGCAAGACGGCACGCCGCTGACGCTGACCATGCAGTACCAGTACCTCACGCCGCTGAGGATCTGGTTCCGCTGGATGAGCCGCGCCAATCACATCCTGGCCAACCCTGCGGCCGACCTGGTGCTGCCGCGCCCGCCGAAGAACCTGCCGCGCTCGCCTCCCACTGTGCGCGAGGTCGCGGCCATCCTGGCCCAGGCCGACCCGGCGAGCGCCTCGGGCCTGCGCGACCGCGCCTTGCTCGAAACCCTCTACGCCAGCGGCATCCGCAGGATGGAGGCGGCCGGCCTGGGCGTGTACGACATCGACCTCGCGCGCGCCGTGCTGTGGGTGCGCCGCGGCAAGGGCGGACGCCAGCGCGTCGTGCCGCTCGGGGAGCGTGCCCTGGCCTGGCTGGACAAGTACCTCACCCAGGCGCGGCCGCGACTGCTCACCACCGAGGACAGCGAGGCGCTGTTCGTCACCGACCACGGCGAGCCGGTGATTGCGGCCTACGTGGCCGACAAGGTCAAGCACTACATGCGCGCCGCCGGCGTGCACAAGGTGGGCAGCACGCACCTGCTGCGCCATGCGTGCGCGACGCACATGCTCGAAGGGGGTGCGGACATCCGCTTCATCCAGGCCATGCTCGGGCACGCCAACCTGGAGACGACGCAGGTCTATACCCACGTCGCGATCGACAAGCTGATCGCGGTGCATCGGGCGACGCATCCGAGCCGATTGCAGCGCCGTGCCAAGGCCGTGCAGGGTGCGCACAGCCCGTTGAGTGGGCCGAGCCTGGACGAGGCGCGCGAAGCACTCCTGGGCGCCATTGCGGCCGATGGCGAGGACGTTGACGAGGCACGCGAAACGCTCCTGAGCGCGAATGAAGAGGATGAGGAGGACTAAATGAACAAGGCGCAGATTGCGGCGATGAACGAACACTATCTGCGGGTCGTGGTGCGTGCGGCGCTGGAAGACCTGGTGAGCGCCAGGCTGGCGCACGGTGTGGACTCGCCCGCTTACCACAGGCAACTGGAGCGCTCGATGGGCTTCCTACACGGCAACCTGGAGCCGGTGCTCACCGCGGCAAGGGCGGAGCTGGATCGTCGCGCCCGCGATGGATGCGGCCGAACCACAGAAACTGACTGAGCGTGCGCAGCGCGGCCGAGAACAAGGCTTGTTCGGCAGTCTGGCCGGCGCCCTCAAGTGCGGCCGACAGATCGAAGGAGCAGCAGCTTTGCTTCGAGTCGTAGTGGGCTCGGGTGACAAACATGTTGACGTTGGCCTGGGTGGCAGCGCAGGCGAACTCGATGAGCTCGACCATCTCGGCGGCGTTGGCGTGCCTGGAGACGAGGCGGATGCCGAAGGCGGTGATGGTGTCGGTGTCGAGCTGGCGCACGCGCTCTTCAGACCAGGGGTTCATGCGCCAAGGGTAAGTCAAGCGCGCGAGGCGCTTGCTGAGCGCGATTCGGGCCGCGCCGACGTGCGAGCGCGATGCCGGCGCCGACGCCGTTGCAGCGGACGCCTGACGGCGCCGCTGAACGTGGGTGCGTCGTCGTGGCACCGTCGGTGCCGATGCCAACGTCATCGATGTCAGGCGCTGCGCGCGGGACCACGAGACAGGCCGCAGCCGGCATCGAGCCGGCCGCTGCCTGGCAGGCGCTGCGGGGTGAATTGCTTCGCAATTCAACATAACGGGCTGTTGCGCGCAATGCCGTCATTCGCGCGCGGTGCGCGCTCGGTGCCGGCACTGCGCGCAACCCCCGTTATGTCTGGCGCCCCGCAGCGCCTGCGCGGGCATCGGCTCGGCGTACCGAGCCCATGCCCGCCGAATACAGAAGCTCGTGCGGTCACGGCTGCGCCGTCACCGCATGCATCGTGGTCAGGCGCCGCAAGCGGCGCAGTCATCACGAGTTGGCCCCGCCCGGCCACCCGTCCGCCCCCGAGGGGCTCCCCCGCTCACACCACTGTCCCGCTCAGCGTAGCGCCGTGCTCGCCGCGTCAAGGCCAAGCCCTTCGGGCGCGCGCAAGCGCGCGGCCTTGACCCGGCTGCGCGCGGCGCTGCGTGAGGCGGGCCAGTGGCGTTCGCCGAATGCCGGGCACACCGACAAGGAGATCCACACTATGGAGCACGTCGTCGCCGTGCATGTCGAACTCAACGCGGCGCAGGCCTGGGCGCTGGCGCAACTGCTCAAGCGCATCGGCTGGAGCGATTGCCGCAGTCTGGCCGAGAACGAGCACCAAACCGCACTGATGATCCAAGCCACCGAGCGCGTGCGCCAGGCGCTGGCAGAAGCGGGCTACGCGCCGCGTTGAGAAGTCGGCGCAAGGTGCTGGCGGCTCACGCCGCCAGCACCGGCGCGGCCGGTGCTGCTGCAAACGACAGCAGCTAAAAAAGAAATCTCAACGGTGTTGCCCGCGCGCGGCTGCGCAGCCAGAATGCGCCTCTACGCAAAATTCCTCCGGCCCCAGGGAGCGCATCTTCTTCATCACCCCGCAGACCCGCATCGCGCCTAGCAAAAATGGCTTGGGCTACGACGAGTGCGCGTCTGGGCGAAGCATTCGCGAGTACGTGTGGCTCGGCAGCACGCCGATTGCGATGTTCACGCCGGACCCGGCGAATGCTGCGAACCCGCCGCTGATCTTTTATGTACACGCTGACCACCTCGATACGCCGCGCGTCGTGGTGGACAGGAGCAACAACCTCAGGTGGCGCTGGATGGCCGAACCGTTCGGGACCACGGCGCCGGAGAACAACCCGAGTGGGCTTGGAAACTTCACGCAGAACTTGCGGTTCCCTGGGCAGTACTTTGATCAGGAGAGCGGCCTGCAGGACAACTGGCATCGCTCGTATGACTCGACGCTTGGGCGATACACGACCTTCGATCCGATCGGGTTGGCCGGCGGGATCAATGGCTTTGCATATGTGAACGGAAACCCAATTGGCCTTTCGGACCTGTTGGGCTTAGCGGCACATCTGGGTGGCGGAGCGTGTGCCAACGCAATCACTTCGTCAGACCGCCGAAGTCGAGACGAGGTCATTCGTGAGATCTTATTTGCTCTGCGCGGGGTCCCTGGGCTTGAGCCCACTGGCGAACCAAAGCTCGGCCCCAATTGGGAAACTCGGCGCGGTAGGGGCGTGCCTATCAAGCCCGAGATTCAAGTCGTGCTGATCGTCTACGACATTGAATTTGTCAAGTACAAGACGTTTCGCATCACTGAACTCTTCCAGCACCTTCTAACCTGGTGTAAATACAAGACCCGGGATCAGTGCGGCAATGAAGGCGAGGAGACGCAGTACTCCGAGTCCAATCAAATCGTCCCTGTGAGCCGCGATCTCGTCGACGAACGATTCAGTTCAGAGAGGTTCCAGAGATGGCGCAGTGTCCCGTTCCCGCTTCCGTGGTAGTTCAGGCTTCGCGAGCGCGCGCCTGCGTATTGCTATTGCCGCTGCTGCACTGTCTTACCGCATGCAGTCCGCGTGCGGTTGACACGGTCGCGCCGGCGGCGGCCCCCATATCGACAATGGATGAGTCGATCACGCCAAGAGAGTTCATAGCTGCCCTACAGACATCCAATCTTGACAAGATCATCGTCGCCGCGAACCGCATCAAGCGAACCGCATATCAGGGAGAGTTGCTCCCTCTTCTCAGGCGTCTCTGGAACGCCGATGTCGAGGGGCTGCCGCCGCTCGATCGAAACTTAATCGCAAGCAAGCGACTGCGAATCGAGCTTGCCGATATCCTCATCCAGGCCGACCGAAACGGCTCTAAAGATCCCCAGGTCGCAGAGTACGTACGGTATGCCCGTGAACTGGTCAACGACGAAGACGTCGATGTTGCCCGGCAAGCGATCCTTGTTCTTGGCAACCTGCAGGACCCAAGCGACATGCAGCGGCTAAAAAGCATTATTCTGCTGGAGGACAAAGCTACGTTCCGGGCCGCTGTGAATTCCTTTGAGAGGATATGCAGTGTCGGCGAGGCCGACGTGCAACAGCTTGCCGAGAGTGTCTCGGGACGGGATGATTCGAAGTCGATCGTCCTGCAAACTTGGACCGCGCTCAGACAATTGCGCGCAGAGACGTGCAAGAGCTGAAACAGCGAGCAATGGTCA